>JAEEGF010892114.1_pt1 | contig 77094 bp, 59 predicted proteins | sample 9134171 | NCBI WGS metagenome assembly JAEEGF01 (sample SAMN16246542, study PRJNA631951) | gut metagenome | biome: gut microbiome; feature: rumen; material: AP-attached | host: Bos | place: Iran: Karaj | collected 2018-10 | reverse complement strand
TCTGCTCAGATACAGTAGAAGAGAGAGAAGCTGCTCTTGAGAAGATCCTTCCTTATCAGCAGAACGACTTCAAGCAGCTCTATGAGGCTCTTGAGGGATGCCCTGTTACAATCAGATTCCTTGATCCCCCTCTTCACGAGTTCGTTCCTACAACCGAGGATGAGATCAAGAAGCTTGCTGATGCTAAGAACAAGAGCGTAGACGAGATCAAGGCTATCATCAACTCACTTCATGAGTTCAACCCTATGATGGGCCACAGAGGATGCCGTCTTGCTGTTACATATCCTGAGATCGCTAAGATGCAGACCAAGGCTGTTATCCGTGCTGCTCTTGAGGTTCAGAAGGCTCACGCTGACTGGAATGTTAAGCCTGAGATCATGATCCCTCTTGTATGCGAAGTTAAGGAGCTTAAGTACGTTAAGCAGGTAGTTGTTGATACAGCTGATGCTGAGATCGCAGCTGCAGGCGCTAAGCTTGAGTACGAAGTTGGTACAATGATCGAGATCCCCAGAGCTGCTCTTACAGCTGATGAGATCGCTAAGGAAGCTGATTTCTTCTGCTTCGGTACTAACGACCTTACTCAGATGACATTCGGATTCTCTCGTGATGATGCTGGTAAGTTCCTCAATGCTTACTATGACACCAAGATCTTCGAGAGCGATCCTTTCGCTAAGCTTGACCAGACAGGTGTTGGTAAGCTTATGGAGATGTCACTTAAGCTTGGCAAGCCCGTAAATCCTAACCTTCACGTAGGTATCTGTGGTGAGCACGGTGGAGATCCTTCATCTGTAGAGTTCTGCCACAAGATCGGTCTTGACTATGTATCATGCTCACCTTTCCGTGTACCTGTTGCTCGTCTTGCAGCAGCTCAGGCAGCTATCGCTGACAAGGCAGCTCAGAAGTGCAACTGCGGTGGTGATGCTAAGTCTTCATTTGTAGATGACGAGACCAAGGCTAAGCTTGAAGAGGCAGCTAAGAAGGCACAGGAGATCGCTAAGGAGCTCGCTGAGCAGTCAGCTGACGTTGCTAAGGCTGGTCTTGAGGGCCTTAAGGCAGGCGTTGAAGCAGCAGTTAAGGCTTACAAGGACACAAGAAACAAATAATTTCCACTAAACAGTGGTGACGAGGGGCTGCCCATCAAGGGCAGCCTCTCATTTTTTTACCCGAAAAAATAGATAAAAAAAGGCTAAAAATTTAGGGACTTATTTCTTAAGAAATCTGTTTAAATCCGCTTCCGTAGATAATATAATAGAATCCTGAGGTCCAATTTAATATTTTCTAGGAGGAAAGTGGTTTTATGAGAAAACAAAAAGTTCTAAAAAGCGCACTATCATTTCTTCTTGCATTAGCACTTGCCTTGACGGTAGCTCCTACAGCCCTTACTGCAAACGCAGTAAATACTACTGCCGAGATCAAGACAATCGCTGATGTTCCTGCCGATCTTACCGGCAAGACAGTTATCCTTCACTCCAACGACGTACATGGTGCCATCGGACGCTATGCTTATATCGCTTCTGTGAAGCAGAATCTTCAGGCCAGAGGAGCAGAAGTTATCCTTGTTGACGCCGGAGATTTCAGCCAGGGAACACCTTACGTAAGTACAACCAAGGGACTTGATGCTATCACATCAATGAACGCTGCCGGCTACGACATCGCTACTCTTGGAAACCATGAGTTTGACTATGGCTACACACAGCTCAGAGCTAATCTTGCTGTTGCTAAGTTCCAGGTTATCTGTGCAGATGTACTGGATGCCAATGGCAACCCTATTCTTGCGCCCAACACAACTTACACAACCAAGTCAGGCGTTAAGATCGGTTTCTTCGGTATGGAGACACCCGAGACTCAGACCAAGACTAATCCTGCTCTGATCAAAGGACTTACATTCCTTTCCAAGAAGGATCTTTACACATGTGCTCAGGGTCAGGTTGACACTCTTAAGGCTCAGGGTTCAGACCTTGTAGTTTGCCTTTCTCACCTCGGCGTTGACGAGGAGTCAGCTGCAGACGGACACAGAAGCGTAGATCTTTACAAGAACACAAAGGGCATTGATCTTATGATCGACGGCCATTCTCACACTGTTATGACAGCTGAGAACGGATTTGATCCTATTACATCAACAGGAACCAAGATCCAGACTATCGGTGTTGTTGTTATCGACGACGCTTCCAAGAAGGTTGAAGATACATACCTTCTTTCTCTTGACGGACTTCAGAAGGAAGTAATTACTGATGCTGTTACAACAGCCATCATCAAGAGAGTAGACAAGGAATACGGCGTTGTATTCGCTAAGAGCGAAGTTAACCTTAACGGCGCTAAGGAGCCCGGTAACAGAACTGAGGAGACTAACCTTGGTGACCTTATCACTGATGCTATGCTCTGGTCAGTACTTAAGACCAACGGTGTAACAGTTGACGCTTCTCACGTAGTTGCTATCACCAATGGTGGTGGTATAAGAGCAGCCATTGACGCCGGTGATATTTCCAAGAATGACATTAACACAGTCCTTCCTTTCGGAAACACTGTAGCAGTTGTTTATATAACAGGTGCAGAGCTTCTTGAGGCTCTTGAGGCATCTACATTCAGCACACCTAAGGCTATCGGTGGATATCCTCAGACAGCAGGCATCAAGTTCACACTTGACACAACCAAGCCTTTTGCTCAGGGTGCTGCTTATCCTGCATCAACCTATTACAAGCCTTCAGCAATCAGAAGAGTTACAATTGATAGCATAAACGGAGAGCCTTTCTCAATGACTGATACTTACGCAGTTGTAACCAATAACTTCTGCGCAGCAGGCGGAGATACATACTATGTATTCCAGAATGCTACATCACAGTTCGACACAGGTATTCCTCTTGACGAGGCTGTTATGGACTATATCGTAAATGAACTTCACGGCACAGTTGGCAGCAAGTATGCAAGCCCTCGTGGAGATCAGACAATAATCAAATAAATTTACAAAAAAAATTGCCCTGCAGGCCAATCCTGCAGGGTTTTTTTTGTGATTTGATGGTATAATTTAGTGGTATGAAAAAAGCTATTTAATGAGGGGAGCAATATAATGGTTGATAACATTACCGACAGAGAAAAAGAAATACTGCAGAAATTCTCATTAAACCGCTCTATGATCAGGGATGGCAAGCTTACTGAAGATAACGAGAAGATGCTTCTTGAGCTTAGAGCAGTGGAGGATTATATTAAGCTCAAGTATCCGGACAGGAAGCTTGAGATCGTAGATTGTGATCCCAACGCAGGCGAGGCATGGGACTACAATTCCTGGCTCGTTGTCGATACCGGTGAGGAACAAGGCAGCGAACCGTCATATGTCCAGGCGACATTAAAGGAGGATGGTCAGTATGCCATCGTCGACAATTTCTATTCCAAAGATTTTAACCAGAAAGCTACCGAAGCTCTTGCAGATATCCTGAAGCAGGGCGGTATACCTTTTGTTGATGCACAGGCCAGATTCGGAGCCTATTTAGGGCAGGACAAGGGCCTTAATATGAATACCAACGATCTTCTCACAGGGGCTGTTCCTGCAGAAGGAACATATCTTATCTTCCTTGATGAAGACGGATTGGGCCACGGCTCCTATGAAGACAACTACAAGGAGATCCGGGAGTATCTGAGCAGCAAGGGCCTGAAGGGCTGGTGCAGCATCGTAATCCTTGAGGACAAGGATGCAGACAGGACCAAAGGAAGACTATTCAGCAAAGGCTTTTCATTATAATCATCGGGCATCCGATCCGAATATCAGGGGGACAATATGAGTAGTAGCTTTACAACCGAAGAAATGGTTTTAATAAATAACCTGCTGTACATGGAGAACCTGGGGAGTAACGGAACTTTCCTTGACAGCAGCCAGGAAGGCATCACTGTAGGTGAATATATTGACAGACTTGAGACTGTTGTCAATAATCTGGACAACAACACCGAGGTGCTTACAGGTACCAGCGGTGCTGAGATCAAGCAGATATATCAGGCTGTTAAGAATAACGATCATCTCAGAGATGTGGTCATTCAGGACGTTCACGTGGATACGTCGGGAGGTGGCGGCAAGAGCGCACTGCTGGTTGATCCTTCCAGTAACGAAGCTATTGTGGCCTTTAAGGGAACACAGGGTGACAAGGAATGGGCTGATAACTTCAGCGGCCTTACAACTACAGATACCGACTATCAGAAAAATGCTCTTGAATGGTATCAGAGTCTTGATCTTGACGGATACGACACCATAACGGTCACAGGCCATTCCAAGGGTGGTAACAAGGCCAAGTACATAACGCTTTTGGATGACTCGGTGGACAACTGTTTCTCTTTTGACGGACAGGGATTTTCTGACGAGTTCATAGATAAATATGCGGGCAAGATCAACAAGAACGGTGACAAGATCCTCAATGTCAGCGCAGAGAGCGATTTTGTAAACATCCTTCTTAATGATGTGGGCCATAATGAATACTATGCGGGCAACAATTACGGTGACCTTGGTTTTGCCGAGAATCATTGCCCTAATACCATTTTGTCTTTTGACGCTGACGGCAATCCCGTATTGACCATGGTTCCGCAGGATGAGCGCATGATAGCGCTTGACCATATGCTTAACAGCTATATCAGATCCGCTGACCCTTCCCAGAAGGAGGCGATTTCCGAAATGCTGGGACAGCTGGTGGTATGCGGCTTTAAGGGTGATACCGAGGGCATGCTGGGACTTTTGGCAAATGAAACCTATAAAGATGCAGCAGTGGATCTTGTAGCTTATATCCTTAAATATAAAAAAGAAAACCCCGAGATGATGGATCATATTAAGAGCATTCTTGAGGAGTGCGGTGTTTCCGGATTTGATGATGCCATTGGCGTCATTGACTGGATTACCAATAATGAATGGGCTATGTCATTGATCGGTAAATTCCCGGGAGCAACCATATGGGCTCTTGAAACTTTCCTGAAAGATAAGATTCCTCCGGAAGTGCTTGAATTCCTCAAGGCGCATCCTGAGCTGCTGGCACTCCTTGAACCTATTGCCGAGAGGATGAAGGAAATAGACGTCAGTGACAACGGCGAGGATAAGAAGCCTGATCCCAGTATTGTTGATACCAGCTCCAACAGCGGAAACGGAATTGACTACGGCAACATCGAGACTGTATCAGGCCCCGGAGCCTCCAACAGGTTTGATATTGATCCGGCTCAGATATCGCACTGTACCATAAGGCTTATGGAGGACTATGCCAAGATCATGGCAGAATACCTTAGCATCAATGTGGTAATGCTGGAGCTTGATTACAGTATTCGTAAGTACTGCTATGATGTCCTTAAGATATGCAGGACCAATATCAGAAAGACTGCCACAGATACAAGGCATTTGTTTACAACACTGATCGCTATTAACAATGCCTATATCAGAACAGAAAATGCTGTTATAGCCAGCATCAGAACCGGAAAGTTCAGATTCGGCTAATTAATAAGATGAGGTTTTTGCTTATGAATTTAAAGAGATTATTATGCGTTGCATCCGCCATCGGTGTGATGGTTCTCGGAGTTCTTGCTCCTGTTAGCGACGGATCGGCTGTTGCCTACGCCAAGGAAGACAATAAGACTCAGGAAAATTCAGAGACCACAGAGACCACAGAGACGACTGAAGAAACAGAAACGACGGAAAATGTGGATACCGATGAAGGTGATGAGGTTGAAGAGGTGGTTTATCCCAATCATACTCATACCTTTGAGTGGGTTGCCAAGATGAATGAGAGCGAATCCGCCGACGGTACCCTTAATTACATGTGCACCAAATGCGGCAAGGTCTGGTATTTCAGGACAGTTCCTCCGCTCGTTGCTTTTTCCGGTGATGTGGCCCACAGAATCAAGACCGCTCCCAGAAACAGTACGGTCAAGGTTAAGACAGGGCTCTTTATCACCTTCAAGGCTGATGTAATGGAGGCGCTGGCTGACAGGCCGGATGTTTCACTGAATGTAAGCTTCCTGGATCAGGAGTACAAGGGTAACAGACAGAGCTTTACCATACCTGCGGGGGAGGACACCCTTTCTCTTGTTGATGAGAACGGATATGTGGGCTTTTTGTATCTTGGCGGCTTATATGGGCTTACTATGGAAGTTCCCATGGAGGTAGCTGAGGACGATGCTAGCACTGCAGGGAGCACAGAAGAGGTTCAGGAGCAGGAGAGTGGGCAGACCACAGCAGATGTGACGGTTCAACCTGCTGATAATGTATCACAATAAACGACGTATGGGGCCAACTCAAGACCATGAGCTGACCCCATTTTCTTATGAATGTGGGGCGTTAGCTCCCACATGAAGGTATATTAATCATACCACTCATAGCTTGAAAATGCCATTGCATTAGAGTTAAGATATTTAGAATTGATAAAGAGAGTAAGTATTGAATGAGGAGGAACAATATGTCGTTATTAAAAGTTGAAGAAAATGAAACAGAGTATATCACCGTGGGGAGACGTTTTGCGGGCTATAAGTGGTACAAGCCTGTTTTTGTCGGCGCTTTAATGTTGCTGTTTTTCTTTATTTTCAGTGTGGTCGATCTGCTCCTGGCCACCGCGGTAGCAGCAATGCGAGGATGGAACCCTTTTGAATTCCTCTCAAGTATGCAGGCATCTTATGATGCTTTTGATGTCTATACTCCGGAGGGAGTTATCGCTCGTCTTGGCGGTGTGGCTATTTTTATCCCGGCGCTTTTGATTGCGGCCATCATAGTCAAGGACAGACCTTTTTCTTCCTATGCTTCTGTCAAGGGCGGATGGAACCTTAAGATTTTATGCGCAGGTCTGGCTGTGGGTCTCATCGTTTCCGCAGCTCCCAATGCCATCGTAACGATTGTCAATACAGCTGAGAGAGGAGAGGTATCCTTTACTGCTATCGGCCTTGTATTTCTTTTGATCATGACTCCTCTTCAGTGCATTGCCGAGGAGTATATTTTCAGGGGCCTCATCATGCAGACCTTCGGTGGCTGGTTCAACAGTCCGATCATTGGAATAGTACTTCAGGCTGTTGTTTTTGCCTTAATGCATCCCTACAGCCTTCTGGGCGTAGTAACCATAGCTGTTTCCGGCCTGTGCCTTGGCGTTATAACCTATTATTCCAAGGGAATTGAGATGAGTGCTGCTTTTCATATCTGCAACAATCTGTCAAGCTTTATCCTTACAGGAATCGGCTTTGGCGCAATTGCCACAGAAGTAGCCGTAAGTGACGCGGTCTTCTCAATGGTCAGCAATATACTGTTTATGGTTGCCACTATCATTCTCGACAAGAAATTCCATTTCTTTGACAGAAGGCAAAAAGGGTGAAGAGGAAAAGCCGGCCTGATCATAAGATCGATAGCCGGCTTATCAATGGCAGCAACCCTTTCGGGTTCGCTTATTGTCAATATTGTTCTGGGGGATCGGGGCCTTAGAGGTGCTGATCCCTGTCAATCTTGTCATAGTGCTTTAGAAGCCACGGCTCGATTGCAGCCGTGAGCTTCATGTCAAGATTGAAGATATACACTGTGAATGTTATTCCAAAAAGGGCAACGATCACGATTGCCACTATCTTAAGTATCTGCAAGAATAATTCCATTACAATTCTCCTTAAATGTCTAAGTTTATTACCAGCTCTTTTCATCCGGAAGGACTTCAAGAGAGGGATCTATAGGCTCTTCCTGCATTACGGTGCGCATGAAGGAATTGATCTGATCACGTACGCCCTGGCGGGAGATGATACGGGGATCGAACAGGTCGTGTGATACCCATACAAGAGGAATATTGTGTTCTCTGGCCTTTTCTTCAAAGAGTCCGTGCATTCCGTCGAGGGCCTTGCAGCTCATGTGCTCCCAGAGGATGACCATGTCTGCGTTGAACATCTCAACAAATTCCCAGAGCTCATCAAGAAGAACTTTGTAGCCGCCGTGGGTGCGGTTTCTCATGATCATGTTCTCGGTGAGCCATGCCATATCATAGATGGCCTGTTCTCTGTTCTCGGGAGTGTCCTCAGTAACCAGCTTCTTGGTGGATACCATGGAGAGCATGTCTGTAAGAGGAACAATACCCCAGCAATTGAGAAGCCATACAAGGAAGTCCATATAGTAGTGGGACTGTACGCCCCAGACAATAGCGCGGTGCCTGTATTCCTTGGCAGCCTTTTTCTTTTTGGCATAGGCCTGACGGGCAAGCTTGGTGATCTTGCGGTCAGCCTTCTCAAAGGCAGCTACTCGGCCGCAGATAGCCATGTAGTTGGTCTCTGTGTAGAGGGCCAGATTGGAGCCGAATACCTGGGGATAGGGAGTGCGGTTCATTTCAAGCCATTCCTGGCGGCACTCGGTGGCGTAATTTACGCGCTTGGCGCACTCAAAGTATGCATCCCAGTCCCATTTGTGACCGGTGTGCTTTTCAATAAAGGCGATGGCATTTCGGATCTCCTGAGCTGCGTAATCCTGAACGTCATCCTCTCTGTGACGAAGAGGAGCGGCCAGCTGGAATACGGGAATTCCGTTTTCGTGCTCAAGGCGCTGTGAGATTACACCGTTGCCAAGAAGCGAGCCGTCGCAGGTGGTATTACACTGGATGGCGCAGGCTCCTAAGATGGGAGCATCATCGTCAATGGAAACGCCGGCTTCAGCCTCGGGCATGGGACAAACGTCTCCTGCAAGGCCAAATTGCTGAGCCACGTCGATGTAGTGGCAGGCAGCGTACTGGTTGAGCAGAACGGATACGTAGGTGGAAGGAGTCTCTCGGGAGAGGCACTTAAGATTGGGGAAGCCCATCATAACTGCCGTCATCTCGTTTTCATCCACCAGAACAACCTTGTCGGAGAACTTCTTGTCGTTGCCGATTCTCCTGTCGCCTCTAAAGAGGGAATCAAGAAGCTTGGCTACGTCATCGATGACAAGATCCTGCTCCTCGTGGCAGATCCTGAGGTATTCACCTCTAAGTCCCTGGGTGTGTCTGTCTACCATCATGGGAACGGCCAGGTAGTTGGCCATCCAGCGGTAGCGGAACATGGCCTTGACATTTCTGGGCTTCATTACGAATTTGCCCAGAGTCATCATGATCTTGAGCCATCTTGAGTAATCATACATTGTGTCAGCCAGGCCACGCCATTCGCGGCGCTTTCTGACCTTGGAACCTTCTTTATAAAAATCGCCGAGTCTGTCGGCGCCTACCTGCTTAGCCATCTGCGTTACCTCTCTGAATATTCTTGATCTCTATGCTCTCAACGAAAGCCTGAATTCTGGTCTGCATCTGACCGGATACTCCGATGGAGTAGGGGCGGTCAACGGCCAGAACGGGATATCCGTACTTTTCTCTGAGGATATGGGAGCCCATCATCTTTTCATAGGCCCATGGATCGCAGAACTTCATCTGTTCGTAGACGATACCGTCGGCCTTGTATTCTTTGGCCAGTTGATCCACGTAGATACGGCGATGATCCATCTTGTCAGTGTTCATAAAGCGCGGGCACTCACCTCTGTTCATGTAAGCGCGGCAAATCTGGGTAAGGGCATCCTCGTCGTCGTTAAGCTCAATAGGATTTCTTCCGGGAAGAGAGCCGTAGCAGAAGCGGTCTGCGCATACGTAGGCACCTGAGTCCTCAATAAGCTTGATAAAATCTGTGTCATCAACTTCCGATCCCACAACCATTACTCTGGCGCGGAAGCGGCTGTTTTCATCGGGCTCACGTGTCTTGAGCTCCTCAAGAGTCTCCTCCAGCTTGTCCTTGATAAGGTACTTGGGAGCCACGTAGGTTGCCAGGGTGATAACGTCGAACTCATAGCCTGTGATTCTGGGATTGTCTTCCTTTCTGAAGTCACCAATCCGGCGGATCAGGTTACATATCTCGTTGTGGGCAGCCACTGCCTTCCTGATGGCGGCGTCAGAGACGTCGATGCCATAGTTCTCATGAAGAGGCTTCAGGATGTGGTTCTTGCACTGAAGGACATAGAGATTAAGACCGTTGTCGTCGGCCTTCATGGGAATCTCCATGTATTCATAGAAAAACTTGTCCTTGCCGGCGCCCATGGTCTTAAGAAGTTCCATGTTCTCGACACATCGGTTCATCATGGAACAACCGTCGGGAGTTATGATGCAGTCGGCAAAATTGTACCCACCCTCAATGGCGCGTTCCAACAGAGCGCGGCTGTACTCGCACAGAAAGCTTGTCATGTAATAGGTGGAGATGTCCAGGGAACCTGTCCTGGGAGCTCGAAGCCTTGCTGAAAAGGCGCCTTCAAGATTGAGAAGCGGCTCCGGAGTGTTCTCGCAGGTATAAGCTACGCAGATCTTGCCATCTGCCTGAGCTTTCTGTACCAGCTCGTTGTTGGCCTCCAGGAGAAGATTCTCAAAGAAGATTAGATGCTTTAAGTCTTTCACAGATTAATTCTCCTACTAATTTTACTTAAAAACTATAAAATTAGTCTAAATGAATACAGTTGTTATGTCAATTCATAGTGCAAAATTCACAAAAAATATTATGGGATAAAGCTAATTATAAAATATAAATAAAGTAAGGAATATTTTGCGAAAATATGTTTGTAAATTTACAAAAATACGTGATTTTGTTTTATAATTAATTCGTTAAAGTATATCTTCCGACGAGGTATTTATGGCGATTTCTGACAAGAAGACACAAATCGAAGAGAATACATATTCAGGTCTTGGATCCTTTGACAGCAATGCTTATGAGAGAGAGCTTGCTCTTTGCAAGGAGCTTGGCCTTAATGTCGAGAAGTTAAAAGCCATGAAATTTAATACCCTTCAGCTGTCTGAGATCAGGAAGGGCGTGGTGGACAAGATTGATGTGACCAAGTACATGGATCCCAATATGTCCTGGTCCGCCATGGAAGAGATGCGTCTTGAGCTGTATCAGGGGATAGACCTGTCCGATTACAGGGCCCGGGGCTTTGATGCCATGCAGCTGGCTCAGATAAGGCAGGGTATCGCCAACGAGATCGACGTATCCCCCTATGCCAAAAAAGAGTACTTCGCCGATCAGATGAGGGAGCTGAGGCTTGGCTTATCGTCAGATCCTCCCGTTCCGATTATTTTCTATCAGGATCCCGGCTTTGACAGTCTGCAGATGAGAGAGATAAGAAAGGGACTTCAGTCAGGCGTTGACATTAGTTTGTTCGCCCACTCTGAGATTCCTTATCTTAAAATGCGCGCCATCAGGGAGAGTGCCGAGGACGGGCTTGTTTTCAGCGAGCAGGATATCCAGAGATATAATGCAGCTATTCTTAAGCAGATGCATAAGGCCTTCATTGATAAGGTCGATATTTCAGAATATATCAAGGATAAATTCGACGAGGAACAGCTTGAAGAGGTCAGAATGGCACTTCGGGCAGGGATCCCCATTGACAGTTATATAACCGGTGACATGAGAGGCGATGCCATAAGGGAAGTCAGACTTGGCCTTGAATCCGGTGTGGACGTCAAGCAATATGCCAACGCAGCCTATAACTGGCAACAGATGTATGAGATGAGGGTGGGCCTTGAAAATCAGATAGACATCACGCCCTACAGAAAACCTCTTTATCAGGCTGACCAGATGAGAGAGTTAAGGCTTGGCATTGAAGCGGGCCTTGATATCAGCAAGTTCTCAAGCCTTATGTACACCGCCAAGGATATGCGCCGCATCAGAGAGCAGCTCCTTGAAGGTGCCTTTGATAAGGATAAGAATTTTAAGGCCAAATATGAAGAGCGCCAGTCCAAGTCTGAGCTTTCAGACGATGATATTCTTATGCAGGAACTCCTTCTAAGGGCCGATGAATACCTGGATGTCACAGCTGATAAGCTCATGTGCTATCTGCGCCTTCCCAAGAGGTCAGACGGAAAGCCTTATACTGTTGAGTTTATTACCAAATTCCTTCAAAAGAATAAGGTCATCTACGGAATAAGGACCGATGAGCTCAAAAACATAGCTGAGAGATTCAACCCGGATACCAATTATCTGGTGGCTGTGGGACAGGAAGCCCACAACGGCATAGATGGACATTATGAGTACTTCTTTGATACGGAGCAGAAGCAGGAGCCCAAGATTCTGGCGGACGGAACCGCAGACCTGACTGACCTTCAGTGTCTGCAGCAGGTCAAGGTTGGGGACAAGATAGCCATTTATCACAAGGCTACCAAGGGTATCGACGGCTACGATGTTTACGGTAACTTTAAGAAAGCTACCTCGGGAAAAGAGACACCGATCCTCAAGGGCAACGGCTTTATGATCCTGAACGATAAGGTTACGTATGTTGCCACCTATTCAGGGGCTATCAACATGGTTGATGGCAAGGTGGATATTAAAAAGCTCCTTGTGGTCCAGGAGGTCAAGATTACCGATAAGAGGATCAAGTATGACGGCGTAGTTTATGTTGTTGAGAATGTCAATTCCGGAAGCAGCATAGATGCCACAGGTGATGTGATCATCGGAGGTCATATGGAGAGCTCTGAGATTATCTCCGGAGGAAATGTGGTCATAAAGGGCGGTGTGACATGCCCTATCAGAGGAAGTATCATCGCCAAAGGATCTATCCAGGCCAAGTACTATGAGGGTGCAACCCTTGCGGGAACCGATATCAGTGGCAACTATTTTATCAACTGCAAGGTTGAGTCCAAGGGCTATGTCAAAACCTACGGCCGCGTGGGCATGATCTACGGAGGCACCGTAAGTGCGCTCTATGGCCTTGAGGTAGCTCAGATCGGAAATAAGTCAGGAGCCAGGACCATCATTAACCTTGGATGTAATTCGTCAATTCTGGCCAGACACAATAACCTGATAAAGAGCCTTAGCCGTGAGCAGGATCAGCTTGCAGTATTAAACACCGAGAAGGAACGTCTTAAGGAACTGGGCGGCGGCGACAGGCAGATGATGCAGTGGAAGGTCAAGATAAACGCAGCCGTTACCAGTAAGGAGATCAGGATAAAAGAGCTGATGGATGAAATGGCAGCCGTCGAAGAAGAGATCAAGAAAGGAAACGGCTCCAAGGCCATTGTCACGGAATGCGCCTTTGCCAATTCTGTATTTGTAATTTCCGGAGCTGTATTAAAGCTTGAGGAGGACAGGAAAACCTACGACCGCCTGACCTTTAGCTCCGATGCCAACAACGAGAATGTGGTAGTAGTCTGATGCAGAACTTGATCAATAATAGTAAAATTGTACTGTCGGAGTATTCTCCGGCAGTATTATTTTGTTAAAAAAATCATGTTGTTTTTGAAGTTAGAGTATGTTAAGTTTGGATTATAATTTTTTTGACTTTACCACTTTGAAGTAAAGGAGTAAGCTACATGGCACAGTTATGGGGCGGAAGGTTCACAGGCAGTATAAATGAGCTGGCATGGGATTTTAATGCATCAATCTCTTTTGACAGAAGGTTCCTTGAACAGGACGTTAGAGGGAGCAAGGCTCATGCCGCTATGCTCGCAAGACAGGGCATTATAACTCAGGAGGAAGAGGAGCAGATCCGCACCGGACTTGACGGAATCCTTGAGGATGTCAAGGCAGGCAAGCTTGAGATCTCATCCAAGTATGAGGACATCCACAGTTTTTTGGAGGCCAACCTCATAGACAGAGTAGGGGAGGCCGGTAAGAAGGTACACACAGGACGCAGCAGAAACGATCAGGTTGCCCTTGATATGAGGCTTTACGCCAGGGGAGAGGTCCTTGATATGGCAGAGCTTCTTAAGAATATGTTAAGTGCTCTGGACACTCTGATGAAGGAAAATCTTGAGACCTACATGCCCGGATTTACCCATCTTCAGAAGGCTCAGCCCGTTACGCTTGCTCACCATCTCGGAGCTTATTACGAGATGTTCAAAAGAGATCTTCTCAGAATGAAGGACATCTACAACAGGATGAATTATTGCCCTCTCGGTGCAGGAGCACTGGCAGGGACCACCTATCCTCTGGACAGGGCCTACACAGCTCAGCTCCTTGATTTTGAAGGACCCACTTTAAACAGCATGGATTCAGTCTCCGACAGAGACTATCTTATAGAGTATTTGTCCGCTCTTTCTACAATAATGATGCATCTTTCACGATTCAGCGAGGAGATCATCATCTGGAACAGCAATGAATATCGCTTTGTTGAGATTGATGATGCCTATTCCACAGGGAGCAGCATCATGCCCCAGAAGAAGAATCCCGACATTGCAGAGCTTGTAAGGGGCAAGACAGGCAGGGTATACGGCGACCTCATGTCACTTCTTACAACTATGAAGGGTATTCCTCTTGCCTACAATAAGGACATGCAGGAGGATAAAGAGGCAGCTTTTGATGCCATGGATACAGTCAGAAACTGCCTGACACTCTTTACCGATATGCTTAGGACCCTTAAGTTTAACAGGGAGCAGATGGAGAGAAGCGCCATGATGGGCTTTACCAATGCCACAGACGCGGCTGATTACCTGGTAAATAAGGGCATGGCCTTCAGGGATGCTCACTCAGTCATCGGAAGACTTGTACTTCACTGCATCGACAAAAAGTGTGCCATCGACGACCTTGAAATGGAAGAACTTAAGACCTTCTCAGAGCTTTTTGACGAGGATATATATGATGCCATAAGTCTTAAGACCTGTGTTGAAAAGCGTCTTACCGTGGGAGCTCCCAGCCCCGTGCGTATGAAGGAAGTAATAGCACTTAATGAGGCCTTTTTAACAGCTTTTACTATGGATAAATAAGTGGCACTACTGTATACCTTAGGTATATCAGTAGAAACTGTCCACTTTCAAAATAATGAAAAAGAGGAGAAAAATTATGAGCGAGAAACTTAAAGTAGCAGTCCTTGGCGGAACCGGAATGGTAGGACAGAGATTTATTTCTATCCTTAACGAGCATCCCTGGTTCGAGGTTAAGACAATTGCAGCCAGCCCCAGAAGCGCAGGCCAGACCTACGAAGAGGCAGTTGGTAAGAGATGGAAGATGGATGGCCCCATCCCTGCATCAGTCAAGGATATTGTTATTAAGGACGTTACAGACGTTAAGGGTGTTTCCGAGGATGTTGATTTTGTTCTCTCAGCAGTTAACATGTCCAAGGATGAGATCAAGGCTATCGAAGAAGAATATGCCAAAACAGAGACTCCTGTTGTATCCAACAACAGCGCTCATAGATGGACTCCCGACGTTCCCATGATCATCCCCGAGATCAACCCGGAGCACATGGACGTTATCGAGTTCCAGAGAAAGAGACTTGGAACAAGCAAGGGCTTTATCGCAGTTAAGCCCAACTGTTCAATCCAGAGTTATACTCCCGCACTTACAGCCTGGAAGGAGTTTGAGCCCTACGAGGTAGTGGCTACCACATATCAGGCTATTTCAGGAGCCGGCAAGAACTTTGAGGAGTGGCCCGAAATGGTGGGCAACGTAATTCCTTTCATCTCAGGAGAGGAAGAGAAGTCCGAGAAGGAGCCCTTAAGAATCTGGGGTAAGGTTGAGAACGGCGTCATCGTTCCCGCTGATGATGTTAAGATCACCTGCCAGTGCATCAGAATCCCGGTTCTTTACGGACACACAGCTGCAGCCTTTGTTAAGTTCAGGAAGAACCCCACCAAGGAGCAGCTCATCGAGAAGCTTGAAACCTTCTCAGGAGTTCCTCAGGAGCTTAAGCTTCCCAGCGCACCCAAGCAGTTCATCCAGTACATGCAGGATGACAACAGACCTCAGATAACTCTCGATGTCAACTATGAGAACGGAATGGGAGTCAGCATCGGAAGACTTCGTGAGGATACTGTTTACGATTGGAAGTTTGTCGGTCTTTCACACAACACACTCAGAGGTGCCGCAGGCGGAGCCGTTGAGTGCGCAGAACTTCTTAAGGCAAGCGGATACATCACCAAAAAATAATCGATCGTGAATGTGATACTGATATGGAAGAACAAAGAAAGCTCGATCTTGCGTTTTTAAACAGATATTATGAAAGTGGACGCTCAAATATTCTTGTGGTCTATGGCCACAGGAATATTGAGCAGAATTCCCTTATCTTCAGATTCCTTGAAAACAGACGATATGTCTTTTACTCAGCAAGGAGTGCTTCCAGTGCCGAGCAGATCCTGCTCTGGGCGGGAGAGCTCATGGAGGAAGGCAGCATCCTGACTTCAATCCCCACCTATACAGATATATTTGAAACTGCATTTTCCGCAACCGGCAAGAACCCGGTTATTTTTGTCGTGAAGAATTTTGAGTACATCATCAAATCCTCCGATACCTTCATGAAGGAGCTGGTGGACTTTGTAAACAAGAACGGCAAATACAGGCAGATCCTGGTGCTTCTCATGAGTAACGACGTATCCTGGGTTGAGAACAGCATGGTTTCAAGCCTCGGAGCCCTGTCTGCCAATATTGCAGGCTTTAGGAAGATCAAGCCTCTTTCCTTCGGAGAGATGAGGGCCTACTACAGGAACATGCCCTACAGGGATGCGGTACTTACCTATTCTGTGCTGGGTGGTCAGACGCTGCTTTGGAGATACTTTGACGCCAATCTTTCCTTTAAAGAGAATGTATGCAAGAACCTGCTGGATCCCGGATCCTTCCTCTACGGAGAGGCCATGCGCCTTACGGAGAAGAACCTCAGAGAGACCGCTGTTTATCACACCATACTCTCGGAGATGGCCCGGGGAGCCAATAAATTAAACGATCTTTATCACATTACCGGTTTTTCAAGAGCCAAGATTTCTGTTTATCTTAAGACCCTTATTCATCACGATTTTGCCTATAAGGTTTACTCCTTCGGAAATGCCGGAAGAGAGAACGTTATGAAAGGCGTTTACAAGATTGCAGACCCGCTTCTTGACTTCTATTTCAGATTTGTCTTCCCCAATGAGAGTAGTCTTTTGCAGATGCCCGCGGATAAGTTTTATGATATATTTATATCTGCAGGTATTCAGGATTACGCCGGAGAATATTTCAAAAAAATATGCCGTGAATATGTCCTGAGACAGGAAGAGAGAGGTCTTTTTCCCTTCGAGATCGAGGAAGAGGGAGAGTGGATCGGCAAGGAGGGCGACATCGATATCATCGCCCAGTCCGATGTCGGAGATACCGCACTTGGCATGTGCATCTGGCAGAGGCAGGTGACCCACGCCGACCTTGAGAAACTCCTGTACTGCGCTAAAAAAGCAAGACTTGAGGGAGATATAATCTATCTCTTTTCCACAGCCGGTTTTGACGACTGGCTGCAGGACGCAGTGCTGAGGCCCGGTACACGGCTTAAGCTCATAGGGATAGATGAACTGACTAATGGCTAAAAGTTTGATCATAACTGAGAAACCTTCAGTGGCAAGAGATTTTGCCAGGGTTTTAAATGTTACCGGCAAGCAGAACGGGTTTATTGAGAACGATCAGTATGTAATAACCTGGTGCTTCGGACATCTGGTTCAGATGTTATATCCGGAGGCATACGATGAGAAGTATGCCAAGTGGAAGCTTGAAGATCTTCCATTTCTACCACAGAACTACAAGTACGGTGTCATCGAGCAGTCCAAGGACCAGTACAATGTTGTACACGGTCTTTTGCATCGCGATGACATCGAAACTGTCTATTGGGCAGGAGACTCAGGAAAAGAAGGACAGACCATTGAGGAGAACATCAGAAACTTCGGCGGCGTCAGAAGCGGCATGAAGGAACTCAGGGTCTGGATCGATTCCCAGACTGACGACGAGATCAGAAGAGGAATCGCAGAAGCCAAGCCCATGTCCGACTACGCTCTTTTGGGTGAGTCCGGAATCATGCGTGCCATCGAGGATTACAGCCTCGGTATTAACTTTTCCCGCGCTCTGTCCGTCAAATACGGCAAACTCCTTAACGACGCAGCAGCCACCAAATCTTACACTGCCATTGCAGTAGGTCGAGTTATGACCTGCGTTCTTGGCATGGTTGTAAGGCGTGAGCGAGAGATCAGAGATTTTGTTGAGACCCCATTCTACAGAGTGGTTGGGGCTTTTTCTGATGCCAATATCTCGGCGGAGTGGAAGGCTGTGAAGGGCTCGGCTTATTTCGAGTCCCCCAAGCTCTACAAGGAGAACGGCTTTAGAGAGCAGGAGGATGCTCAGGCCCTTATAAACCAGCTTCAGGGAAAAGAGGCAGTGATAGACAGCCTTGAAACCGGCAAGAGCCAGAAGAAGGCACCCATGCTCTTTAACCTGGCGGAGCTACAAAGCGAGTGCGCCAAGCGCTTTAAGATAAGCCCTTCGGAAACTCTGGATGTGGCTCAGGAGCTCTATGAGAAGAAGCTCACCACCTACCCCAGAACCGACGCCAGAGTTCTTACAACAGCTGTGGCCAAAGAAATATCAAGGAATATAAGGGGACTTAACAGCCTGAGTGAGGTTTCAGGCTTTGTTGATAACATCCTTAAAAACGGACTTTACAAGGGAATAGAGAAAACCCAGTATACCGATGACTCCAAGGTTACGGATCACTATGCCATCGTTCCCACGGGACAGACCGGGGCTTTGGCATCTCTTTCGCCCCTTTCAAGAAATGTATATTTTCTCATTGTGAGAAGATTCCTTTCAATATTCTATCCGCCTGCCCAGTACAAGACTGCCAAGCTGCAGATACTGGTTGACGGTGAGAGATTCTTTGCATCGGCCAAGGTGCTCACAGCGCCCGGATACCTTGAGATAATGGGTAATCCCACCGATAAGAGTGCCCAGAACTCCGATAACAATCAGGATGATGAAGAGGATGTGGGAATCTCCAAGGAAGAGTTCATTGCCTTTGTGGACCACGCCCAAAAAGGCGATGTGATCACTGTTGGCGGTTACTCCATCAAGGAGGGCAAGACCTCTCCTCCCAAGAGATACACCACAGGATCCATTATCATTGCCATGGAAAATGCGGGCAATCTCATAGAGGACGAGGAGCTCAGACAGCAGATCAAGAGTACCGGAATCGGCACCGCTGCCACCAGAGGTGACATTCTTAAAAAGCTGATTGCCAATAAATACATTAACTGCGCCAAGAACCAGGTCATCAGTCCGGGCAATCTGGGAGAAATGATCTACGAGGTGGTATACAGGTCCATCCCGACCTTGCTTAATCCCGAGATGACAGCCAGCTGGGAGAAGGGACTTGAGGGCATCAGAAGCGGCTCTGTCAACGCCAGGGATTACAGGGCAAAGCTTGAAGACTACATAAGGCGCGAGACCGGCAAGCTCATAGATAACGACCTTACGGGAGCGCTTGTTCAGAGCATCAATCAGTTTGCTGACAAGAATGCCAAGGGCCTTGCTTCAAGAAAGCCCATAGGCGTAAAGTGTCCTGTCTGCGGCGGAGATATTACAACAACATCCTTTGGTTATGGCTGCAGCAATTACTTCAACGATCAGATAAAGTGCGGCTTTAGCATCGGAGAGATTGCAGGCAAGAGGATAGAAGAAGAGGATGTTAAAAAGCTCATAAACGAAGGTAAGACCGGTGTTATTGAAGGCTTTACCAGCAAGAATAAAAAGAAGTTTAAGGCTGTACTGGTCCTTAATAAGGATGAATCAGGAAAGCCTGTTGTTGGATTTGACTTTGCAGACGTCCCTGCTGAGTACATGGAGGGAGTGACCTGCCCTGTCTGCGGCGGGAAGATCGTTAAGACCGGATACGGCATAGCCTGTGAGAACCGCGGCAAAGAGGAGAACGGTTGCTACTTCAATATCGGAGAGGTCGCAGGCAAGAAGCTTTCTGATGAGGTTCTGGTATCCCTTATCCGGAACGGAACCACCGATGTCATCCGAGGCTTTAAATCCAAGTCCAAGACAAGCTTTGATGCAAAGCTTGTGCTCAAGAAACAGGACGATGAGAAGCTTGGAGTGTCCTTTGACTTTGAAGGTATAGAGCCTGACTATATTAAGGATGTGGTCTGCCCTGATTGTGGCGGCAGGATCATCAAGAAATCTGTGGGATTCAGCTGTGAGAATTACAGGAAGGATGATCCACAGTCCTGTAAATTCTTCATCGGCAAGATCGCCCAGAAGCAGCTTTCTGAGGCCAATGTAGCCCAGCTTCTTAAGGAGGGACACACCCAGACCATAAGAGGTTTTAAGAGCAAAGACAAGAAGTCCTTTGACGCCTGCCTGGTGCTCAAGAAGAACGAAGAAGGCAAGACTGAGGTCTCCTTTGACTTTGAAAATGTTGAGGCCAAGGTCGTTAAAGGGGCGCTATGTCCTGTCTGCGGCGGCGAGATCGTAAAGACTCCCTTTGGATATGGCTGCAAGAACTACAGTAAGGACGATCCCGAGCACAGCTGTAAGTTTAATATCGGTCAGATCGCCGGCAAGAAGCTGAATGATTCACAGGTAAAAGAGCTGTTGGGAAACGGCATAACATCGGCCATAAGCGGCTTTAAGTCCAAGACCGGAAAGCCCTTTGAGGCCAAGCTTGCACTGGCCAAGGATGAAGCGGGCAAGGTCACAGGCATTAAATTTGTCTTTGAAAATGAGGAAGAAGTCCTTGAAGGCGTCAAGTGTCCCAAGTGCGGCAAGAAGATCATCAAAAACCACTGGGGCTATACCTGCGAAGGCAACAAGAGGGGCGAAGAGGACAGCTGTGATTTCTTTATCGGTAAGGTGGCAGGTCTCTCTCTATCCAAGGGGGATGTGATCAAGCTTCTTACAGATAAGATCACTGACAAGATTGCAGGATTTACCAGCAAAAAGGGTAGCAGCTTCGATGCAAAACTCGCTTTGGATGAGAACAACAACGTGGTTTTCAACTTTGATTAAAAGAGCGGGAATCTTCCTAATAAAATAACTGTTAAAAATATGTCAGAAATATTGAAAAGTCTGATATTTTATGCAAAAATAAGTATTGGCACGGCGGCAACGTGCTGAAATCTTGTGAGTAAGTAATGAATAGTTACTTTACAATACGAAAGGAGATTTTCACATGATTTACTCAACAGAGGTAAAAAATATGTGTCCCGTAACACAAGGGGTACATCATGGCGCTGCTCCCATTCCTGAAGAGGCTAAATGGGTTCAGTCCAAGGAAGTTAAGGACATTTCCGGTTATACACACGGTATCGGCTGGTGCGCTCCTCAGCAGGGATGCTGTAAGCTGTCCCTCAACGTTAAGGATGGTATCATCCAGGAAGCACTTGTAGAGACCATCGGATGCTCAGGAATGACTCATTCAGCTGCTATGGCTGCTGAGATTCTTCCCGGCCTTACAGTACTGGAGGCTCTTAACACAGACCTTGTGTGTGATGCTATCAACACCGCTATGAGAGAGCTCTTCCTTCAGATCGTTTACGGAAGAACACAGTCTGCATTCTCAGAGGGCGGACTTCAGATCGGTGCAGGTCTTGAGGATCTTGGTAAGGGATCACGTTCAATGGTTGGTACAACATACGGAACACTTGACAAGGGACCTCGTTATCTTGAGCTTACAGACGGCTACATCACAGACGTTGCTCTTGATGAGAACGATGAGATCATTGGATATAAGTATGTTAACTTTGGCAAGATGATGGACTTCATCAAGGCCGGTGACGATGCTAACACAGCCTTCGACAAGGCTAAGGGTCAGTATGGTCGTGTGGCTGATGCAGTTAAGTGCATCGATCCCAGAAAACAGTAATTAAGGACAAGGAGGAAATAAAAATGGCTTTATTTGAATCATATGAAAGAAGAGAGCCCCAGATCCTGGCTTGCCTTAAGGAGTATGGGATCTCATCCATCGAAGAATGTAAAGATATTACAATGGCAGCCGGCATTGATGTATACAGCCTTATCGAAGGCATTCAGCCCATCTGCTTTGAGAACGCTAAGTGGGCTTACACAGTAGGTGCTGCTATCGCTATTAAGAAGGGTTGCAGAAAGGCTTCTGAGGCTGCTGCAGCTATCGGTATCGGACTTCAGGCTTTCTGTATTCCCGGATCAGTTGCTGATCGCCGTAAGGTAGGTCTTGGCCATGGTAACCTTGGCAAGATGCTCCTTGAGGAGGATACAGAGTGCTTCGCATTCCTTGCAGGCCACGAGTCATTCGCAGCTGCTGAGGGTGCTATCGGTATCGCAGAGAAGGCTAACAAGGTTCGTCAGAAACCTCTTAGAGTTATCCTTAACGGTCTTGGTAAGGATGCTGCTCAGATCATCTCACGTATCAACGGATTCACATTTGTTGAGACAGAGTATGACTACTTCACAGGTGAGGTTAAGGAAGTATCCAGAAAGTGCTACTCCAAGGATGCTAATTCACCTCGTGCCAAGGTTAACTGCTACGGCGCTAACGACGTACAGGAAGGTGTTGCTATCATGTGGAAGGAGAACGTTGACGTATCTATCACAGGTAACTCAACCAATCCTACAAGATTCCAGCATCCTGTTGCAGGAACATACAAGAAGGAGCGTACTGAGGCAGGCAAGAAGTACTTCTCAGTTGCTTCAGGCGGTGGTACAGGACGTACACTTCACCCCGATAACATGGCTGCAGGCCCTGCTTCCTACGGTATGACAGATACTATGGGACGTATGCACTCAGATGCTCAGTTTGCAGGATCTTCATCAGTTCCCGCTCACGTTGAGATGATGGGTCTTATCGGCGCAGGTAACAACCCTATGGTTGGTATGACTGTTTCAACAGCCGTTTCTATCGAAGAGGCTGCAAAGGCTGGAAAGTTTTGAACTTCCCTATGATTTTAGTATTAACTTCAAAAGAGCTGTCCTTTCGGGCAGCTCTTTTTTATCTTCTCTTATCCGGGTACATCTCGTAGAACTTATCTTTGTCCTTGTACATTTCCTCATCGGCATATCTCATGGCCAGTCTCAGCTGTCCGGTGTTTTCATCGTGATACCATCCTATGGCGAAGTACAGCCAGTCCGAATCACTGGCTCTTTCTCTTAGTATCTCGATCTTCTTGGAAAACTCAAGCTTACTGTCAAACGAAATAATGGTAAATTCATCGCCGCCGGCTCTGTAGATCTTATCTCCCTGGAAGACATCTTTAAGGATATCTGCGGCATAAACCAGGAGCTTATCGCCCTGATCGTGACCTTCGTTGTCGTTGATGCTCTTTAAGCCGTTCAGATCGCAGAAGGCGATATTGAAGGGCTTTGGATTGTACTCAAGCTTAAGTGCCAGCTCATCGACGTTGACGTTCATGCAGTTTCTGTTATATACGCCGGTCAGCATATCCACGTTGCTCAGATAGTCAAGTCTCTCGAGGAACATGTTGTTTGCAACCTCGGAAGCCAGGAAGAAGGAGAGCAGTTCCATTGTCTCTTTTACCTTGAGCTCCTGGTCAGGATCAAAATTCTTGATGTAGAGATATCCTATGATCTCCATCTGATGGGTGAAAGGCACAAGACACATGGTCTCAACGCCGTTGGCCCTCAGAGTGGCTACCCATTCGGGAGCTTTCTGCTCGATGAAATCCAGGTCGCTTTCATCCTTGATGATAATGCTGTTTGTTTCTCTAAAGAGGTTGGCCCAGCTTTCCACAATCTCGTAGGGGAAGGCTGAGAATATCTTTTTAACGTAAAAATCGTTGTTGCGGACTGATTCGCTTATTACTTCAAAGGACCGTGAATCATCATCTATTGTAATGATGCTTGCAGAATAGGAGTCTGTGTATTCTCTGATGTAATCCGTTACCACCTGCATGCTGGCTTCAAAGTCCTTTTCATTTCTAAGTTCCAGGCAGGACTTTATGACAAAGCTAGCAATGTCGGGAGAAACAGTGGCAAATTTGCCTGCGTCCATTTCTTTATTCAGGGTATACATGAACTGGCAATAGGCGATGTTGGGATTGCCCGTATTTCCGGCCACAGGCAGTAGAATATCCTGAGTCCAGTAGCCGTACATTTTGGTGGTATCAACGTAGGTGTTGATATATTCGTTATTCCAGGCCGCTCTAAAGCACACATCCTCAAAATTAGGTTCCTTTGGAAGATGTGAAGTATAAAGCTCACCCTCGATAGACTTTTCAAAGCCCTCGTAGGGGATGGCCTCATCGCCCTCATTCTTGGCGAATATGTCATAGTAGCTCTTTTTAAAGAGCTCGTTTATCGCAAAGAATCTGATTTCACCGCAGCTGCCGTCCGGCTTTTTTTCGACAGACAAAACGGTGCAGGGGATAGTAGCCAGATTTGATAGTTCTTTTAAGGTTTCGTAGGTTAATGTTTTCATACTATTTCACCATGTCAGGGTTGTTGTAGAAGAACTCTTCCTTAAATTCCTGTTCGTATTCGTTGGCAAAGTGCATTGCGCTGTGGAGCTGACCGTCTGTCTTGTCGGTGTAATGACCGATCGTGAAGTAAACGCCCTCGGGGTCGCTGGCCTTTTCCTTTAACAGATCGATCTTGGCCTCAAATTCCTCCTCGGTGCTTCCGGTGGAAATAACGGCAAATTCATCACCGGAGGAGCGGTACACGTAATCATCCTTGAAAACTTCCTTGAGGATCTTGCCAGCTTGCTTAAGAAGGGCATTACCTGCATCATGACCATGGTTGGCATTGACGGTCTTTAAAGTATTGAGATAGCAGAAGGCCACGCTGAAGGGCTTGGGCTCGTATCTTAGCTGAACAGCCAGCTCGTCAACTTTCAGATTCATGGCATTTCTGTTGTAAACACCGGTTCTGGCATCGATGTTGCTCAGATTCTTGAGCTTGTCGATGAACAAGTGATGTGCAACCTCTGAAGCGAGGATAAAGGACACCAGTTCAACGGTATCCTTGATCCTTGCAAGATTGGCTATATCGAAATTGGTTATGTAGAGGTAACCGATGATGGTGTTCTGATGGATGAAGGGCACAAGAACAAGGTTTTCAACATCGTTATCCCTCAAAGTCTTAACCCAGGCGGGAGCCTTGGCTTCAATTGCCTTCATGTCCTGTTCGTTTCTTATGATGATACAGTCGGTGTTGGAGACAAGTGCCTCCCAGGATTCCACGATCTCATAAGGGATCTTCTCAAACAACTCGAAAAGATCCATGGCGCTGTTACGAACATTGGCACTTATTATTTCAAAGCAGTCCAGTTCGCGGGAAATGGACATTATACTGGCGGCAAAAGAATCGGTGAAATCGCGAAGGTCCTTGGTAACTGTTTCCATGGCGGAGTAGAAGTCATCCTCCTTGCGCAGATTAAGGCAGGTTCTGATGACGAAGCTTGAGATGTCGGGAGCGATGATAGAGTATTTGCCTGAATCCATTTGCTGGGTCAGGTTATACATGAACTGGCAATAGCCGATGTTAGAATCTTCATCATGGGCAAGAGGGATGATGATATCCTCTGTCCAGTAGCCGTATAGTCTCGTGGTGTCTACATAGGCGTGATAGTGTTTGTTTTCCCAGGCTGCTTCAAACCAGATCTCTTCAAACTTGGGATCCTTGGGAATTTTGAAAGTGTAGGGCTTTCCTTCCACATCCTCTCCGGTCATACTGAATGCTTCATTTGTGGCTACCATTATAATTTCACCACAGGTGCCGTCAGCCTTCTTTTCAACTGAGAAAACTGCACTTGGCATGTTGCACAGGTTGACCATCTGTTTAAAGGTTTCGTAGCTTTTATCTGCCATTTTTGCCTCCACAAAATACGACATGACGATAATAATTGTACTATTATATATTATCATATATCGCATACAAAATTCGGGCAATCTTCCTGATTAAATTATGAAAAGACTATAAAAAAACAGTCTTCCTTGCATGGAGAATATCCTGTATAATACTTGTAACGACCGTCGCAGCCCCGCTGCGGCGCTCCTGATTTTTGGGAAGAAGGAGGTATGAAAATGTTTGATGCAGTTATGTGGCTGGTCATTACAGTGGTTTTGGGAATCGTAGAAGTAATAACCATGGGCCTTGTGACGATATGGTTCGCTGCAGGATCCACCGTGGCTCTTATATTATCGCTGTTTGGTGCCCCTGCGTGGTTGCAGTGGGTAGCCTTTCTGGTAGTTTCAGTGGTAGTTCTTTTGCTGGTAAGACCGATAGCGGAAACTCGCTTCAACAACAGGATCAAGAAGACCAATATTGACGCGGTGGTTGGGAGGAAACTTATAGCCAAAACCGATATTGACAATCTTCACGGATTGGGTAAAGTAGATATGGATGGCTCAACCTGGCTGGCGGCTTCAAGCATGGATAATATCATCATCCATAAAGGGGAGGAAGTCAGAGTAGTAGCAGTCAGCGGAGTCAAATTAATAGTTGAAAGGGAGGGCATGTAAATGGCACCTATAGTAATTTTAGCAATCTTTTTAATCCTGATCATTATCTTACTTGCAACTAACATCAGGATCGTACCACAGGCACACTCATTCGTTATTGAGAGACTGGGAGCATTTAAGGAGACCTGGGACGTTGGTCTTCATATTAAAGTTCCTTTTATTGACAGAGTAGCGAGACAGGTGGATTTAAAGGAGCAGTATTGCGACTTCCCGCCTCAGCCCGTTATTACACAGGATAACGTTACAATGCAGATCGATTCCATCGTATTCTTCAGGATCTCAGATCCCATGGCTTATGCATACGGTGTGAGAAATCCTATCGGAGCTATCGAGAATCTTACAGCAACAACACTTCGTAACGTCATCGGTTCACTTACTCTTGACGAGACCCTTACATCACGTGATCAGATCAATGCTCAGATGCAGGACGCTCTGGACATTGCAACCGATCCCTGGGGTATCAAGATCACAAGAGTAGAGCTCAAGAACATCAATCCTCCCGAGCAGATTCGTGATGCGATGGAGAAGCAGATGAAAGCTGAGCGTGAGAAGAGAGAGAAGATCCTCTTCGCAGAAGGTGAGAAGCAGAGCCAGATTACTGTAGCAGAAGGTGAAAAGCAGTCCAAGATCCTTCAGGCTGAAGCTGACAAGCAGGCTACAATCCTGCGTGCCGAGGCTGAGAGGGAGAAGAGAATCCGTGAGGCGGAAGGTCAGGCTGAAGCTATCAAGAGCATTCAGAGGGCTAACGCAGAGGGTATCACAATGCTCAAGGAAGCAGGAGCAGATGAGTCTGTTCTTACACTCAAGAGCCTTGAAGCATTTGAGAAGGCCTCCAACGGACAGGCAACCAAGATCATTGTTCCTTCGAACATTCAGGGTATTGCCGGACTTGCTCAGTCCATAAAAGAGATCGTAAAGTAAAGAGATGAATAATAACAGCAAAAAGAATAAGACCTTTAAGACCAAGTCAGCCATGGTGCTGTACTTTCTGGAGGGTAGCAAGGCTCTTTTTGCTCTTAGCATTCTCTTTTCTATCGCTGTCACATTTTTTGACATGATAGGACCTAAGATCATCCAGTATACAGTAGATAACTATATCTCGGACACTGCCTCTAAAGATAGTGGCAGTGTCCCTGTTTATATAGTGATGATCATGAGAATGCTAGGAGAAAGAGCAGATATCAAGCAGCAGCTTCTGTATGTGGCAGTAGTTGTGTCGGTGGTTGCGCTGCTTGCTGCAATTTGCAGATACCTTTTCAGAATGATCAATTCCATTGCTGCTGAAAAGTTAATACAGAGAATGAGGGACAGATTGTTTGAACACATCATGCATCTGCCCTTTACATGGCATGGAGTCAATCACACAGGTGATATCATTCAGCGCTGTACCTCAGATGTGGATACCATCAAGCGCTTTATCGCAGAGCAGATGTCTGCGTTTTTCAGGATAATCATAAGGATTTTCATAGCCATGTATTTCATGATCGGAATAAGTGGCAAGCTGTCATTTTATTCCGCCATCTTTATCCCGATTGTTGTTCTCTATTCATGCTTTTTCCACGGCAGGATCAGGAAAGGCTTTGAAAAGGCCGACAGCGAGGAGGGAAAGCTCTCTGCCATTGCCCAGGAGAACCTTACAGGAGTCAGAGTGGTAAGGGCCTTTGGACGAGAGCAGTACGAGAGGGAGAGATTTGAAGCCAAAAATGCCACCTACACGGACCTTTGGATAAACCTTATCAGGACCCTGGCGGCCTTCTGGTCTTCCAATGACCTGATTTCAGGACTTCAGATCCTTCTTGTGACTGCCATGGGTGCAGTTTTATGCGTGAGAGGTGAGATAACGGTCGGTGAGTATATGGCCTTTGTTTCTTACAATGCGATGCTCACCTGGCCTGTAAGAGCCCTGGGAAGGATCATTTCCGAGATGAGTAAGGCGGGAGTATCAATCGACAGGCTTATGTACATCATGAACAGTGAGGTTGAACAGGACAAGGAGGGAGCAACAGAGCCTCCCATGGATCAGGATATCACCTTTGAGCATGTATCCTATGCCTACGACAATGGCGGCAAGGACGTACTTAAGGACGTGAGCTTCACTATCAAGGCCGGAAAGACCTTCGGTATCCTTGGAGGAACAGGAACAGGCAAGTCCACTCTTATGTACCTTATGGACAGGCTCTATGATCTTCCCCGGGGAGCAGGGAGCATAAGGGTCGGAGATACGGATATCAGTGATATCAAGGCTTCATGGCTTCGAAAGAACATTGGCTTTGTTCTTCAGGAACCTTTCCTGTTTTCAAGGACTTTGTCTGAGAATATAGGAATCACTCAGAAGACCACAGACCTTTCGGAGATCAGAGGAGCGGCCAGGATTGCAGCCCTTGATGAGACCATTGAGAGCTTTGCCCACGGCTATGAGACCTTTGTGGGTGAGAGAGGCGTTACCTTATCAGGAGGACAGAAGCAGAGGACTGCTATAGCCCAGATGCTGATCTCCAAGCCTCCCGTCATGGTCTTTGACGATTCACTTTCCGCGGTTGATACCGAGACCGACCAGAAGATCAGAAAGGCGCTTTCTGAAAATGTGGGAGATTCCACGGTTGTTCTGATCTCTCACAGAATTACGACACTGATGAATGCTGACAACATAATAGTTCTTGAGAAGGGCCGCATCGCTGAGGAGGGAACACATCAGCAGCTCCTTGATAAAGGCGGTCTGTATAAAAAGATCTATGATATACAAATGCAGGGAACATGAACGAGAAAGAAAAACAAGTAAAACTACCTTTATTTGGGATACCAAGACTGTATCCCTTCCTAAAACAATATATTCCCACCATTGTCACAATGATAACTCTGGGCATATTGAGCTCCCTGGCAGATTCAGTCTTTCCGCTGTTTAACAGGTATGCGCTGAATAACTTTGTGGCCAAGGGAACTCTTAAGGGACTTGGGCTCTTTATCGCGCTGTACGTTGGGATCCTTGCACTTCAGGTAGTTGATAACTACATCTGCGCATCCATGTGCGGCAAAGTTGAGATGGGCATGAACAGGGACCTTAGAAATGCGGCCTTTAACCACATTCAGGAGTTGTCCCTGGCCTACTTTAACCAGAATAATGTGGGCTATATCCACGCCAGAGTCATGAGCGATACAGGTAAGATCGGAGAGATGGTGGCCTGGAGGATGATGGACATTATCTGGAACGGCTCATACATCGTATGCATGTTGATAATGATGCTCTTTTTGAACCTCAGACTTGCTCTTTACGTGATGATCCTGGTACCCATCGCAGTGGTGCTGGTTACTTACTTCCAGAGAAAGTACATTGTTCTTAACCGCAAGATCCGTGAGATCAACTCCACCATAACCGGCAACTTCAATGAGGGCATAACAGGTGCTAAAGCCATAAAGACCCTGGTGGTTGAGGACAAGATCCAGAGCGATTTTGAAAAGGATACCAAAGAGATGAGGCGGACTTCTGTTAAGGCCACTCACTACTCAGCCTTTTTTACCTCTGCCATTACCATGATGTCTTCCCTGGCCCTTGCGCTGGTCCTCTGGAGAGGCGGTATCATCACTCTGGACGGAGTTATAGAGATAGGAACCCTGTCTGTGTTCCTGTCCTATGCACTTGGAATGATGGAGCCCATTCAGAATGTTATTGTGACCATATCCGAGATGATAGCTGTGGAAGTAAATGTGGAGAGGTTCATGAAGCTCATTGAGACCAAATCCGATGTTTACGACAGCTGGGATGTCATCGTCAAATACGGCGATGCCTTCAATCCCAAGAAGGAGAACTGGGAGCCTTTACTGGGTGATGTGGAATTTAAGGATGTTACCTTTAAATATCCGGACGGCGAAGAATATGTCCTTGAGCACTTTGACCTCAAGGTGCCTAGGGGGACCAATGTGGCCATAGTGGGAGAGACCGGTGCCGGCAAATCAACTCTGGTCAATCTGGTCTGCAGATTCTTTAAGCCCACGGAGGGTCAGGTCCTTATTGACGGCAAGGATGCAGCTTCAAGGTCCCAGCTCTGGCTTCACAGCAATATCGGCTATGTGCTTCAGACCCCTCATCTTTTCTCGGGCACTGTAAGAGACAATCTGCGCTATGGTAAGCCCGATGCAACTGAAGAGGAGATATGGCAAGCTCTAAAGCTGGTATCTGCTGACGGAATCGTTAAGCGTATGGAGAAGGGGCTGGACAGCGATGTTGGAGAGGACGGAGATATGCTCTCTACAGGTGAGAAGCAGCTTCTTTCCTTTGCAAGAGCTATCCTGGCTGATCCCAAGATTCTGGTTCTGGATGAAGCCACAGCTTCAATTGATACCGTTACAGAGAAGGCTATCCAGGATGCCATCGAAACAGTGACCAAGGGCAGGACCTCTTTTGTCATCGCCCACAGACTTTCAACTGTTGTAGATGCAGATGTCATTCTTGTGGTGAAAGATGGTAAAATAATAGAGCGGGGATCCCACAGGGCTCTTATGGACCTTAAGGGATATTATTATGAGCTCTTCACCAGACAGTTTGAGGAGATGAGCACATCCAGCGTTTTGGAGGGAGCATGACCGACTTTGCAGTTTTTAGCGACATACACGGCAATCATTCGGCCCTTCAGGCCTGCATAGATTATGCGGTGGGGAAGGGCATTACCAATTTCATTTTGCTGGGAGATATGGTGACAGACTGTCCCTATCCTCAGAAGACCATGGAACTGATCTACGTGCTTAAGCAGTATTTCAACACCTACATCATAAGAGGCAACAGGGAAGAATACCTTCTCAACTTCCGCAGGAACGGAGAAGGGGCCTGGAGAAAGGGTTCTGCCAGCGGAGCCCTGCTCTACACTTATGAGAACCTGACGGATAAGGATTTTAACTTTTTTGAATCACTGCCCAATTACGGGATATACCAGCAAAAGGGCTTTCCGGGATTTGAATATTGCCACGGATCGCCCACCAATACAAGCGAGCTTCTCTACAGGGAAAAGAGAAATACCAAGAGGGTACTGTCCCATTTAAAGACCGGGATATTGCTTCACGGCCATACCCACATTCAGGATTCCTACATCTACAGGGGCAAGAAGGGAGTAAATCCCGGATCCATAGGAATACCCTGGTATCATGGGGGCAAGACCCAGTTCTGCATCCTTCACGGCAACGGCAAGACCTGGGAGGAGGAATACATTCAGCTTGACTACAACAGAAAAGAGATCCTCCATGAGTTTAAGGATTCGGGACTTAGCGAAATGGCACCTGCCTGGTCTGCGGTAACCATGCATACCATCAGGACAGGTGTGGATCTTAATCAGACAGTGCTCCTTCGCGCAATGCGATTGTGCGAGCAGGAGAGAGGAACTGTGAAGTGGCCCAATATCCCGGAGAAATACTGGGCTATAGCACTTAAGGAGAATTTCATTGATCTTAGAGGCAAGGACATTCCCAAGACAGAAGAGCAGGACTGAGCACTGATACAAGACATAAATAATCCCCGTAAGACCTTAGGTCTTGCGGGGATTTCTGTGCGCGATCAGCGTCATACTGACGTGTCGAGATTGGTGCCGGCAGCTGCTTCGGGTGCTGCTGGCGCAGCGGAAGAATCCTGTGCCTTCATCTTCTGGAGAAGCTCAGACTTGGTATATGTTCCGGAACTCTTGATGTCTTTAAAATGGCTGTCCAGGAAATTTGACTTGGAAGCGGAACTCTTCTTGGCGGGCACAGGTGTCTGAGATGCAGAATCTGCAGAGCCCACCGTTGTGGAGCCTGTTTCCTGATAAGCCTTTAGCGCACTCTTGTTACCTACCTTTTTAACATAGGATTTCATAAGAGAGCCATAAGCGCCGCTCTTTATCTGACTGTAATCGCCATATAAATTGGTCATGCTGGCGTTAAGGTCAAACTTTCCGGAAAGACTACTGAAAAAGTTTGTGCTCACTGTTGTCACCTCCTTGATAGAGTGTCTGCCCAATGGCAAACGCCGAAACCTCCTTGTAACGGCAAAAATACATAAATTCCTAGATTCATTATGTGGTACCTGCCCCGGATTTGCAATTTATGAAATCTTAAAATAATATAAAAAAAGTATTTGTTTAGAAAGTGTAATTAGTAATGACAGAAGGTTCTATCAGTAAAAAATTAGTATCGTTTGCAATCCCTTTATTTTTCGGGCAACTTCTGCAGCAGCTTTATAATGTTGTGGACTCGGTTGTTGTTGGAAACGTTCTGGGAAAAGAAGCTCTTGCGGCAGTTAGTACCACGGGCAGCCTTATTTTCCTGATGGTGGGATTCATAAACGGTCTCTTCATGGGAAACAACGTTATAGTGGGAAAGCTCTACGGTGCCAGGGATTATGACGGCGTCAGCACTGCCGTTCATACAGGTATCTCATTCGCGCTTATCATGGGACTTGTCCTTACGGGTGTGGGGTATTTCATCACTCCGTCTCTTTTAAGACTTATGGGAACTCCCGAAAACGTTCTTCCCAATTCTACTACTTATTTCAAGATATTCTTCCTGGGCGGACTTGGAAACGTGATGTACAATGCCTGCTGCGGTGTCTTTCAGGCTATGGGAGATTCCAAGCGACCCCTTCATTATCTTATGGTCAGCACCTGTATCAACACAGTTCTGGACGTGGTGTTTGTAAAATTCCTTGGTTTTGGTATCGGAGGAGCTGCAGCCGCTACTGTTATTGCTCAGTTTATCAGTGCTGTGCTGGCATTTGTAAGGCTTACCAGAGTCGACGGCCCACACAGGATATCAGTGTCAAAGCTTGTAATCGACAGTCCAACCCTTGTCAAAGAGCTTAAGATCGGCTTTCCCACAGGTATACAGAACAGCGTTATAGCTATAGGCAATGTTGTGGTACAGTCCAATATCAACGCCTTTGGCGATACCGCCATGGCGGGCTGCGGAAGTTATTTTAAACTGGAGGGCTTTGTGTTCCTGCCTATCGTATGTATGACCATGGCTCTTACCACCTTCGTGAGTCAGAACCTTGGAGCGGGAGAGTACGGACGTGTAAGAAAGGGAGCAGTCATCGGTTCTCTGATAAGTGCCGGCTGTGCCGAGATCATAGGCGCATTGGTATTTCTTTTGGCGCCTTATCTTCTCAGGATCTTTTCAAAAGACCCGGCGGTTCTGGCAGTCGGATCGGCTCAGGCCCACACCGAGAGCCTGTTTTTCTTTATGCTTGCTCTCAGCCATGCTCTTGCGGGAATCTACAGAGGAGCAGGTAAGACCACTGTGCCCATGATAGTAATGCTCTCAAGCTGGTGCCTTCTCAGAATCACCTATATAACCGTAACCGTCAGGTTTATACCTGTCATAAAGGTTATTTTCTGGGCTTATCCTCTGACCTGGACCGTGAGCTCGATTATTTTTGTGATCTATTATTTTAAGGCCAATTGGATGGGACGGCCCAAGTTAGAAAATGTACTTGAATGACATATGAAAAGGTGCTAATATATGTTCTTGGAGGTTAGCACTCAACATATCAGAGTGCTAACAGAAGAGTGAAAATCCAGTAATATCAATATAAAGGAGGCAATTGCAATGAAGTTAGTACCACTTGCAGACAGAGTCGTATTAAAGCAGCTTGAGGCTGAAGAGACTACAAAATCAGGAATCGTTCTTCCCGGTGCCGAGAAGGAGAAGCCCCAGCAGGCTGAGGTTATCGCTGTAGGACCCGGCGGAGTAATTGATGGCAAGGAAGTTAAGATGGAAGTCAAGAAGGGTGACAATGTCATCTATTCCAAGTACTCAGGAACAGAAGTTAAGCTTGATGATGTTACATACATTATCGTTAAGCAGAGTGACATTCTTGCTATTATCAAGTGAGTGATATAGGGACGAAAAGTTTCATTTATGGCTGCTTGCAGACATATAAATGAAACCTTGAGGACCGAACATACATGAGGAAAAAAGACATGCGATTATAATGAGCATGGCGATTTCCGAATGTATGTAGGATTTCGAGAGTGAAACGGAGAAATCCGTATATCGCGGAGTATATTACAATTATTTGGAGGAAAGTAAAATGGCAAAGACAATTAAGTATGGCGCTGATGCCCGTACAGCTATGGTTGAAGGCGTTAACAAGCTTGCAGATACAGTAAGGGTTACACTTGGACCCAAAGGAAGAAACGTAGTTCTTGATAAGAGCTATGGCGCTCCTACAATCACAAACGACGGTGTTACCATTGCAAAGGAAATCGAGCTTGAGGATTCTTACGAGAACATGGGTGCTCAGCTGGTTAAGGAAGTTGCTACCAAGACCAACGATGTTGCCGGTGACGGAACAACTACAGCTACAGTACTTGCTCAGGCTATGATCAACGAGGGTGTTAAGAACCTGGCTGCAGGCGCTAACCCCATCGTTCTCAGAAAAGGTATGAAGAAGGCCACAGACAAGGCTGTTGAGGCTATTGGCAAGATGGCTACCAAGGTTAAGGGCAAGGAGCAGATCATGAGAGTTGCTGCCGTATCATCAGGAGATGATGAGGTAGGACAGATGATCGCTGATGCTATGGAGAAGGTTTCCAACGACGGTGTTATCACCATCGAGGAGTCCAAGACCATGCAGACAGAGCTTGACCTTGTAGAAGGAATGCAGTTCGACAGAGGATACATTTCAGCTTACATGGCTACAGATATGGACAAGATGGAGGCTTCTCTTGAGGATCCTTTCATCCTTATCACAGACAAGAAGATCTCTAACATCCAGGATATCCTTCCTCTTCTTGAGCAGATCGTTAAGACAGGCAGCAAGCTCCTTATCATCGCTGAGGACGTTGACGGTGAGGCTCTTACAACTCTTATCGTTAACAAGCTCCGCGGAACTTTCAACGTAGTTGCTGTTAAGGCTCCCGGCTACGGCGACAGAAGAAAGGCTATGCTTGAGGATATTGCTATCCTTACAGGCGGTAAGGTTATCTCTTCAGACCTTGGCCTTGAGCTTAAGGATACAACAATGGATGACCTTGGAAGAGCTAAGAGCATCAAGGTTGAGAAAGAGAAGACTACAATCGTTGACGGTCTTGGCGCTAAGAAAGAGATCCAGGCAAGAGTAGCTCAGATCAAGAAGCAGATCGAGGATACAACATCAGACTTCGACAGAGAGAAGCTCCAGGAGAGACTTGCCAAGCTCGCAGGCGGTGTTGCAGTTATCAGAGTAGGTGCTGCTACCGAGACTGAGATGAAGGAAGCTAAGTACAGAATGGAAGACGCTCTCAACGCTACAAGAGCAGCTGTTGAAGAGGGCATCATCTTCGGTGGTGGATCAGCTTACATCCACGCAACCAAGGAAGTTGCCAAGCTTGCAGAGACACTTGAAGGCGACGAGAAGACAGGTGCCAACGTAGTTCTTAAGGCTCTTGAGGCTCCTCTTTACCACATTGCCAACAATGCAGGTCTTGACGGATCAGTTATTGTTAACAAGGTTAAGGAGAGCAAGGCCGGTGTTGGCTTCAACGCATACACAGAGCAGTATGTAGACATGGTTAAGGACGGCATCATCGATCCTGCCAAGGTTACACGTTCAGCTCTTCAGAACGCTACATCAGTAGCTTCAAGCTTCCTCACAACAGAGGCAGCCGTAGCTACTATCAAAGAGCCCGTACCCCCTATGCCCGCAGGTGGCGCCGGAATGGGCGGTATGATGTAAGCGATAACGAGCCAAACTCGTAGAAAAGAATATGTCCATAACTCCGTAAGGAGTTTCAAACCAAAAGATGCGTGGTCTCAAGTTTACTTGAAAGACCACGCATCTTTTGGTTTGTAATAGTCGCTACAGCGACGTATGGACATATTCCTTTCGAAGAGCTTGGCGACAACGGACGACAAGAAAATCGCTTGCGATTTTCTTGTATAAGCGATAAAGGTATTTACTCAGTACCTTATCCCCATTTCCCTTTGCCTGCTTTTGTGCAACAGTACTTTGATCACAATCCCTACAATAAACAGCACAACCATTTCAATTGCCATTGGGTAGATTTTGAAGCTGAGAATTCCAACAAAACCGGCAATAAATAGCAGTGCATACAGAACTGAAAAAACAATATACGCTGTCTTTTTCTTATACAGAACACGCATCAGCACTGCGTTGATTATCTCAATGACTGCAACGATAAAACCGATCATGGCCGGAAAGAACAGTAATAAGCTAACAATAAAGAGAGCAGCCTCCCCGCCTACACTGTCAGCGTTGCCGTTTAATAAAGATGAAAAGCTCAAAGCGATAACAAAAAAGATACATTCCACCGGCATAACCAGGTTCAGAATGAACTCTATGATTGCATATTTTTTCATTGACGTGTTCCTCCCAACAATAGCCATATTATACACAAGCGCCATTTTATCATGATATAATATTTATTACAAATGGAGGATAAGTGCTATGAAAAAACGATTACTTTCAACTTTACTTACACTGGTTCTTATAGCAGGAACCCTCTCGGCCTGTGGCAAGACAGATCCGGTCACTTCAGAAGACGACAAGACTCAGGAATCCACAGATAAGGATTCTCAAAAGGAAGACAAGGATAAAGAAACAACAGAATCCGGCGATCCTGCTGATGGTATTGTCGGACACTGGAAGTTTATGTGCGAGGTGTATCATACGGATTACTCAGATGGGGATTTCTATGATTCATCCACCATGTTTTCTGATGAATATTCACCGGATTCTGAGATCATTATTCGCAAGGAAGACGGTGAGTATTATGCCGATTACTATTTGTCTCAGTATGAGATGTATGAGAAAATGTGCGGGATAAAGCTTTCCTATGTGGAAGGTGAGGCAGACTCATGGTCTATGGTCTTGGATGATCCCTTTAATGAGGAGGCCGATAGTACTGAAACATTCGTCCTTTCTTTAGACGAAAACGGAAGACTTGTTGCCACCACTGAGTACAACTATTCAGATGATGAGGATGATTATTCCTATAACAGCATTTCCAAATATATTTACCTTCCCAAGGATTCGGCTGAATTTGATGATCCCGAAAGCCTCAGGTACTTTGATACCGTCACTGTATCTGATGTCCAGGATCTTCTTAACAGCATTCAGAATAACAGAAAGATCATCCTTGAAGCCGGAACCTATAATTTTTCCGATGTTGTAAAGAAATCCATAAACAACTATAGGATAGGTGAGAGCTGGAGCGGCACAGTCAATAAGATAAACGATATATATAATGTTTGCTTTGAAGCAGCTGAGGGAGCTGATGTTGAGTTTTTGATCGATGAAGCCTATGATCCCGTTTTGTCTTTTGAAAACGGACACAACATCACCTTCAGAGGAATCACCTGCGGCCATAACGTTGAGCCGGGCTACTGCAGCGGAAGTGTTCTTTACTTTAGCAACGTAGAAGGTCTTGATATCGATAAATGCAAACTTTACGGAAGCGGGACCTATGGAATTGAGACTGAGTACACATATTCAATGAATGTCACAGACACTGAAATTTATGAGTGTACTTACGGTCTTCTTTCCCTTAGAAATTCAGGAACTGCATATTTTAAGAACTGTAGCATGAGAGACAGCAGCGACCTTTCCATGATAGACTGTTACAGTGTTTATGATGTTGTGTTTGAGGACTGCGTCTTTTCAGGAAACGATGCAACTGCCTATGACAGCTGCTACTTTGTTGAGCTGGGAGAGTACGACAGAGTCACCTTCAGGAACTGTGCATTTAACAACAATAAGTTCAATGCCTTCTCCAACAGGGAAGTTACCCTGGAGAATTGTACCTCTGACAACAATACTTCTGCCTTTGGCGATATGATTAATTCCTCACAGCAGGCTGGAACCGTTGATAAGAACGGAATTATTGACACGTATCAGGAGACGCTGGCAAGACAGGAAGAAATTGATAATGAGATCCAGACAAACACTCTGCTGGATCAGGTTACTCTTAACCAGTTGGCTTACGAAGAGTACGATAACTGGGATGTTCTTCTTAATATGATCTGGGGATATCTTGGGGAGACCCTTGATGAGGACAATATGACTGCCCTCAGGGAAGAGCAGCAGAAATGGATCAGAGAGAAGGAGGCTTCCATGAAGGAGGCCGGAGCGGAATTTGAGGGAGGCACCATGCAGCCCATGATAGAGTACAGCACCGGAGCTTCCATAACCAGAACGAGAGTTGAAGAACTGATCCAAAGATACATAGGAGACTAAAGGATTTGCCGCCATCCATGAGGATGGCGGCTTTTCTAATTAATAGAAAAACATATACTTTTCACCGACTCCGGGGAATTCTGTGATACAATTAACCGTGTTTTCACAGGAGATAACATCATAAGAGAAAATAATCGACAACAAGGGAAAGACAAAAAGGAGAATAGTGATGAAAAAAAGGATACTTATTGGGGTGCTCACCTGTAGCATCTTGCTCTCAGGCTGCGGGCTTACAGAATTTATCGAGGAAAATGATCTGGGGAATCTTATCCCGATAGATAAGCTTTTGTCCTTTGGTGATACAGAGGACGAGGATGAGTCTGAAGACGACGAAGAGGATAACGAAAAAGACAACAAAGAAGACAACGAAGACGACGACGAAAAAGAAGATAAGAAAAAAGACGACAAGGAAGATGACAAGGAAGACGACAATGACGATGATTCCGCAGATAAGGAAGCTTCTGTGGATTACAGCACCGTCGTTCCTTTATCCGTAAGTAATCCGGAGGAGTATGAGAGGCTCAATGATGAAGCATATACTCTTAACGAAAAGCTCACCGGACTGGACTATAATTCTCAGGAGTACCGTGATACTAAGTGGCGGATTGATGATATTAACGAAGAGCTCTACGGGGGTATTGCCGGCAAGCTTGAGGGAAGTGATATCACCATGGAGGAATTCGGCGGCTCCTTTATGGAATACACATATGCCGTTGATGGCAGATTTGCTGATGAACTAAGGCATGGAAAAGAATTTAGCGACAAACTCAAAGAGGGCGATACCATTATGGTTTTTGACAGCCTTTCTTTTGTGGTTGATAAGGTTCGCTATGACGATAAACTGGATCCCACCAGAGTTACGGGGTATCAGCTCAGCTACAGTAATAACTTTAATAAGGCATTGGATGTGAACCTTTCAGACCTTCTTGGAAAATATACCGCCGCAGGTTGTGAGTTCAACGGCGAAAGATACGAGGTGGTGTGGCATGAAGGAAGAAAGGACGTGACTACCAATTTCGACAGCATCACAGAGGGTGCTTATACCATCAGCTCAGAGCATCTGCCTTCTCTTGGAGTTGCAGCTCCTACAATCTACCGTAGGATTTCGGTTACTGATTATGTGGAGCTTTACAATCTTCAGGCCGCAGATAATTGGTACTTTGGAGACTGGAAGGTGAAGCGCAACGGTGACTTTTACGAAATCGCAGAGGACACCGGAATGTTCTCTTTAGAGGATATTTCAAGAGGCCATTGTACCATTATGATGGACAGCGAGAACAGATACATGGATCACGCCGTGCTTGATGTATCATGGCTTGATCAGGAAGGAAATGCAGTTACTTATTATTATCATCTGGATGCTGACTGGAATGCCTATAAGATGTATACATATCCCCAGAGCATTCAGTTTGATTATGCCGGATAACACTGTGTTTTTTGCACTCTTTTGCAAAGGCTGCACCCATGATATACTGTTATGGTTCAAGGAAACAGGTTATTTGGAGGAAGTATTAGTTGAATCTTGATAGGCAAAAAAAGGCTCCCATTTATGAGGCTCTTGAGAGGTTCAGGAAGCAGAGGGTAGTGCCCTTTGACGTTCCCGGACACAAGAGAGGAAGAGGCAACGCGGAGCTTGTAAGATTTCTGGGAGACAGGTGCGTGGGGATTGATGTCAACTCCATGAAGCCCCTTGATAATCTCTGTCACCCGGTATCTGTTATAAAAGAAGCTGAGGAGCTCATGGCAGACGCCTTTGGAGCATCCCATGCATTTATGATGGTAAACGGGACAACCAGCGCTGTTCAGGCGATGGTTCTTTCCTGTGTAAAAATGGGCGAGAAGATCATCATGCCCAGAAACGTACATAAGAGCGCCATTAACGCCCTTATTCTGTGCGGAGCAGTTCCAATTTATATAGACCCTAAGGTTGATGTAAACCTTGGCATCCCCCTGGGAATGGAAATTGCTGATGTTGAGAAGGCAGTCAGGGACAATCCGGATGCCAAGGCCATTCTTATCAACAATCCTTCCTATTACGGAATATGCTCAGACCTTAAGGCTATAGTTGATCTGGCTCACAGAAACGGCATGAAGGCACTGGTTGATGAGGCTCACGGCACCCATCTGTATTTCGGACCGAACCTTCCCCTTAACGGAATGGCTGCGGGAGCAGATATGGCTGCCATCAGCATGCATAAATCCGGCGGAAGTCTCACTCAGAGCTCAATCCTTTTGTGCGGCCCCGATGCCAACGTGGGTTATATCAGCAGGATCGTGAACCTTACCCAAACCACCTCTGCCAGCTATCTGCTTTTGGGAAGTCTTGATATTTCCAGAAGGAACCTTGCACTTAACGGACATGACAGCTTTGAGAAGGTTACCAAGATGGCCCAGTATGCCAGGGAAGAGATCAATGATATAGGCGGCTACTATGCTTACGGCAATGAGCTTAAGAACGGCGGCAGCATTTTTGATTTCGACGAGACCAAGCTGGTTGTCAATACCAGAAAGATCGGCCTTACAGGAATTGAGGTATACGATCTGTTAAGAGATGAGTACGATATCCAGATGGAGTTTGGAGACCTTTCCAATGTTATGGCCTATATCTCCATCGGAGACAGGATCCAGGATATAGAAAGGCTTGCGGGAGCCCTGGCGGACATTCGCAGATTATACAGTAAGCCGGAGCAGAAGTTCTTCTCCGCTGAGTATGTTACTCCCATTGTTAAGGCTACTCCTCAGGAAGCCTTTTATGCGGAAAAAGAGTCATTGCCGGTAGAGAAGTGTGTCGGCAGGATCAGTGCGGAGTCGGTTATGTGTTACCCGCCGGGTATTCCCATTCTTTCTCCCGGAGAGATGATAACAGAGGAGATACTTGCATATATCAAGACCGCCATGGAAAAAGGATGCTCCATGCAGGGGCCTGAGAGCGAGGATATTTCCGAGCTTTTTGTATTGAAATAAGGTAGTAGAGTAAAATAATGGATAAAGAAAGAAACAACATAATAGTCAAAATAGCTATGCTGGCTTTTGCGTTTACAGTTTTCCTGCTTTTGGATGTGTGGACTGTGGTAGACGGAATTCCACTTTTTACAGGGAAGGTGCCCCACGTGGTCTTAGAAGACTATACGGATGAAGATACTCCTTCAGGGTACGCCTACTTCAGTGTTAATGCCTGTTTGGGCAAGACCTATATGCGCCGCAGGTCACCGAGCGGAAAAGGGGGAAATGGAGAGCTTGAAAAGAAAGATTATTATGTCCTTGTTTTAAACGACGGCTCTCTTATGGCCGCAGGTTTTACCGACAGTACCAATTTAACCAAGCTCAATAAGCTAATGGACAACACCGTGATTACCAAGGATGGCCAGATCAAGTCTCTTTCCGATGAACCGGTGGAGTTCCTTGGATATATATCCTGGCTGGACCTGGATGTTTATACACTATTTAAGGACTCTATGGACCTGAAGGGTGTCGGCGTTAGCAGCATCAGAAGAACTTACGCCACAATTTACGGAGACCCTGCAGGTAAACAACGCTTTAGGTTATTTGTTTTAACAGCTGCATGGATTGTATTCCTTATATGGCTTATATCCAGCATAAGAGAGCTTAAGGACTACGATATTGAAAGCGGCAGAGCAGCGTTCTCTGAAAGCGGTAGAGGCTCCCGCAAAAGGCTTGTAGTATCAAAAAAGCATGCTCTGGAGCGCGTAACAAGTGAAGATATTAAACGGAGAGTCACCGGGAAAGGGCCTTCTTGGAAGGGCTGGCTTTTATACCTGATATTATGGCTTATTCCGATCTTTGTCTATTACATGAACCATCAATTTGTGGCCTTTGGAAACTGGGCTGTAATATATCAACTTGATAATCCTGAGCAGATGGAGAGCGCACGCAAAAACAGAATCGGCGAGATTACCATAGATGACGGCCCTTTTCTGGCCGGAATAGATGATAACAATGCGGAGTGCGTTGTCCTTAGTAACGGTATCCCCTATGTGGCTGAAATACCAAGTAAAAAGCTGGATTACATAAGAGAAGAAATAGAGAAAAACGGAAGCTTTACAATCCACGGGTATCTGGATACTTACCCAAGACAGCCCAGAAAACGCCTTGTTCAGGAGTATAATCGAATACTTGGGGGTCAATGGTATTCAACAGAAGATTATTATGACCTCTTCGGTAAATATATAGTTCGATATGAGCCTGCCTATGCAGGTGGCAGAATTGTAGGGAGAACAGCTGAGATAGTCGTAATTGTATTATTTCCGATGTTCATTGTTCTCTATACGATCGTATTGATCGGAGATTTTCTGGGGAGACGAAAAAGCATCAGAACTCTTCAGAGAATGACTGACGAAGAGTATTATGAACTTGAAAAGAAGGAGCCTAAGGATCAGGTAGCTGAGTTTTTCAGGCTTAGGAACGGAAAATAAGAACGGAGTAAAAAATGGCAGAGATGGATTATTGGTTCAGTGATATGCATACCGGAAATGTTAAGATCAGCATAAGGCTGTCCAAACAGCTCTTTTCCGGTACCAGCGAATTTCAGAGAATAGACGTGTTTGATTCTCCGGAATTTGGTAAGTTCCTTACTTCCGACGGAAATATCATTTTTTCCGAGAAGGACGAATTTACCTATGACGAGATGATCGTTCATGTTCCCATGGCAGTGCATCCCAAGGTACAGAGAGTTCTGGTACTTGGAGGCGGAGACGGCGGCGTTGCCAGAGAGCTGACCCATTATCAGGAGATCAAGGTTATTGACGTGGTTGAGCCGGACTCTATGTTTGTGGACGTGTGCAAGCAGTATTTTCCGGACAATGCCATAGGCCTTGAGGATGACAGGGTTCATATCTTTTACCAGGATGGTCTTAAGTACTTAAGGAAATGCGAGGATATGTACGACCTTATCATAAATGATGCCACAGAACCCCTGGGACACGAGGCAGGTCTTTTTACCAAGGAGTTCTATGGAAGCTGCTACAAGGCACTTCACGATGACGGCATCATGGTATACCAGCACGGAAGCCCCTTCTACGATGAGGATGAGGAGAGCTGCAGAGCAATGCACAGGAAGGCATTCAGGGTATTTCCCGTAAACAGGGTTTATCAGGCTCACATTCCTACCTGCCCGGCAGGCTACTGGCTCTTTGGTTTTGCCAGCAAGAAGTACCATCCTCTCAAGGACTTTAATCCCGACAGATGGGATGAGAGAGGCATCAAGACCTGGTATTACACAACACATCTGCATAAGGGAGCTTTCATGCTGCCCAAGTACGTAGAAGACTTACTTCAGGAAGAAGAAGATATGTCCAGATAATACGGTGGAAACAGTAAGGAGGATTTAAATATGAGCAGATTATTAGTAATTGGATGTGGCGGCGTTGCCCAGGTGGCAATTCAGAAATGCGCCCAGAACAGCAAGGTATTTACAGAGATGTGCCTTGCAAGCCGTACTGTAAGTAAGTGCGACGCTCTTAAGGATAAGCTCAAGGAGCAGGGAAGCCCTGTACAGATAACAACAGCAACTGTCAATGCAGACGATACAGCCGACGTTGTAAAACTCATTAAAGAATACAAGCCCGATGCAGTCCTCAACGTAGCGCTTCCTTATCAGGATCTTACTATTATGGATGCATGCCTTGAGTGCAAGGTTGATTATATCGATACAGCCAACTATGAGCCTGAGGACACAGACGAGCCCGTATGGCGCGCAGCTTACGAGAAGCGCTGCAAGGAGAAGGGCTTTACAGCTTACTTCGATTACAGCTATCAGTGGGCATACATGGACAAGTTCAAGGAGGCAGGCATCACAGGCCTTCTGGGAACAGGCTTTGACCCAGGTGTTACCAGCGTATTTGTGGCTTATGCCAAGAAGCATTACTTTGATAAGATCGACACCGTTGACATTCTTGACTGCAACGGTGGCGACCACGGCTATGCCTTTGCAACCAACTTTAATCCCGAGATCAACCTTCGTGAGGTTTCCGCCAACGGAAGCTACTGGGAGGACGGTCACTGGGTTGAGACCAAGCCCATGGAGATCAAGAGAGAGTACGATTTCCCTGAGGTAGGACAGAAGGATATGTACCTTCTCCACCACGAGGAGATTGAGGCTCTGGGCAGGAACTTCCCTGAGATCAAGAGGATCCGTTTCTTCATGACCTTCGGACAGAGCTACCTTGATCACATGAGATGTCTTGAGGATGTGGGCATGCTCTCCACAACTCCAATTAAGTTCGAGGGAAAAGAAATAGTGCCTATCCAGTTTTTGAAGGCTCTTTTACCTGATCCTGCAAGCCTTGGCCCCAGAACCGTTGGTAAGACCAACATCGGATGTATCATCCGTGGAACCAAGGACGGACAGGAAAAAGTTATCTATATTTACAACGTTTGTGATCACCAGGAGTGCTACAAGGAGCTGGGAAGCCAGGCCATCAGTTATACAACAGGTGTTCCTGCCATGATCGGAACAGCACTTGTTCTCACAGGACAGTGGAAGAAGCCCGGCGTATACACAACAGATGAGTTTGATCCCGATCCTTACATGGAGATGCTCAATGAATTTGGCCTTCCATGGGTAGTGGATGAGAACCCTGTAGAAGTAGGCTGATCACATGCACCTTTTTTACGAATAAGAGGAAAAGTATGACATTAGGAGAGATTAAAACCCCTGCATATGTGATTGATGAGCAGAAGCTCAGGGATAATCTGAAGATCCTAAAGGAGGTTCAGGATAAGTCAGGAGCCAGGATACTGTTGGCTCAAAAGGCTTACTCTGCCTATCAGACCTATCCCATAATTGCTGAGTATCTTGCGGGAGCAACTGCTTCCGGCATCTATGAAGCAAGGCTTGCTCACGAGGAACTTAGGAGAAACGGGCAGCCCCTTGAAAACCATGTTTTCGAGCCGGCCTTTAAGGATGATGAGATGGAAGAGGTCTGCGGGATCTGCGACCACATCGTCTTTAATTCCCTGTCTCAGCTTGAACATCACAGGCCGGTGTGGCAACGCTATGTCAGCGAAGGCCGCGTATCCGTAGGTCTTAGGATAAATCCCGAGATAAGCGCCGAGGATGCTCACGAGATATATGATCCCTGCTCCTCGGGCTCAAGACTTGGCATCAGAAACGAGATGATGCCTGATCATCTGCCTGAGGGAGTTGAGGGCCTTCATTTTCACAACCTGTGTGAGCAGGGCTTTGAACCTCTGGAGGATACTTTCCTTAAGGTTGAGAAGGACTTTCACAGGTTCTTCCCGGATCCTCTCATAGAAGAGGATTACGACTCCTATGTTTTTAACGACATAGGGGGAAAAGAGATGGATACCTTCGAAGAAGCTCAGAAGGAGTCGCCTGAATCCGGGGCGCCCCTCGAAGGAGCAGCGGGAGGAGACAGCTCTTTTGCCAGGATCAAATGGATAAATTTAGGAGGCGGACATCATATCACCAGAGATGATTATGATTTGGACGGCCTCATCAGACTGGTTAAATATATCAGAGAGAGATACGGCATTGAGGTGTATCTGGAGCCCGGTGAAGCCATTGCGCTTAACGCAGGATATCTTGTGACCACCGTAATGGACGTGGTTGAGACGGACAGGATCCCGGTTCTGATCCTTGATACCTCCGCCGCCTGCCATATGCCTGATGTCCTTGAGATGCCCTACAGGCCACCGCTTAGAGATTCCGAGCAGCCCGGTGAGATGAACTACACCTACAGGCTCTCCTCAAGAACCTGCCTTGCAGGCGACATCATAGGAGATTACAGCTTTGACACCGCCAAGAAGGTGGGAGACAGGCTGATCTTTGAGGATATGGCGATCTACAGCTTTGTTAAGAACAATACCTTCAACGGCATGCCCCTTCCGGATATTGCCCTCAGGCACCCCGACGGGGAAGTTGAAGTTTTAAAGAGCTTTGGATATCAGGATTTTAAAGGAAGATTATGACTAGAATTACGGACAGTACCCCAATTAAAGACGGATACAGGATGCCTGCGGAGTTTGCACCCCATGACGGCACCATTATGATCTATCCGACCCGTCCCGGAAGCTGGGGAAAAGACAGATCGGGGGCCCTTAAGGCCTTTGGAGAGATTTTCCTCGAGATATTAAAGAGAGAGAATCTGTATCTTCTGGCTGCCGGTGAATACTGGGATGAGGCCCGTGATTTTCTGGATGAGCTCATTGACAATTTCGGTGATGATGACATGGAGGACAGGTGCCTGATCCTTCCCATAGACTCAGATGATGCCTGGGCAAGGGATGTGGGACCTACCATAGTCACCAGAAGCGGAAGAGATATCCGAGGTGTAAACTGGCGCTTTAATGCCTGGGGAGGTGAGGTTGACGGCCTCTATGCCAGCTGGGACAAGGATGATAAGGTTGCAGAGAAGTTCTGCGACATGTGCGAAATAGATTATTATGACGCTGCGCCCTTTGTGCTGGAGGGAGGAAGTATCCACTCCGACGGAGAGGGAACCGTCATGGTTACGGAGAGCTGTCTCCTAAGTAAGGGGAGAAATCCCGGGCTTACAAGGGAACAGATAGAAGATACTTTAAAGACGTACCTTGGAGCAGAGAAGGTTTTATGGCTTCCAAGGGGCATTTATAACGATGAGACCAACGAGCATGTTGATAACGTGTGTGCCTTTACGGCACCCGGAGAGGTGGTGCTGGCCTGGACCGACAACCGGGAGGATCCGCAGTATGAGATGTCTCTTGCATGTCTGAATTATTTAGAGTCGGTTACAGATGCTGCCGGCAGGCAGATCAAGGTTCACAAGCTCCCTGTTCCCGAGCATCCCGTTTTGGTTTGTAAGGAAGACCTTGATAACTATGTGTTTGAAGAGGGCGAAGATACCAGGGAAGTGGGAGAGCGCCTTGCTGCCAGTTACGTTAATTTCTATTTTGTAAACGGAGCAGCTCTGGTGCCGCAGTTTGGCGGAGAAAACCGTGACTCTGACAGGAGAGCTTTGGATATATTGAGATCTCTTTTGCCGGACAGGGAAGTAATAGGAATCGATGCAAGGGAGATTCTTCTGGGCGGAGGCAATATTCACTGCATAACCCAGCAGATCCCGGAGGAATGATATGAGTGACAAGATCAAGGTTGCCTGTGTGCAGTTTGCCTGCGGTGAGAGAGCAGAGAGCGATGAGGCACAGGTAAAAAGAAATATAGAAAAGGCAGGGGATCTCACAAGGAGAGCAGCCCGGGAGGGAGCCGGGATAATTCTTTTGTCAGAGCTCTTTGAGAGAAAGTATTTCTGCCAGGAGAGGCGCTACGAGTATTATGAGATGGCTACCCACATTCTGGAGAATCCTGCGGTTAAGTATTTTCAGGAGTTGTGCGCGGAGCTTAAGGTGGTTATGCCCATCAGTATCTACGAGAAGGACGGCAACGAGCTTTATAACTCCGTGGTAATGATAGACGCAGACGGCAAGCTCCTTGGAGTGTACCGAAAGACCCATATTCCGGATGACCATTACTATCAGGAGAAGTTCTACTTCGTCCCGGGCAATACCGGCTTCAAGGTATTTGATACGGCCTATGGAAGAGTGGGAGTCGGGATCTGCTGGGATCAGTGGTTTCCGGAGACTGCAAGGTGCCTTGCTCTTGGCGGAGCGGATATTATTCTGTATCCTACTGCCATTGGTTCTGAGCCCATCTTAAATGTAGACAGCTCAGGACATTGGATGAGGACCATGCAGGGACATTCAGCCGCCAACATAATCCCGGTGGCTGCCGCAAACCGTATCGGCACAGAGAACGTAGAGCCCTGTGAAGAAAACGGCGGACAGACCTCAAGCCTTTGCTTTTACGGAACGAGCTTTTTGACGGATGAGACCGGAGAGTGCCTCGTGAAGGCATCAAGGGACAAGGAAGAGATCATCTATGCTGAATATGACTTTGATGAGATCAGGAGAAACCGCCTGTCCTGGGGGCTTTTCAGGGATAGGCGCCCGGAGTGCTACAACATGATTAGTGGAAAAGAGGCAAAATAAATTGGCATATAAAGATTACATGGTAAGAGCAACTGCAGGAAATGCCCAGATCAGGGCCTTTGCTGCCACAACCAGAGACCTTTGCGAGTACGCAAGAAAGGCCCATAACTTATCACCCATTGCCGCTGCGGCCCTCGGAAGGCTTATGACAGGCACTGTTATGATGGGAACCATGATGGACAATGAGGATGACCTTATTACCGTCAAGATGGACGGAGACGGTCCTTTAAGGGGAGTTCTGGCTACCGCAGACAATGCAGGTCACGTTAAGGGATATGTCAATAATCCCTATGTGATAATGGAGCCTAACTCTGCAGGACACCTCAATGTAGGCGGCGGAATCGGAGAAGGAACCCTCACTGTTATAAGGGATATGGGACTTAAAGAACCCTATGTGGGACAGGTCCCTCTTTACACAGGAGAGGTGGCTGAAGATCTGACCTACTATTTCACCAAGTCTGAGCAGACTCCTTCTTCGGTTGGACTGGGAGTTTTGGTTGAAAGGGAGAGTCTCTCCGTTATTGCTGCGGGAGGCTTTATCATACAGCTTTTGCCCTTTGCGGAGGAAGCTACCATAAGTCATCTGGAGGAGAATCTTAAGAAGTTTTCTTCCGTTACGGATATTTTAAAGGCTGGCAAGACTCCGGAGGAGCTGCTTTCCATAGTCCTTGACGGATTTGACCTTGAGATCACCGACAGGATTGATCTTGATTTTTACTGTAACTGTGACAAGGACAGGGTTGAGAGGGCGCTGATGCTCATAGGAGAGAAGGAGCTTCAGGACATGATAGATGAGGGAAAAGAAATCGAGCTCAACTGCCAGTTCTGCAGCAGATCATATAAGTTCAGCGTTGATGAACTCAAGGAAGTAAAAGAAAAAGCCAGAATCAAAAAGAGAGAGTTAAATAAATAATACAGATAAAACAGCCATCTGCTAAGTGAGAGCAGATGGCTGTATTTTTATTCTTTAAGATGTACGGTTGGAAGATTCCACTCAAAGTGCATTGCAAGGAATCTTATTATTACGATGGTAAAAAAGCCTGACATGGTGCTCAGAAGGTCATTGCCGGTGTATTTCCAAAGAAAGACGGTTACTATGGATCCTGCGATGCAGGCTATGGCATAGACGTGCTTTATAAGTACTGCGGGGATCTTGTTGGCAAATATGTCTCGAATGATTCCGCCGCCTATTCCCGTGAGGATTCCGACGAATGCTATAAGAAACAGGTTATCTCCGTAGCCTGCATCTATTCCCGCAAATATTCCATCCACAGTGAAGGCTGCAAGACCAAGGGTATCAAGCCAGAACAACAGCTTGTCGTAAATAGGAGATATCCCCTTTGGGATAGGCCTTTTAAAATACATGATCAGGAAGGCAATGTTGGCCGTTATCAAAGTGATTATGGTATAGGACGGCGTCACAAACATTGCAGGGGGCGTTCTGTCTATTATGAGATCTCGAATAAGTCCGCCGCCTGTGGCTGTTACCAGGGCAAGAAGGTTTATTCCGAAGATGTCCATGTCCTTTCTTGCTGCCACCACGGCTCCCGAGATTCCAAAAGCTATAAGTCCGATGTTTTCAATTATCGACATGATTGTTGTGCTCATATCATCCCTCTTTATACATGTTTTTCGGAAATACTCCGAACTTGTTCATCATAAGACATTTCCGGCATAAAGTAAACAACTGCATAAATATCAATTTGACGTGATGTTTTAATCAAAATTTAAGAAACAAAATAATCATAATCACGGTTGCTTGAGATATAATTAATGCATGGTATTATGTGAAATTATGTACATCTTTATGTAAATGATTTCCAGGGCAAAGGAGGATACTTCATGGAACCCAGAGTCAGAAACGGAAAGCTTGTTCAAAAGCTTATCTTTGCCGCTATCGCCGCAATTGTAGGAATAGCTGTTGTGCTTACTGTAATAAGCGGTATTGAGATCAATAAGACTTATAACAGTATGGTGGAAGAGGAGCTAAGGGTAGCCGTTGAGCAGTTGAACAACGAGATGAGTAATGTCTGGGACGGCGACTGGTCATATGCAGACGGCTCTGTCTACAAGGGCGAAGAGAATATTATGGCCGAATATGAAGAGATCATGGATGAGCTTAAATCCCGCACCGGAATTGAGTATTCTCTTGTCTATGGAAAGACCAGAATGATCACCACCCTGAAAACCAAAAGCGGACAGAAGGCAACCGGCTTTGACGTATCAGACACGGTGGCTGACCAGGTTATTGGCAAAAAACAGATGATGTATATGAAATCTATTCCTGCCGGTGTTGATGAGCATTTTTACTGCTATTACTCACCACTTCTTAATGATGACGGAACTGCCATCGGAATGGTTTATGCAGGAAGAGAGAGCGGCAGCGTGGCAGCTACCATAAGAGGCATCATTTTACAGATGGTACTTATTTCCACACTTCTTACCATTGCCCTTTCAATAGTCGGAATCGTAGTTACAAACAAGACTTCAGTTAAGATGAAAGCCATCGCAGATGAGCTGGGAACCCTGGCCGGCGGAGAGCTTAATCTCAATATAGACGAGACATCTCTGAAGAGAAACGATGAGATCGGACTTCTTGCCGATGGTGCCAAGACCCTTAGCGAAAAGCTTGGTCAGGTTATCAGGACTACCATGGATATGTCCAACGAGCTTAAGAGAAGCGGAAGTGAGCTTTCGGATTCAGCCAATCAGGCATCTAATGCTTCCAATCAGGTGAGCGAAGCCGTTGATGAGATTTCCAAGGGCGCAGTTACACAGGCTGAGAGCGTGGAGACGGCTGCAGGAAATACGCAGGATATCGGAAGAGATATTGAAGAAGTATCAGACAATGTAGAGCAGCTAAACGCGTATGCAAACGAGATGAAGGAAGCCTGCGACGCAGCCATGGATGCCCTCAATAAGCTCATTGATCAGAGTACCGAGGTTAAGGATTCCGTTACGGAAATCGGTGAGACCATCAATTCCACCAACGAATCCGCCAAGGCTATTTCACAGTTCTCACAGGCTATTACCGAGATCGCATCACAGACCAACCTTCTGTCCCTCAATGCCAGCATTGAGGCTGCAAGAGCGGGTGATGCAGGTAAAGGCTTTGCAGTTGTTGCTACGGAGATCGGTCAGCTTGCTATTCAGAGTAGTAATTCGGCCGAGGAGATCAAGAAAATCGTTGAGAAACTGGTGGCAGACTCAGAGGCTTCCGTTGAGGTTATGCAGAAGCTCAATGCCAACTTTGACCAGCAGTCCCAGCAGCTTGATGACACCAAGAGCAACATGCAGAGCATGGCACAGAATGTTGACAATGTATCCAGCAGCACAGACAGCATAGCAGAGCATATCGGACAGCTTAACAGCGCCAAGGACAAGCTGGTTGAGATCATATCCGATCTGTCAGCAATTTCAGAGGAGAATGCAGCTTCCACAGAAGAGACCAATGCCTCCATGCAGGAGCTCAATGCAACCTTTGCTATCATCACGGAATCGGCCAATAAACTTCAGGAACTTGCCAATAATATGACCCAGGAAATGAGCTACTTCAAGACATGATTTAGATGTTTAAACGACAAGTCCCTTAGCCGCGCAAACCCTAGTGGTTAAGGGACTTTTGGCTTGTGTCGGTGGCATTGACATTTATTTAACGTTTACGATATAATTATCCCTAACTACACTTGCATATTTATGAATGGAGCGTGTTATGGGTGAAAAAGAAATTTCTCAGGCAGTCATCAGCAGGCTGCCCCGTTATTTTAGATATTTAGGCGAACTCAAGGAGCGTGGCGTTGAGAGAGTGTCCTCACAGGACCTTAGTGACATCATGAAGGTCACAGCCTCTCAGATTCGTCAGGACTTCAACAATTTCGGCGGTTTTGGCCAGCAGGGCTATGGCTACAACGTCAACTACCTGTATGACGAGATCAGCAAGATCCTGGGCATTGACAAGCAGCACAGTCTTGTCATCATTGGCACCGGACATCTGGGCCAGGCTATCGCCGGATATACCAACTTCACCAGGAGAGGCTTTGTATTTAAGGGCGCTTTTGACAAGAACCCGGAGCTCTTCGGAACCAGGATAGGAGACGTGGAAGTAAGACCTATCGATGAGGTGGAGGACTTTGTCAGAAACAACAATATTGAGATCGCAGTACTGACCATTCCCAAGGACCAGGCAGTGCCTATGGCCCACAAATTGGCCCAGTGCGGCATCAAGGCTATATGGAATTTTGCCCATGTGGACCTGGAGGTTCCTGACAATATTCAGGTAGAAAATGTACATTTATCTGACAGTTTGATGAAATTATCGTATAATATTAACAGGTACGAGCAAACAATAAATCCTCCGAAAGAGGGATAAACTACGATTGTGAGATAATCTGATGGCTAGAAGCAACGATGTGTACATGTCTGCTCTCGAGGGCAAGAGCATACCGATTCTTACCCTTGACAATAAATGGCATCAGCTGTTTACACAGACTGATATGACACCAGAGATTGAGGAGCTGGCGGATCGTCTTAATGAGCTTGTGGAGCGGGACGGCAAGATCCGTACCGAGACCAAGAACATCAAGCGACTCAAGAAGAAGCTTCTCGGTGAGATTGTCCCATTAAGGGACAAGGCCAATAAATCAGGTTCAGCAGCAATTGAAAAAGAAATTTCGGAACGAACAAGGCTTATCAATGAGTGTAATGACAAGCTGGCAGGTCAGGAGGATGAACTTTTAGATCTCTCCAGAGAGATATATGATGTGGATTACAAGCTGATGGTAGAGACCATGAAGGTCTGCTACGAGACGCTCCACGACAACACCGATGAGATCAAGGCTCTGGATGAGTGGATTTCTCAGGTGAGGGTAGAACTTAAGAAGAACGTTATCCGTCTCCAGGAGAGAGAGATGGAGAATTACAATCTTTATTCGTATATGCATCAGATCTTTGGTCCGGAGGTTGTTGATATTTTCGACCTTAAGTATGATCCTGACAGGAGGCATCCAATCAGGAGACCACTTTCAGGAGATGAGAGCGAATATACGGATTGATTTCGGATCATTGCGCGTCCCAGCCTGGCTCAGGTAGGGACGCTTTTATGTATCAAAGAGGGGGTTGATCATGAGAGCTTTTAAGTATGTATTAAACAGCCGGGAGATGAAGACCTGTGACAGAAATACCTCTGAATATTTCGGAGTTCCCACTGAGGTTCTGATGGAGAGGGCATCTCTTGCTGTGGCAGACGCGGTGGATGACTGGCGAAACGAGCGCCTTGCCAACAGAACCTATAAGGCTCTTGTTTTTGCAGGCGTCGGCAATAACGGGGGAGATGCTGTCTGTACCGCAAGACTCTTAAAGCAAAGGGGTTACAGTGTAAGTCTGTGCCTTGTGGGAGACCCCACAAAGTGTTCCGACCTTCTCCTTAAACAGCTTGATATTGCCGAAAAATATGGCATTCACAACAACACTTTTTCCTACATAAGGGACAACAAATCCGAAGCAGACTTTGATATCATAGTAGATGGTTTATTCGGGATAGGACTATCCAGGCCTCTTTCAGGGAACTTCCTTGAGGCAGTGGAGTATATAAATACCTGCAAGGAAAACAGAGACAGAGACCTGTTTGTAGTGGCCATAGACATTCCCTCAGGCGTTGGCGCCGATGACGGGAACATCTTTGGAGCAGCCGTTAAGGCTGATACATCCGTGACCTTTAACTGGGCCAAGTCGGGACACCTTTTGTATCCCGGTTGCAACTATACAGGCAAGCTTATTATCCGGGATGTGGGCATAACAGCCGAGAGCTTTCTGGGCAATGAGCCGGGAGCTGTGTACTATGACGGTCCTGTAATAGACCTTTTACCTAAGAGAGATCCTTCGGGTAATAAAGGTACCTACGGCAAGGTCCTTATAGTTGCGGGATCCCGTGATATCAGCGGAGCCTGCATTCTGGCAGCCTCGGCAGCTCTTAAAGCAGGCGCAGGCATGGTGAGGATCTTTACCGCGGCCGAAAACGCTGAGGCAGTGAAGACTCTTTTGCCGGAAGCAATTCTTGATACCTACGAGGACTTTGAACCGATAGGGGACAAGCTTATGAAGGCAATTAAGTGGTGCACCCAGGCGGTCATAGGGCCTGGCATCGGCACCGAGGGCAAGGGCACAGAGCTCCTTACCGAGATGCTGAGACAGTGCGATAAGAACCTTATAATGGATGCGGATGCTCTGAATATACTGGCCGGGGATCAGGAGCTTTTTAAACTGGCGCAGAACTATGCCAGGGGAGATATTAAGCTCATTCTGACGCCTCACATGGGAGAGTTTGCAAGGCTTATGCATTGCACGGTCAGGGAGTGCAAGGAACACATCCTTGATTATCCAGCAGAACTGGCAGTCAGCCTTCATGCTACTGTGCTTTGCAAGGACGCACGGAGCATAGTTGCTGACAGTAATGAGAAAAAGATTTATATTAATATAAGCGGCAACGATGGTATGGCCACGGCCGGCTCAGGCGATGTGCTCTCGGGTATTCTCGGGGCTATTGCCGGAATTGATATGAGCGGCTTTGATATAGCATCCATCGGAGCTTACATCCACGGAAGAGCCGGAGACAGTGCGGCAGCGCGGGTCGGCAAGTACTCGCTGGTTGCTACGGACATAGTTTCTTCGCTTCCTCAGATCCTTGGATGAAGAAGGGGACATTATGAGAGAATCACTGGAGAATTATTCCAGAGTCTATGCCAGGGTTGACCTGGGAGCTATAGAATACAATCTGGAGTCAATGAGGGGCAATATTCCTGCAGGAACACCTATCTGTGCCGTCATCAAGACAGACGGTTACGGACACGGCGCAGTGGAGATTGCCAAGGACCTCGAGGGCAGGGATTATATCTGGGGCTACGCCACAGCAACTGCCGAGGAAGCCTGGGAGCTTAGAGATGCGGGACTTTTAAAGCCCATTCTCATTTTGGGCTACACCTTCCCTTATTCCTACAAGAGACTCCTTAAGGAGGGCATCAGACCTACGGTCTTTAGGCCCGATATGATACAGGAACTTAATAACGCAGCCAAAGAGCTGATGGCTGAGGGCGCTCTTACAGGCCCTGCGCCGGTCCATGTGGCTGTCGATACAGGAATGAGCAGGATCGGCATCAGCCCCGATGAAAGCGGGATCTCTTTTGTCAGAGAACTGTTACAGATGGATGCTCTTAAGCTTGAGGGTGTGTTCACTCACTTTGCGAGAGCTGATGAAAAGGACCTTACCAATGTAAGAGAGCGTGAGGTTGTCTTTAAAGAATTTACGGACCGCATAGAGAATGAGCTGGGATATGAGATTCCCATAAGACACTGCGCCAACAGCGCCAGCATAATTGCGGTTCCCGAGTCCTCCATGAACATGGTGAGGGCAGGAGTTACGATCTATGGCATGTGGCCGTCAGAAGAGGTGCCCAAGGATATCATTGATCTTAAGCCCGCCATGGAGCTTATAAGCCACATAGTAATGATCAAGGAGGTTCCCGCAGGAACACCTGTAAGCTACGGAGGAACCTTTGTTACGGATAAGACCACCAAAATTGCCACTGTTCCCGTGGGTTATGGAGACGGATATCCCAGAAGCCTTTCAGGTAAGGGCTATGTACTGATAGACGGACACAAGGCTCCCATCCTGGGAAGGGTCTGCATGGATCAGTTTATGGTGGATGTTTCAGATATTGACGGAGTCAGAGAGGGAGATGAAGTCATTCTTCTGGGACGTGATAAGAAGAGCGGAGAGGAGATCTCAGCAGAGCTTTTAGGACAGCTCAGCGGAAGATTCAACTACGAGCTCACCTGTGATTTGAATAAGAGAGTTCCGAGAATTTACGTTAAAGATTGATCCTTTGAGGGGGGACATGAGATGAAATCCGGAAATCCAATGCTTGAGAGGCTGTTTTTTAAACTGCTTCCCGTTCAGATTCTGATATTTGGAATGAATTCTATCAACTCCATAGTAGATGGAGTTATAGCCGGCCGCTACATAGACGGGACCACGGTGGGGGTTATCGGTCTTTTCTATGCGGTGGTTGGTATCTGCAGTGCCATAAGCTCCGTTATCCTCGGAGGAGGAGCCGTTATCAGCGGTCACTACATGGGGCGCGGCGAACTCAAAAAGACCGGCGGTGTCTTTTCTCTTTGCATAAGTCTTGCATTTATCGTGGGAATCATAATTTCAGGTTTGTGTTTTCTGATGCCTGAGCAGATTGCACTTTTCTGCGGAGCGGATGAGGCCCTTAAGGAGAGCGTAATGCTTTACGCAAAGGGCTATGCCATAGGAATCGTGCCTATGTTCCTGGGTCAGCAGCTCTCTGCATTTCTTCAGCTTGAAAGACAGAGCGCGCGCAACTACCTGGGCGTTGCTTCCATGATATTCTTTAATATCACTCTCGACATTTTATTTGTTTCGGTTCTGGGACTTGACGTGCTGGGCCTTGCCTATGCCACATCTGCCTGTAACTGGATTTATTTCCTTGTGCTTGTTCCCTATTATTTCACCAGGAAGGCTCAGCTCAGATTCAGCCTTTCAGGTATTTTGTGGGATCGCACCTTTGAACTGATCAAGATCGGAAGTCCCGGGGCGCTTTTACAGTTCTGCCTTGCCTTAAGAGACCTGACACTTAACAGAGTTGTCCTTACCTACGGCGGGGCCGACGGACTCTCATCAAGAGCCTCCATGAACATGATAGCAGGCTTCTTTGTGGCCCTTGGCGTTGGCGGAGGAACTGTTATCAGAATGCTGGCAAGCGTATATGTGGGCGAGGAGGACAGAGATTCCATTAGAGACCTCATAAAGCTTGCCCTTACCAAGGTCATGGTCTTGATGTGCGCATTGATGGTTATTCTGCTTCTGGCATCAGGGCTTCTTGCCACCATCTTTTTCCCGGATACAACCTCAGCGGTTTATATTATGACCAGGCAGCAATTCCTGATCTATGCACTGGCGCTTCCTCTGATACTGGTTGTCCAGATTGAGACCAACTACCTGCAGGCATCGGGGCACAACATCGGCGTCCATATCAGCTCAGTTGTAGACGGATACTTCAGCGTTGTCATTCCGTCCGTCATATTGGCACCAATAATGGGCGTTCTGGGTGTATGGTGGGCAACACCTATAGGAATTATCATAACTGCGCTGGTTTATCCCATTTATGCATGCTTTGTATGGAAGCGAGTTCCCGGGAATGTGGGTGAATGGCTTTTGTTCAAGGACGGATTCGGAGTCAAAAGAGAAGACAGGCTCCAGATACCTGTTGGCAGCATGGACGATGTGACGGGCTCTTCTGAGACTATACAGAGATTTGTTGAAGATCACGGCTATGACAGGAGGACAGCTTACTTTTCAGCCCTTGCCATGGAAGAGATGGCAGGAAACGTTGTCCGGCACGGTTTTGCAGATGGAAAGAAGCATTACATGGATACCAGAGTCATCTGCAAGGATGAGGGAATCCTTCTCAGGATAAAGGATGACTGTAAACCTTTTGATCCCCTTGAGAGAGCGCAGCAGATGTCTCCTGAAGACAATACCAGGAATATCGGTATTAAGATGATAAATACAATTGCCGAGGAGATGACCTATCAGAACATGCTGGGACTTAATGTCCTGACGGTATCCATCGGCAAATAAATGTTTTTGAATATAATCTGATCACTGAAATTTCTTTTTCGCCTCGGCATATTGGACGTTGATCTCCTGAAGAGCAGCGGTGTCACCGTCCATGTTGTCGGGGTGATATAGTTTTACCAGGGACTTGTACTTGCGATCCACGCTGTCCTTGGAGTTACATCCTGCAAAGAAGTCAAAAGACGTTGTGGCTGCCTTGACAGGAGATGGGGCGTCGTAGTCGTCCTCGTAATCTTCGTCATAGTCCTCATCGTAGTCCTCCACAGGCTCATCTTCATATTCTTCGTCATATTCATCGTCATAATTATCTTCAAGCTCGTCGTACTCATCCTCATAGTATTCTTCGGGCTCGTCGTACTCATCTTCATAGTACTCTTCGGACTCATCGTATTCATCTTCGTAGTAGTCTTCGGATTCCTCATAGAAATCATCGCCGCGATATCGCCGGCCCTGCCGAAGCTCTTCCTCAAGTTCGGCATTTCTTTTCCTGAGGAGCTTGTTGTAGTTGTGCTCATAGTGCTTGCGGCCTGCCTCAGGGAAAAGTCTGAAATACCTGCCAAGGGCCTGAGAGATGAAGTTCTTTCCGAGAATGGCTCTTGATAAGTAGATGCCTGCATCTATGGCAACGGCGATAAAGAGTACCTTTCCAAAGGATGCCAATACAGAGATGCCAAGAAGAACCGTAACTACGGGAATGAACATCAAAACTGTAAGGAGTAAAAGAAAAATATAGGCGACGCTGCCATGATAGTAGTAGATATTATCCCGCCACCAGCGGACAAGATCAGTAAACATGCTGATTACAACCTGATTATCCCTCTGAAGGATGGCCCCGGTTTCCTCCTGAAGCTTGCTCTCGTCTATCACATCTCCCGGAATATCAAATTGGGGGATCATCTGCTGAGGCTGAAAGTCCTCTGAAGAAGCGGGCTGCGGCTCAGGGCCTGACAGGATGGTACCTGCATTTCCAATTAAGACAAAGATACTGATAACAAGCAGCAGAATAAAGGCGACACAGGTCGCAGGAAGTGCTACATACAGAAGCTTTAATACCTTGGTAAAGCTCTTAAGAAACCACTGCATTAGTGAGAAGAATGCTTTTAGAACATATATAAAGGCGCCTGAAATGGCCTTGGCCATCATGGTAAGTAGTGATATCATCTTGCCTCCCCTAACAATACTCCTTAAATTATAAGGAAAATTAAGTACCCACTCAAGGGAAAGATTGTAAAAGCGGGGCTAAAGAGTTGTTGATGCCCGTAAAATGTGCTATAGTGTAATTTGATATTTTGCGTTTATTTTGACTTTTTCCGGTTATTTACAGGAGGGAACAATATGGAGGGCAGCTTGCCTTCGGACAGTATTATCGCTTTTTTTGTCATTCTCATCATTGATGTCTTTGTTCATGGATTTGGTATGGGACTTGAGCATCTTAGTAAGGATGAGCTTGAGAAAAAGAGCAGCGAGAACAAGGACGCTCTGAGCGTGAAACTGCTCAGGATCCTGGAGGGTCAGTCGGGATATGTCGAGGCTGTACAGCTTCTTCTTATCCTTCTTAATATGATCCTTGGGAGCGTGGTTACCACAAGGCTTGGACGTTTCTTTGTGAGCCTCTTCGGAATTGAGGATGGCACTTTACTGGTGTATGTGCCCTATATAGTAACGGGGCTTGTGGCAGCTCTTTTGCTCATGAGTTTTGGAGTGATAATCCCCATGAGACTTGCGGCCAGAAAGCCGGAGCAGTGGGCAAGGGCATGTTATTATCCCGCAACCTTCTTCAGGGCAGTTATTTTCCCGCTTTCGGCGCTTGCCAAGGGTATTGCCGGAGGAGTGCTTTATATCTTTGGCGTCAGGGGCGATGACAGACTTCTTGATGTCACAGAAGAAGAGATCAAGTCCATGGTTTCAGAAGGTCAGGAGCAGGGCGTGCTTCAGGAGTCTGAGGCTGACATGATCACCAATATCTTCGAGTTTTCCGACAAGGAAGCCCAGGATATCATGACCAACAGAAATGCCATGGTAGCCATTGATGCTAACATGAGCCTTAAAGAGGCAGTCAGCTTCATGATGGATACCAACAATTCCAGATTCCCTGTGTACCTTGACGATATCGACCACATCATCGGTATCATGCATATCAGGGATGCCATGAAGAAGCTCTCCGAGGAGACCGATGAGGAGCTTCCCATCAGGAAGATCAAGGGACTCTTAAGACAGCCCAAGTTTGTTCCGGAGACGAGAAATATCGACTCATTGTTCCACAGCATGCAGTCATCCAAGACGCAGATGGTCATCGTCATCGATGAATACGGCCAGACAGCCGGCCTGGTTTCCATGGAGGATATCCTTGAGGAGATCGTAGGTAACATCATGGATGAGTATGATGAGGATGAGAATTATATCAAACCCACCAAGAATGCAGGAGAGTTCCTGGTAGATGGCAAGACGCCCATCGAGGTTCTTGAGAAGCGCTTCAAGATTTCTTTTGAAGAGAGTGAGTTTGAGACCCTCAACGGATACCTGATATCCAAGCTGGACAGGATTCCCGAGGAGGACGTTGATTTCGACGTCACAGTAGACGGCTATAATTTCAAGATCCAGTCTGTTTCGAACCATATGGTCCGGACGGTGCTTCTTAAGAAGCTTCCGGAGGAGGTTCATTCAGAAGAGGATACAGAATTACAGATAGCAAAATAGTTAAGTTATAGGAAGGAAGTTTTTATGTCAGGACATTCAAAGTTTGCAAACATCAAGCACAAGAAAGAAAAAAATGACGCAGCTAAGGGTAAGATCTTTACCATCATCGGTAGAGAGATCGCTGTTGCAGTTAAAGAGGGCGGTCCCGACCCTGCCAACAACTTTAAGCTTGCTCAGGTAATCGCCAAGGCTAAGGCCAACAACATGCCTAACGACACCATCGATCGTGGTATCAAGAAGGCTTCAGGCGCTGAAGGCAACGTGGATTACAAGAATATCACATACGAAGGATATGGTCCTGGCGGAACAGCCATCATCGTAGAGGCACTTACAGACAACCAGAACAGAACTGCATCCAACGTTAAGGCTGCTTTCTCCAAGGGTAACGGCAATGTGGGAACACCCGGCTGTGTATCTTACATGTTCGATAACAAGGGTCAGATCCTCATCGACAAGGAAGAGTGCAAGGTTTCTTCCGACGATCTTATGATGCTGGTTCTTGACGCCGGTGCCGATGACTTCAACGAGGAAGAGGACAGCTACGAGATCCTTACAACACCCGACAATTTCCAGGCTGTTGTAGAGGCTCTTAACAAGGAGAACATTGCCACAGCTTCAGCTGAGGTTACAATGATTCCTCAGAACTATGTAGCAGTTACAGATCCTGAGAATGTAAAATATCTTCAGAGAATCCTTGATCTTCTTGATGAGGATGATGACGTTCAGAATGTATATCACAACTGGGATGAGCCGGAAGAGTGATTCTGACCGGTAATACACTATAGAATTTGGGGGTTCTAAAATGAAACTTAAGCGTTCTGTGCCGGCAATCAGCATCTGGGTGGTTTTCGTATTATTTGAAATTGTTATGGTTTCCAGTTCCTGTTTCTATTTAGGACTCTTTCCTAACGGAGACAACTTATTACTTTACTCGATAATCTTTTCGGTATTGAGTATTCTTATTATGTCCGTGATCACATTTCTCCTTGGGAGATTATGTGATCATCTGGATATATATGCCTCCAAAGACAAGACCTTTGTGAGGATTATCTTTAGTTTTATGGCGGTGCTGTTGTTCATCGCCGGAATCGTCTACAGAATTTCCCTATTGCAGAATTCGTCCGGAGAAGTGACCGGCCAGCTCTCCCTATATGACAATGCCATGATCGGCGGGGCAGGAGCCATGGCCGAGACGGATCTCTTATCTATAGCCTATGTTTTCATTTTGAGGCTGATCCTTTTCTTTACAGGGAATATTTCATCTGTTCCGTTCTTTTTCCAGATTGCCTGCTTTACAGTGTTTATGATCGGCTCTTTCTTTACTGTAAGGGTGCTTCTTGGCAAGACCGCTGCTATTGTGTACCTTGCTTATGTGGCCTTTATGCCGGTATTTACTCCGGCCTTTACAGGACTTGAGCTCAGCACAGATTCACTGTTCATGGCAATGTTTGGAATAGAGCTTTTATTCGTGGCATTGTTTATCCGCGGCGGCTACCTTGGTAAATACCGGAGCCCGGCCTGGATAATATGGTATCTCTTTGTGGGAGCCATCGTGGGCTTTATGGCCTATGGGGATGCAGGGACCATCATAATGGTGATTCCCTTTGTGCTGGCCATTTTCTTCCTGAAGGGAAGGCTCTTTAAGGAAGAAATCGTATGGTTTTTGTTCTTCCTTCTTGGAAGCATTCTTTCTTTTGCAGGGATGATCATCCAGGAGAGGGGCTTTATGATGGGAGATGTTGCTCTTGCCGATTGGAGCGCGTACTTCTTCCACAACATGAGTGTCTTTAGCACTTTCTGGACTTATACGGATTATAAGCTTATTTATATGATAACGATCATCGTCATGAGCGGCGTTATTGTGGGATTTTGGAAGAATCGAAGGATTCAGAAGATTTCTCCCTGGATGCTGTCCATGTTGTTTATATTTGTTACAGTGCCCTTTATGGGGGCAACCCGAATGAACACCCAGGTCTTTGTGACCGTTTATTATGCGCTTATTCTCGGATGCGTGGCTTCGCTCATTACGATGCCTGCCGATGAGGATGTGGAGCTTGAGGAACTGACAACAGCCCCTGAATATTATGAATATGAGCCGGCTAGCGAGACTTCTGAGCAGAACGCCGAGCTGCCCTCTGACGAGGTAAAAGAGATAATTCCGGAGCCTGAGGAACACCACGGCATGGAGGTTGTGGTACCTGAGACCGTCCCGGAACCTGCCGGCGAGCCAGCACCGGAAGCTATGCCGGAGGAAGAGGTAGCAGAAGTAGTTCCTGAGGAACCTTTGCCTGAACCTGTGCCGGAGATAACCCCTAAGCCGGTAAGCGAGCCTGTGCCTGCACCGGAAGTTTTACCGGAGGAAGAAGTGGTGCCTGCGCCTGCAAGCGAGCCTGTTCCGCAGCGCTTTGTGCCTGAGGGAATGGTACTCCCCGAGGATGATGAGGACCAGGATCAGACCCCTCGCATGAAGATGCCGGAGTACAAGCCTCTTAACGTAGAGGGCAGAACCGAGAAGCTCCATATTAACCGTGAGCCCAAGGCACCGATCGAACCTGAAGTGCCTGCGGCACCTGAGGCTACAGTAGTACCGGAAGAACCTCAGACCCCTGAAACACCCAGGACACCGTCAATCGACGAGGGCTTTGATGTGGTATTTAAGCCCGGTGATGATTTCGATCTGTTTAAGTAAAAAGAAAAATATCTATATAGCCAAACAGAGCAGAAGGATAATTCCTGTCTGCTCTGTTCCTTTTTATATATAAAGAGAGTAATGAAAAAGCAAATTTACATGCTGGTGTAACCACCATCAACGGGAAGAGCTATTCCTGATACATAGCTTGCTTCTGAAGAAGCGAGGAAAACAGCTGCCGCATCAAGCTCGCCCTCAACGCCATATCTTTCCATAGGAATAGCTGTCTTGGCATATTCCTTGAAGTAATCGGAATCCAATGTCTCCTTGGTGAGAGGAGTGTAGAAGTATCCGGGGCAGATTGAGTTAACTGTGATGTTATACTTGCCCCATTCGCCTGCAAGAGCTCTTGTGAGGTTTACAACACCTCCCTTGGCTGCATGGTAAGGAGATGAAGGAGCAACCTTGTTTCCTACAAGTCCATACATTGAGGCGATATTGATGATCCTGCCAAAGCCTGCAGGGATCATAGCCTTCTTGGCTACAGCTCTTGCAACCTTAAAGGTTCCAAAGAGATCGATGTTAAGCTCGTTGCTGAACTGATCGTCTGTAATTTCCTCAGCAGGAGCAACAGCACCGGTTCCGGCATTGTTTATAAGAATATCGATCTTGCCAAAGTGTGCTAAAGCCTCGTCAATAGCTCTTTCTACATTATCTGTATCTGTGATGTCACACTTAATGGCCAGTGTATCAACACCGTAGGTGTCATGAATATCCCTGGCAACCTCATCGATGAGCTCCTGACGTCTTGCAAGAGCGATGATGGATGCTCCCTGGCGGGCAAGTGCCTTAGCCATCTGAACTCCAAGTCCTGTAGAACATCCTGTTACAAGTGCAACCTTTCCTGATAAATCAAACATATTACCCATAAATATCACTTCCTTTCCGGTAATAGTAAAAGTTGTAAAATAGATTGTACACAATCTATCACAAAAATAAATTGCATGCAATACATTTTTTACAAGTTTATTTTTTAACACAAAAATAGCAGAGCCGGAAGCTTCCGGACTCTGCCTTTTATCCTGATTTACTGTATTTAGTTTTAGTCGTTCTTGACAGGAATGAGTAAGAGATTCTTGGTTCCGAAGAACAGGCTGTTTCTTATCATGCCGATCCTGTAAAGATTTAAAACGTAGAACATGGTGCAGAAGACTGTTATCAGTCCAAGTGAACTGATGAGATCCTCAACAGTGGGAGGATATCCATGACGTCTTGTGTAGTTTCCTACGTATTCAGCAATTTCTGCTTCTAATCTACCCATAGTTAAATACCCCGTTTTTCTATAGATGTTCCTATGATACCCTCGGAATGTTATCAATATGTGGCAGAATAATTAAATAACTATAAACAATTTCATGATGCGTAAAAGAGATAGTAAGCGTGTTCACGATTCCGGGTATCAAGCTCAACGGAAGCGGGAGAGGCATAGCAGGAGAATCCCTCTACGCGGACATGCTCTTTTCTTCCGGGAACGTTGTACTTATTCTTCCTAAAAGCAGGATCAAGGATCTCAAGTTCATTGCTCTCGCTGTTGTAACCCTTGGCAAAAATGTAGTGACCTACATCTGAGAAGATTCCCACATGATCGTCGTGATCACCGCCAACATTTATGATGGCAGCACCGCCATTTGAGAGGCAATTGAGAAGATCGCTGATATTATCTGTAATCTGAGATTTAAGGCTGAACTTATCTGCAAGGGCCTTAGAATATATCTGCATATCTGTTCCCACATCGCAGTTGGCTCTGCTCTTGTATGAAAGATCTCTGAAGGTCTCAATGTCCATATGCTTGCCTGTAAGAAAGCTTACCAGCATGCTACCGCTGCACAGACCGCATCCGGCGCAGCTGATATTGCCATGCTTATAATACTTCTCATCCTGAGGATTGTTGGCATCAGTGCGATATTCCACGTTCTCATATTCTAACTGGTTGATATATAAGTCTGCGCTGGTCACTTTAATCTCTCTCCACCTGATAATCATTTTCACTTATATAATTTAGAACATACCGGTACTTCCAGCAATTAAGATATAGCTATCGCTGGCGATACATATTTCTGATACGGGACTTGATATAGGCCTGTGACTGCTCTCCGGATTATCTGAATTTCTCAGATTTATCTGTGGAAACTAACCTTCAAATATAAAAAGAACACTAGGATATTCAGCCGCAATTTGATACTATATATTACATGCGTTTGGAAGAAGCGGCTATGATAGCCGGCGCATTCTTGGACAATTGGAGGTTTGAAATGAACGATAACAACAGCAAATTAAGGATATTATTATTTGACAGGGTGATGCCCATAGCATATGTAGAGATGATAGCAGGAGCATTGGTAGCTGTTTGCCCGACACTTTTTATGATCCTCAACATAAAGCTTTTTACCACTGAAAGAGGAGGGCTTACCGATCCCGGAATCGGAATGCTCATAGCTGCCACAGTATTATTCTTTGTGGGATTTGCATTTTTTGCAGGCGGAAACTATATGCGCAGCCTTTGCCAGCACGGATTTTTGGCTGAAAGAGACGGGCGCGTGTATACCTTCAGCCTTAACAGCAAAAGAGTGACAGATGGCAGTATTCCCAGAATAGGAACTGTGGGCAAGATTGTTAACAGCGCGATCCATATGAGCAATACCGCCAAATACAACGAGCGTATAGATGCTCTCAAGGAATCATCCGAGTTCTATGACACAGTAAACCAGGCCCTTGATGATAACTATTCATTCTTGTTTGCTATTCGTGATATTAATGCAAAAGGCTATACCTCTTTTGAGAAAAAAGCCTTACTAAAAGAATATAATCGTCTGAATAACCGTTAAGTGATAATTGGCTGTACATGAGCTTCTTTTTCATTAGGAGCTCTTGTATGGCCTATTTAGTTGTTAGAAAAATTCCGAGGTGTTATACTTTAACGTGATTGACTATGCCAATATGCGTAAACCTTCATGAGGGACGCCACGCTATGCATTGTCCATAGTACTATAGAAAAGGAAAAAATAATGAGACTAGAAGACCTTACAGCATATGAGATTATAGAAAGGCGCAGGATTGAAGACCTCAATTCAGAAAGCTTTATACTGAGACATAAGAAGACCAAAGCAAGGGTGGCACTTCTTTCCAATGATGACGAGAACAAAGTGTTCTCCATCGGGTTCAGGACACCACCCACCAACTCCACAGGAGTTGCTCACATAATAGAGCACACAGTTCTCTGCGGATCCAGAGAATTCCCTGTAAAGGACCCCTTTGTTGAACTGGTAAAGGGCTCCCTTAACACATTTTTAAATGCCATGACTTATCCGGACAAGACCGTGTATCCCGTTGCCAGCTGCAATGATGCTGACTTCCAGAACTTGATGCACGTTTATCTGGATGCTGTTTTTTATCCGAATATTTACAAGACAGACAAGATCTTCCGTCAGGAAGGCTGGCACTATGAGATGGATTCGGAAGATTCTGAGCTTACCATCAACGGTGTTGTTTACAACGAGATGAAGGGTGCATTCTCATCAGCTGATGACATGCTTTCAAGAGAGATCCAGAATTCCCTTTATCCCGACACAACCTACGGAATAGAGTCAGGCGGCGACCCTGAGGTGATCCCAGAGCTCACCTATGAGGAGTATCTTGACTTCCACAGGAAATACTACCATCCATCCAACAGCTATATTTACCTCTATGGAAACATGGATATGGCTGAGAAGCTGGATTTCATCGACAAGCATTATCTCTCTGATTTTGACTATCTTGAGGTGGATTCCGATATCGCAACCCAGCCCGCCTTCAAGGAGGCCAAAGAGATCAGTAAGCCCTATCCCATACTGGAGGAGGACACTGAGGAGAAGAATACCTACCTTTCCTATAACTGCAGCATAGGCAATACCCTGGACAGAAAGCTCTACATTGCCTTTGACATCCTGGACTACGCTCTTTGTTCAGCTCCGGGAGCCCCCATCAAGAAGACTCTTATTGAAAAGGGCATCGGACAGGATGTTTACAGCGAATACGACAATGGCATCAAACAGCCCATTTTCTCTATTGTTGCCAAGAATGCAGATGCATCCCAGAAGGATGAATTCGTAGAAACCATCAGACAGATCCTCAAGGAGCAGGTTGAGAATGGCATTGACAAGAAGTCCCTTCTTGCAGGTCTTAGCTATGATGAATTCAAGTACAGGGAGGCCGACTTTGGAAGGTTCCCGAAAGGTCTTTTGTATGGTCTTCAGATACTGGACAGCTGGCTTTACGATGATGTGAGCCCCTGGATCCATGTGGAGGCCAACGACACCTTTGCTGAGCTCAAGAAGGAGGCTCAGGGCAGATACTTTGAGGAACTGGTTCAGAAGTATCTTCTTGATAATCCTCACAGGACAGTTGTGCTCCTTGAGCCCCAAAAGGGTATGACCGAGGAAAAGGACGAGGAGCTCAAGGCCAAGCTCCATGCTTATAAGGAATCTCTTTCTCCTGAGGAGATAAGCGATATTGTCAGGGAAACCAGAGAACTCAAGGAATACCAGGACACTCCGGATGATCCCGAGGATCTTAAGAAAATCCCGCTTCTGACACTGGCTGATATGAGAAAGGAAGCGGACAAGTTTATATACGAGGAGAGGAATGCAGGGGACACCAGGCTTCTTTTCCATGATGTGTTTACCAATGGCATTGCATATATCACCTTCCTGTTTGATCTTAAGGAGGTTGATGCGGAGCTTATTCCCTATGTATCTTCTCTTAAGAAGGTCCTTGGAATGCTCAATACAACCAATTACGACTATGGCGATCTTTATAACGAGATCAACATCAGGACCGGAGGCATCAGCGGCTCTGTCAGCACCTATACTCAGTCCGATGAGGTTTCCAGATTCGAGACCAGATTTGAGATCAGCGTAAAGGTACTTCACGAGAACTTAAGCCATGCTTTTGACCTGGTAAAAGAAATAGTGATGGAGACCAGATTCGATGATCCCCGGAGACTCAGGGAGATATTCGGAGAGCAGTATGCAAGACTTCAGTCCGACCTGGCTTCAGCGGGACACCAGTCTGCGGCTCTCAGGGCCATGTCCTACGTTTCACCTGCAGCAATGGTTTCTGACAATGTCAGCGGAATCGGATATTTCAGGCATCTTGAGAAGATTAACAGACTCCTTGCGACAGATGAGGGCGCTGCTGAGATCATTAAGACTTTAAAGGACCTCTGCAGACTCATCTTCAGACCTGAAAATCTTATGGTTGATATTACAGGTACCGAGAAGGAGTACGAGGGCATTGAGGAGCTTTCACAGAAGTTTGCTTCAAGCCTTCATACAGACGAGGTTAAGAGAGGCTGCCTTAAATTGCAGCCCGTTAAGAAGAACGAGGCCTTTAAGACGGCAGGTCAGGTGCAGTATGTATGCCGCGCCGGAAACTTTGCCGCTAAGGGACTTAAGTACCATGGAGCCCTCAGGGTTCTCAAGGTAATGATGGGCTATGATTATCTGTGGAAGAACATCAGAATCCTGGGCGGAGCCTACGGCTGCATGAGCAGCTTTGCCAAGAATGGCGATTCGGGTTTTGTGACCTACAGAGATCCTAACCTTAAGAACAGTATTGATGTCTTTGAGAAGGCAGCCGACTATCTCAGAAACTATGAGGCTGACGACAGGACCATACTTCAGTACATCATCGGAGCCATCTCTGACCTCGACACGCCCAAGACTCCCTCTGCCAAGGGAGCTTATGGCTTAACGGCATATCTATGCAAAGCCAGGATGGAGAATATCCAGAGGAACAGAGATCAGCTTCTGGCAACAGATATAGAAACTATCCGCGGACTTGCGGAATACGTAGATGCCTTCATGTCGGATGAGTGCCTCTGCGTTATCGGCTCCGGAGATAAGATAAATGAATGCGAGCAGCTCTTTGACAAGGTGGAGCAGCTTGTAAGCAGATGATCAAGGAGGGAATTATGAAAAAGAGAAATTGGGGTAAAACATTACTGATACTGGCAACAGTCGGTACTTTGGCTCTCACAGGCTGCGGAAGCAGCAAAAGCAGCTCCGGAGATAGCGCAGCAGGAGCTGAAGTGGCCTATGAGACAGCAAGCTCAGCTGACTATGGCCTGTATGATAACAAGAGCGTTGCGGAAGAGTCGGTTGTAGACAATGCCGCCGAGACTGTGGTAGATACCAGCAGAAAACTTATCACCACTGTAAACTTAAACGCTGAGACCGAGGACCTTGATGATACCCTGAGTAAGGTTGAGAGCAAGATCCGTGAGCTTGGCGGATACGTTGAGTACAGCAACATCAATAACGGCTCAAGCTACAGCAGCAAGATTTCTCGCAGCGCAGACATGACCGTCAGGATTCCTCAGGAAAAGCTTGATGACTTTGTGACCTCTGTTGAGGGAAACACCAATATAACTTACAAGTCAACCAGCGTTGACGATGTGACACTGACCTATGTGGATATAGACAGCAGAAAGAAAGCCCTCAAGACCGAGGAGAGCAGACTTCTTGAAATCCTTAACAGCGCAGAGACCGTTGAGGACATCATCACAGTTGAGAGCAGACTTTCTGAAGTAAGATACGAGATAGAGAGTATCGAATCACAGCTTAGAAGCTATGATAATCTGGTCAGCTACAGCACAGTTAACCTTAACATCAGCGAAGTTCAGAAATTCACTCCCGTTGAGAAGGAAGGCGCCTTTGCAAGAATGGGCAAGGGTTTCATGGAAAGCCTTGATGCAGTGGGCAACGGTATTGTGGAGTTCTTTGTATGGCTGGTATCACATCTGCCACAGATCATCCTTCTGGTTGTGGTGATAGTTGTTATAATTGTGATCGTTAAAAAAGTAAGCACCAAAAACGCCAGGAAGCGCGCCGAGAAGATGGCTGCAATGCAGAAGGCATACCAGAATGCTATGCCGCCATATAACAATGGACCGGTTCAGGCACAGAACGTTTCACAGGATAAAGGAAAGAATGAATAATAACTCTTTTAAAACAGGTTTTATAACTCTAATAGGAAGGCCCAATGTAGGTAAGTCTACTCTGATGAACCATCTTATCGGACAGAAGATAGCAATTACCTCCAACAAGCCTCAGACCACAAGAAATAAGATCATGACCGTCTACACAGATGAGGACAGTCAGATGATCTTCCTTGATACCCCCGGCATTCATGACACCAAGAACAAGCTGGGAGAGTACATGACTAAGGTTGCCAAGAGCACCATAAATGAGGTGGACCTTGTCATGTACCTTGTGGAGCCATCTTCCTATATAGGAGAGATGGAGAAGTCCATTATCGAGGAGCTTAAGGCCTGCAAGAAGCCTGTGATACTGGTTATAAACAAGATTGATACGGTATCTGAGGAGAATCTTTCCAAATTTGAGGAGGCCTACACCCGCGAGATGGATTTTGCCAGGGTGGTCCATGTGGCTGCATTAAAGGGCAAAAACATCGATAAGGTAATGGCTGCCATCAAGGAGTTTCTCCCTGTGGGACCGCCTTTCTATGACGAGGATACCATAACAGATCAGCCTGAGAGGCAGATTGTTTCCGAGATCATAAGAGAGAAGGCTCTTCGTCTTCTTCAGGACGAGGTGCCCCACGGAATTGCAGTTACGGTGGAGACCATGCGCATGCGCGAGGTTCAGGCGCCCAAGCCCAAGAAAAAGAGACATCAGCATCCGCCCAAAAAGAGCAAATTGGAGAATCCCGAGCTCTCGGATGAACTTCAGGACGGTCCTGTTATTTTTAACATGGACGATATGGCGGGTGATGATCAGGACTATGATCCCAACGGCATCATGGATATTGAAGCTACCGTCATCTGCGAAAGAGATTCCCACAAGGGTATCGTTATCGGCAAGGGCGGCTCCATGCTAAAGCGCATCGGCACAGCTGCCCGCAAGGATATCGAGGAGCTGGTGGGCTGCAAGGTCAATCTTCAGCTCTTTGTAAAGGTGAGGAAGGACTGGAGAGACAACAGCCAGCAGATGAAGAACTTTGGCTACGACGAGAGAAATTTTAAGGACTGAAAATACCCATGGAAGATATTATCACCGTAAGAGGGATTGTACTTAAACACAGCCCCAGTGGGGACTACGACTGGGTTGCTACTATATTTACGGCTGAGAGGGGCAAGATCACGGCCTTTGCAAGAGGCGCAAGAAAGCCCGGAGGCAAGCTGGCGGGCACTGTGGAGCCCTTCTGCTTCGGAACCTTTAAGCTCTTTGTGGGCAGGTCCTCTTACAATATAGTAGAAGCAGAAATCGATAACTACTTTGAAAGCTTCAGGGGGGATCTGGAAGGTGCCTGCTACGGCACCTTTTTTCTTGAGATTGCTTCCTATTATACAAGAGAGAACAACGAGGATAAGGAACTTCTGAATCTGCTCTACCTGTCACTTCTGGCACTTCAAAAGGAGGCGCTTCCCAACAAGCTTGTGCGATGCGTATATGAGCTGAGAACTCTTGTGACTCAGGGAGAGTATCCCGGAGAGCCCGGGGATATGAGACTTTCCGACAGCGCAAGATATGCTCTTCAGTTTATATCCGAGACACCTCTTGAGAAGCTCTATACCTTTTCGGTTACGGAGGAAGTCCTGTCGGAGCTGTGCCGCGTCACAAGACTTTACAGAAAAAAGTTTATAGACAGGCCTCTCAACAGCACAGAGATGCTCTCGACCTTTGACAGCGACCTGTGATACACCGCTATTGAAAAAGAAAAATGATTTGGATATAATTACTTTGTTTGTGAGGTGATAAGGTGGTTTTTAACGTTAATTTGGGCAAAAGAGATTTCATAAAGAGGTTCGGAGCAGGCTTTGGCGCGTTCGTTATTTCTTTTGCTGCGCTTGCGGGCTGCGGGGAGAAGAGCCCTGAGGTCACTGCCGTATCCATTGACAAGGACGGCAAGGTCAGCAATGTAATATATGAAGAGTTCGGTATTCAGTATGATATACAGGAACTTTCCAATATGGCCTCAAGCGAGGTCGCGGAGTACAATTCAGAGTATTCGGAGCCCAAGATAACGCTTGACACTGTTGAACTGACAGAAGACGGCTCTTTTGCCAAGGTTGCAATGAGCTATGATTCTGCAACGGACTATGCATATTACAATCAGGAGACATTGTTCTACGGAACCGTACAGGAGGCAATTGATGCCGGATATCAGGTTTCTGCCAATCTCAAGAACAACGGCGGAGATCAGATCGACCCGGGATTTACCGCGGAACATCCTGACAGACATATCATCATCACTACAGACAAGTCCAATTTTAAAACACCCTTCAATATAGAATATTGTTCAGACGGGGTGGTTCTTTTGGGAAATAAGGAAGCTATGCTGTCATCTACCGCAGAGAACAGCGTTGTTCAGTTGCTTCTTTCAAAATAATAATAAAACGGAGAGGATTCATTATGGAAAAATCAGCTAAGACAATGGACAAGATTGTAGCTCTGGCCAAGGCCAGGGGTTTTGTTTATCCCGGTTCTGAGATCTATGGAGGTCTTGCCAACACTTGGGATTACGGTAACCTTGGAGTAGAGTTCAAGAATAATGTTAAGAAAGCATGGTGGCAGAAGTTCGTGCAGGAGAGCCCTTACAATGTAGGCGTAGACTGCGCGATCCTTATGAATCCTCAGACATGGGTGGCTTCAGGACACCTTGGCGGTTTCTCAGATCCTCTTATGGACTGTAAGGAGTGCCATGAGAGATTCAGAGCCGACAAGATCATTGAGGATTTTGCCGCTGAGAACAATATCACACTGGAGTCTTCAGTAGATGGCTGGTCACATGAAGATATGGAGAAGTTTATTTCTGATCACAACGTTCCATGTCCTTCCTGCGGCAAGCACAACTTCACAGGCATCAGAGAGTTCAACCTGATGTTCAAGACCTTCCAGGGTGTTACAGAGGATGCCAAGGACACCGTATACCTTCGCCCCGAGACAGCTCAGGGTATCTTCGTAAACTTCAAGAATGTTCAGCGTACCTCACGTAAGAAGGTACCTTTCGGAATCTGCCAGATCGGTAAGAGCTTCCGTAACGAGATCACTCCCGGTAACTTTACTTTCAGAACAAGAGAGTTTGAGCAGATGGAGCTTGAGTTCTTCTGCAAGCCCGGCACACAGACAGAGTGGTTTGAGTACTGGAGAAAGTTCTGCTATGAGTGGCTCCTTTCCCTTGGTATCAACAAGGAGAACTTAAGACTTCGTGATCATGATCCTGAGGAGCTTTCCTTCTACAGCGATCATACTACAGATATCGAGTATGCATTCCCATTCACCGATTGGGGCGAGCTTTGGGGAATCGCATCAAGAACCAACTACGACCTTACACGTCACCAGGAGACTTCAGGCGAGCCTATGGATTACTTCGATGATGAGACCAATGAGAAGTATATCCCTTACGTTGTTGAGCCTTCACTTGGTGCTGACCGTGTAACCCTTGCATTCCTTTGCGAGGCTTATGACGAGGAGAATCTGGGAACAGAGGAGAAGCCTGACATGAGAACAGTGCTTCGTTTCCATCCCGCAATTGCTCCCGTTAAGATCGGTATCCTTCCTCTTTCCAAGAAGCTGGATGAGGGCGCCGAGAAGATCTATGCACAGCTGTCCAAGAAGTACAACTGTGAGTTCGACGACAGAGGTAACATCGGTAAGAGATACCGTCGTCAGGATGAGATCGGAACACCTTTCTGCATCACCTATGACTTTGATTCAGAGACAGACGGCAAGGTTACTGTAAGATTCAGAGACAGCATGGAGCAGGAGCGTATCGCAATCGATGAGCTTGAGGCATTCTTTGCCGATAAGTTTGACTTTTAATGATATTTATTTTTTGGAGGATAGATAATGAAACAATTTACAGCAGATGAGCTGCGTAAAGCCTGGAAACAGTTTTATATTGACAGAGGCCACGTTGATTGCGGAGCGGTTTCACTGGTATCTGACGGATCAACAGGTGTTATGTTCAATGTGGCAGGTATGCAGCCACTGATGCCTTATCTTCTTGGTAAGAAGCATCCAAAGGGAACAAGACTCTGCAACGTTCAGGGATGTGTTCGTACCAACGATATTGATTCCGTAGGTGATAAGAGCCACGGAACTTTCTTTGAGATGATGGGAAGCTGGTCTCTTGGAGACTACTTTAAAAAGGAGCGTTGCCAGTGGAGCTTTGAGCTTCTGACACAGCTCTTTGGTTTCGATGCAGATCATCTTGCAGCAACTGTTTTTGCCGGAGATGAGAATGCGCCCAGAGATGAAGAAGGTGCCAAGTATCGTATCGAGTCAGGATTTAAGCCTGAGAACATCTATTACCTTCCCGCCGAGGATAACTGGTGGGGACTTGAATACGGCCCCTGCGGACCCGACAGTGAGATGTTCTATGTCAAGGATGTTCCGGATTGTGGACCTGATTGCGGCCCCGGCTGTCACTGCGGCAAGTATACCGAGATCGGTAACGACGTATTTATGCAGTACGAGAAGCATCATGACGGTTCCCTTACACCTCTTTCTCAGAAGAATGTTGATACAGGTTGGGGACTTGAGCGTATCCTTGCTTTCCTTAACGGCGTAGATGACGTTTACAAGATCGACCTTCACGCACCTGTAATCGCTTATATAGAAAAAGAGAGCGGCATCAAGTATGAGGCTGACGAGAAGACCACAAGATCCATGAGAATTCTTGCAGATCATTCACGTACCGCAGTTATGCTCATCGGTGATGAGAAGAAGCTCCTTCCTTCCAATACCGGTGCAGGATATATCCTCAGAAGACTTATCAGAAGAGCGGTAAGACATGCAAGAGCCCTTGGACTTAACAAGAGCCAGATCATCGGTGTTGCTACCATCTATCTTGATGAGTATTCAGAGAGCTATGAGAATCTTGTCAAGAACCGTGAGTTTGTTCTCACAGAGCTTGGAAGAGAGATTGACCGTTTCGAGAGCACTCTTGAGAACGGCATGAAGGAATTCAAGAAGATCCTTGATAAGACTTCAGCTGCAGGCAGCAAGCAGATTGAGGGAAGAGATGCATTCTTCCTTTACGATACATTTGGATTCCCTGTAGAGCTTACTTTGGAGCTCGCAGAGGAAGAGGGCTTCACAGTTGATGAGAAGGGCTTTGCCGAGGCTATGGAAGAGCAGAAGCAGAAGGCCAGAGATAATCAGAACTTCTCAGCTAACCTCACAACAGGCGCAGGCGTCTTTGACAGCCTTGATGAGTCTGTTACAAGCGAGTTTGTGGGCTATACCGCAACTGAGGCTGAGGGCAGCGTTGTTGCCATGGCCGGAGGAGATGCTCTTGTTCAGGAGCTTTCAGCCGGTTCCAAGGGAACTATCATTACAGACAAGACTCCTTTCTATGGCACAATGGGTGGCCAGGTTGGAGATATCGGTGTTATTCAGGGACCGGACGGTAAGTTCAATGTTCTTGAGACAATCCATGTGGCAGGCGGCAGAACAGCCCATGTGGGAGAAGTTGTAGAGGGAACATTCAAGGTTGGCTCCAAGGTTAAGCTTATGGTTGATGTAGAAAACCGTGCCAAGACCTGCCGTAACCATTCCGCTACTCACCTTCTTCAGAAGGCACTTCGCGAAGTTCTTGGTGACCATGTAGAGCAGGCGGGTTCTTATCAGGATCCTGACAAGACAAGATTTGACTTCAGCCATCACCAGGCTATGACAGCTGAAGAAATTCAGAGAGTTGAAGACCTTGTAAATGAGAAGATCGCAGAGGCACTTCCTGTTGTTACAGAAGAGATGACCATGGAAGAGGCCAAGAAGACCGGAGCTATGGCTCTCTTTGGAGAGAAGTACGGCGACAGAGTTCGCGTAGTTAAGATGGGTGATTTCTCAATCGAGCTCTGCGGAGGAACCCATGTTTCCAACACAAGCCACGTGGGAATATTCAAGATTGTTTCCGAGAGCGGTGTAGCTGCAGGCGTTCGTCGTATCGAGGCTCTGACAGGTTCCAATGCAAGGAACTATTACAAGAACGTAGAGGCTGACCTCAACGAGGCAGCTAAGATGCTCAAGACCAATGCTTCAGATGTTGCCGAGCACATCAAGAAGCTTCAGGAAGAATTAAAGGCCTTAAAGAGCGAGAATGAGTCCTTGAAGAGCAAGGAAGCTCAGGCTGCTCTTGGTGATGTTACAGATCAGGTGGAAGAGGTTAACGGAGTTAAGCTTCTTGCAACTTCTGTAAAGGGCGTAGATATGAACGGCCTTCGTGACCTGGGTGACCAGATGAAGACCAAGCTTGGAGAGGGCGTTGTGGTTCTCATCTCCGAGAGCGACGGCAAGGTTAATCTTGTGACTATGGCTACTGACGGAGCAATGGCTAAGGGTGCTCACGCAGGTAACCTGGTTAAGGCCATTGCGCCTAAGGTTGGCGGTGGCGGCGGTGGTCGTCCCAACATGGCTCAGGCAGGCGGAAAGAACCCTGCAGGTATCGCTGATGCCATAGCTGAAGCCAAGGCTGTTCTTGCACAGCAGATTAAGTGAGCATTTTTTGAAAAAAGTGCTTGACGCGCAATGTTTTTGTGCTATAATAATTCATGTTATGTGAGTAAATAGGCTCAAACATAATAAATAACCCAATCAGTCATGTACTTGAAGGGACTGAAGGGAGGGTAAGAGTAGAGATGTCAACTGTAGTAGTAAAAGAAAACGAGACTTTGGATAGCGCACTGCGTCGTTTTAAGAGAAGT
>JAEEGF011337491.1_pt1 | contig 77182 bp, 68 predicted proteins | sample 9134171 | NCBI WGS metagenome assembly JAEEGF01 (sample SAMN16246542, study PRJNA631951) | gut metagenome | biome: gut microbiome; feature: rumen; material: AP-attached | host: Bos | place: Iran: Karaj | collected 2018-10 | reverse complement strand
ATCAGCTCGCCTATATTGATTGACGACTATGTCACTGTGGGCGAGAGCTTTGCGGGCTACTACAGCGAGGATGGCCTCAAGGAGTTCAACTATGAGGATTCACGCAGGCACCAGGGCGTGCGCCATCCCCGCACCGCCGTAGCGCTGACCGCCGACAACCATCTGCTGATGGTCGTGGTGGACGGCCGCAGGGCAGGAGTCAGCGAAGGCATGACCTGCCGCGAACTCACCCGCTTCCTCAAGGCCAACTTCAACCCCCGCTACGCCCTCAACATGGACGGCGGCGGCTCCTCCACCATGTGCATCGCCGGCCAGGGCGACCCCGCCACCCACGTCGTCAACTACCCCACCGACAACAAGCGCTACGACCACGCCGGCGAGCGCCACCTCTACTCCCACTTCATCCTGGTCCGGGAGTAGCGGCCATCAGCGGCCCATAGCGGCCCTCAGCGGCCTCCGTGGCCCACTGTGTTGCAGCCCTCCGTTCCTGTGTGCTGCTGCCCTCCGCTGCCCTCCGTTCCTGTGTACGCACCCAGGCCGCTGGCCTCCGTTCCTGTGTGCTGCTGCCCTCCCGTTCCTGTGTGCTGCGGCCCTCCGCTGCCCTCCGTTCCTGTGTACGCGCCCAGGCCGCTGGCCTCTGTTCTTGTGTGCTGCTGCCCTCCGCTGCCCTCCGATCCTGTGTGCGCACCCAGGCCGCTGGCCCTCAGCGCTGCAGCGCTCACGTATGGCGCAGGTCCCTCCATTGCTTTCGTCCGGCCCCTGTCTACTGGCGCAGGAGCAGCGACCATCTGTGCTGTGGCCCTCCGTTCTGCAGTCCTCTGTGCAGTGGCGCCTCTGCTGCGGCACTCCCGTATGGCGCAGGTCCCTCCATTGCTGGCGCAAGTCCCTCCATTGCATGACGTCCGTCCCTCCATTGCTGGCGCAAGTCCTATGGCTCCCTGGCGCAGGTCCTTTTTTATAGATGGGTCCTGCACCGCGAATGTGGCTTCTGTGCTTTCCAATGGCGCAGGTCCTAAAGGAAAAATCGGACCTGCACCACTTGGGTGGGGGACCTGCGCCACACTGTGGAAGGGAACAGAACCGGTGGCCGCTCTCCCCAGGGACCTGCGCCATTTTCTTCGGAGTCCTGCGCCGCTCTCCCCAGGGACCTGCGCCGCACCGTAGGGAAACTATTCAGTCAAGGGGGAGGGCTAAGTCATTCTGGGTATTTTTCTCCATGAAACAAAGCTGCCTATTTTGCTGAAATCGCTCTCTGGGGCCGCCATATGGCGTTTTTTGTAAATAAACGTTGCAATAATTTTTAAAACGGATAATTATTCCTTCCTTTGCAACAACAGACTGAAGCAGCCCTGAATTATAACCGGCCGAAATGGCCATTATACTATAAAACTATGAAAAAGTTCTTGGAAGTATTGATCGATGACAACGGACAGTTGCACATCGATACCGAAATGGATTTTAGCTCCATTTTGTCTCTTGATCAACCGGAATTGGGAGAGCCTCTTATTAAATCTGCCATAAAGGCATTCGCTGAGTGCATTTGGAAGAACCGAGACAACGAACCTTCGAAGGCTGTCCGGCTGTTGAGCATGGCTGAAATCGCCGCTACTGCTGAGCCATACGAGATGGCTGAAGAGTTCTGGGCGACGATGATGTTCAGCTATCTGCCTCATTATGAAAAATTTTGCACGAAAGTGAAGTCTCCTTATGGTTTTAATCCAAAGCAGGTCATCAGGCCGCTGACCTTCGGAGACCCCGGCGCATTAATGTCAGGCGGAATCATGCCCATAAAGACCAAAGAAGATGCAGTTCCAGCGGATTACTCTTAGGGAACTACCGGACGGCACTGTGGCCAAAGTCTATCCCTTCCACATCAGCCTGGAAGGGATGGAGTCAGTGCTACTGTGTCGTGACGATGAGGATTTTGATGTGATGCAGAAGTATTTCCACGTTTGCAGCTGGGTAAATAACGTATTGGTAATCATTGACATAGAAATGTCGAACCACGGCCACCTCGCCGTGCTGGCCGACAGCCTCGACTCTGCAGTCCGTGCCGGTGAAGCCATAAAAAAGAACCATTCGCAGTATATATCCCACAAGTACGGAGAAAAGAGGGTGCTGGCACGCTCGGACGTGAAAGTATTGTATCTGGATTCGGACAAGTACCTCCGCAATGCCCTGGCATATATCCCCCGTAACGCACTGGATGCCGATTGCAGGATAGAAGACTACCGGTGGTCGTCCTACAATGCAATGTTTGCAAAAGGCCGTTCCGACATCAGTGCTATGCAAGTGTCTGCCCTGTCGCGCCGGGATAAGGAAAGCATCTTTCACACCCACGCGGATCTCAGCCGCGTCCCCTGGAAAATAAGCACGGGAGGACTGCTTCTCCCGGAAACTGCGTGTGACTGCAAATACCTGGAGAGTGCATTTCTTGGAGATCAGGCATTTTTCCTAAGGACCATTGGCAGCCTGAATAATGCCGAAATGCACGAAAAACTTGTTTCCGGACCCCGCACCCGGCGAAACGATGCTGCTTTTTACGTGACCGTAAACGATACCGCCACCAGATGGTACGGCAAAGACATTCCCAGTTTGAGCAAGGAGCAGAAATTGCGCATCCTGCTTCACCTGTACCGCACCTGTAGCACATCCCCGGCCCAACTTGCGCGATGTCTTCAGATGGGGAAAGAAGATGCGGAAAGTGCCATCAGAATGTCCAGACCTGGATGGTAGGTGGCGCAGGTCTTCATGGGGATGGCGCAGGTCCTCCCATTGCATGGCGCAGGTCCTCCCATTGCATGGCCAGGTCCAGCGGTTTGCTGGCGTCGGTCACCCCATTGCTCTCGTCCGGCCCCTCTCTCCTGGCGCAGGTCTTCATGGGGATGGCGCAGGTCCAGAGGTTTCTTGGCGCAGGTCAGTTTTTATAGATGGGACCTGCGCCGCAAATGTGGCTTCTGTGCTTTCCAATGGCGCAGGACTCCACCATTTTTTCGGACCTGCGCCAGGATGCCTCGGTACCTGCGCCGGACAGTTGGGGGACCTGCGCCGTACAGTTAGGGGATCTGCGCCGTACAGGGGAGGGGGCTTTCGGGTGCCGAGGCTGTTTAACGCTGCGGCCCTCTTCTCTGTGTCGCTCAGTGTCCCTCCGTTCTGTGCTCCTCTGCTGCCCCCGTCTTTGTGTCCCTCAGCGTCCCTCCGTTCTGTGCTCCTCTGCGGCCCTCTGCTCTTTGCTCCTCTGCGGCCCTCTGCTCTTTGCTCCTCTGCGGCCCTCTGCTCTGTTCTCTCGGCGTCCATCAGCGCTGCGGCACGCAGGCGAGCGTGGCAATGCTGACGCGGACTTCGGGGCCGAAGGCTTCGAAGAGGGCTTTCGCGCAGGCCGACAGGGTGGAGCCGGTGGTGTAGACGTCATCGACAAGGAGGATGTGGCGGGGGAGGCTGTTGAGTCGGGAAGGGCGGTTAAGTCGGGAGGTGTGGTTGAAGCGTAGGATGCGGTTAAGTCGGGAAGGGCGGACGGCGAAGGCGCCGGCGACGTTGAGGGCTTTGTCGGCTACGGAGAGGCGGGTCTGGGTGGCGGTGCGGCGGGTTCGGCGCAGTAGCCAAGGGTCAAAGAGCACACGGCCCGCCCCAGCCTCGTAGCCCCGCCCGGAGGCCGCATCGCACGCTTGCTCCGTCCCCGCCGGTTCCGCCTGCCCGGAGGCCGCATCGCACGCTTGCTCCGTCCCCACCGGTTCCGCCCGCCCAGAGGCCGCATCGCACGCTTGCTCCGTCCCCACCGGTTCCGCCTGCCCGGAGGCCGCATCGCACGCTTGCTCCGTCCCCGCCGGTTCCGCCCGCCCGGAGGCCGCATCGCACGTTCGCCCCGCCCCGAGCGGACTGGAAGCGGGCCGCTCTTCCTGCCGGGAGGACCGCTCTTCATGCCGGCTGGGCCGGTCCTCCTGCAGGGCGCGGGCGAGCTCGGAGGCGATGACGGCGGCCTGGTTGTAGCCGCGGCGGTAGCGGCGGGTCCAGTGCAGCGGGACGCAGGTCACGAGGTCCACGTCCCTGAAGTGCTCCGCGCTGGCGACCAGCCTTCCGAGCATGCGGGCGAAATGCCTGCCCGCACCGAAGTTGCGGTCGTACTTAAGTGCCTGGGGGATATAGTCATAGCCGCTGCCGGAGCCATAGTAGAAAAGGGAAACTGCATACTGGTAGCACGTCCCGCAGCCCGCTTCCACGAGCCGGGCGTTGTAGCTGTCGGCCATGGGGTTGCGGGAATTGCTTTCGAAATGGGTCAGCGGCAGGTCCGCTTCGCAGCACACGCACAGGTGCCGCTCGGAGGGCAGCAACTGCCTGCCGCACACAAGGCAGACCCTTGGCATAAGCAGGTCGGGCAGCGAGCGGAGAAGAGTTTCAAGTCTAAGTCTGGTCAAGCGGGGGTCCATATCAGCTCGTGAGCCCTCCGCAGCAGTCCAGCACCTGACCGGTCACATATGTGGAAAGGTCGCTTGCAAGGAAGAGCGCCACTCCGGCCACCTCGTCCTTCGTGCCCCAGCGGTGCAGGGGAATGTAGTTGAGCCAGTATTCCTTGACCCTCTCGCTGAGCGACTCCAGCAGCCCGGCGTCGATAAAGCCGGGGGCCAGCACGTTGGCGCGCACCCCGCGGCCTCCCAGTTCCTTGGCCACCGACTTGGCGAGGCCCACGAGCCCGCCCTTCGAGGCGGCGTAGTTGGTCTGTCCGATATTGCCGTGCTGCCCGGCGGAAGAACCCATAAAAATAATGCTTCCGCTGCGCTGGCGGGCCATTATCCCGCTCACGGCCTTGGTGTAGTTGAACGCCGATTTCAGGTTGTTGGCGATCACTTCGTCCCACACGTCCTCGGTCATACGCAGAAGGAGCGTGTCCTTGTTGATGCCGGCGTTGTTGACCAGCACGTCGATGCGTCCGAAGCGCTGCGCCACTTCCGCAACCACCTCCTGCGCCGCCTCGAAAGACACGGCGTCGGATTCGAAGGCGCACACGGTGCCAAGCCCGGAAAGCTCATCCAGAAGCCCCTCCGGGAGATGCCTGCACGTGAATGCCACGCTCGCGCCTTCCTCGAGGAAACGGCGCACGACAGTCAGGCCGATTCCCCTGGAACCGCCCGTCACCAGGGCGATCTTACCGTCCAAAAGTCCCATAAGCGTCAGTCGTTAGCCATTGCTTCCTCCACTTCTTCGGGCGAGGCGGGAAGCCTTGAGGGGCCGAGCCTGCGCGCTCCATCCGGAGTCACAAGCACGTCGTCCTCCAGCCTTATGCCGCCGAAATCGAGGTATTCTTCCAGTTTGCCGTAACACACGCGGCCCTTGTCGGTGCCTTCCGCCTTCCATTTGGCGATCAGGGCCGGGATGAAGTAGATTCCGGGCTCATCGGTGACCACGTTGCCGGGCACCAGCCTGCGCGCCATGCGGAGGCTGCCAAGGCCCAGCTGCGACGAGCGCTTCTGGCCGGGGTCGTAGCCCACGAGGTCTTCGCCAAGGTCTTCCATATCATGGACGTCCAGGCCCATGTTGTGGCCGAGTCCGTGCGGCATGAACAGGCCGGCGATGCCGTCTGCCACCATCTCGTCGAGGTCGCCGCGCACAAGGCCGAGCTGTCCGAGCCCCTCAAGCATATGGCGGGCGGCGGCAAGGTGGCAGTCGAGATAAGCCACGCCGGGCCCGGTCATATTGAAGGCCAGCTCATTGCATTCATACACAATCTGATAGATGTCCCTCTGGCGGGGCGTGAAGCGGCCGCCGGTGGGGTAGGTGCGGGTGTGGTCGGAGGCGTAGTGCTCGTTGCTTTCGGCGCCGGCGTCGATCAGCAGCAGCCTGCCGGGCTCGATGGGATTCGCATGCGAATGGCAGTGAAAAATCTCGCCGTGCTGCGTGAGGATGGTGGCAAACGAAGTGCCCCAGCCTCCGGCAAGCGTGACGCCTTCCATGTCGCCCACGATTTCCTGCTCGATGCGGCCAATCCGTATGCCCTTGCGGGCCACGGTGTGCATCTTGTAGCCCAGCTCGCCGGCCTTGTCGAGCAGGGCGATCTCGTCCGCGTCCTTGACGAGGCGCATCTGCACCACGGCGCGCACAAGAGGCTCAGAAGCCAGCGGGCAGCCCTTCTTCCCGGCGCTGAAAAGCGCATCGGGTGCCGCCCCGACTATGCGGGAAAGCAGCACGGCGTTGTAGTAGCGGGACACGGGGAGGAAATGCACCTTGCGGCCCGCTGCAACGGCGGCGGAGGCGTCTGCCTCGAATGCCGCATAGCCTGCGGACTGCTGCACCCCGGCTCCTGCGGCAAGCGAAGCCACGCTCGGCATGGGGCCGGTCCAGATGATGTCGTCGATGTCGTAGTCGTCGGCATAGACCGTCTCAGAGCCGGAATCAAGGTCCATTATGGCGGCGAAGCGGGGCTCGTCGATACCGAAATAATAGAGCCAGTTGCTGTCCTGACGCCATTTGTAGCCGTTGTCGCGGTACTGCGCGGCCGACTCCACATTGCCGATGAAAAGCACTATTCCCGATTCTCCGGCAAGCAGCGAGCGCAGCCTGGAGCGTCTTTCACTGAATTTATTCATAATATATTACCGTTACAGATTACATATTTGATGCACGATGAATCCGCCGAATACACCCAGTTCGATATCAGGTTGTGGCAGGGCGTCATCTTGGGGTTGCCCATATCCACCAGCACGGCGTCGGCAAGCTTGCCTTCAGCCACCACGCCGGCGTCGAACCCGAAGGCCTCCGCGCCGTTGCGCGTGGCCCACTGCAGCACCTGGGAGGCACTGAGCCGGGCGGCGTCGCCCGTGACCTTGGCAAGCAGGGCGGCGACCTTCATTTCCTCGCGCATGTCGAGGTTGTTGTTGGAACTGCATCCGTCGGTGCCCAGGGTGATGCGGGCGCCGCTCGCGAGGGCGAGTTCATAGGGGAAGCGGCCGCTCCCGAGCTTCATGTTGGAACAGGGGCAGTGGCTCACGGTGACCCCCCGTTCGGCGAGGATGTCCCACTCTTCCTTGTCCACGTGGACGCAGTGCGCGGCAATCACGTCCGGGCCGAGCAGCCCGAGACTGTCCAGGTAGCGCACCGGGGTCATCCCGGTGGCGGCGATGCAGTCCTGCACCTCCTTCGTGGTCTCGGACACGTGGATGTGGATCCTGCGGCCGTTCTCGCGCGCAAGCTTCGCCGCTTCCAGCAGGGTGTCCCTGCTGGCGGTATACACCGAATGCGGGGCCACTGTCAGCAGCAGCCTGGAACTGTCTTTCCAGGACCGGACGCGGGCGGCCTTTTCGTCGCGCAGCACCTTCGGGTGGTTGTCCATGAGGGTCACTCCTATGGCTGCACGCATCCCGGCGGCTTCCACGAGCTCCATCGTCTCGTCTATGTCGAAGTACATGTCGTTGAAGAACACGGTGCCGGTGGAGATCATTTCCTTTATGGCGATTTCGGAGCCGTGCCTGATGTCGCTGGCCCCGAGTTTGTCTTCATAGGGCCAGACCCATTCCTCCAGCCACTCGTGCAGCGGGCGGTCGTCGCCGTAGCCCCTCATCAGGGTCATCGCGGCGTGGGTGTGGGTGTTGTAGAAAGCCGGCAGGATGGCAAGTCCGTCGGCCTCTATCGTGCGGGCGGCTTCTGCTCCGGGAGCTGCGTCCAGGCACACGAAGCGGCCGTCGCGCACAAGGATGTTGCGGCGCTCTCCGTCGAGCAGGACGTTCTTTATCAGCAAGCTGTTTTCCATATTATCTGTATTTTTCATATTCGGGAAGGGTGATGGTGGCGAGCAGGTCGGCGATGCTTTTCTCGTCCCGGGGACATATCATCAGGATGTCCTCGCTGTCGTACACGATAAAGTTGTCCAGGCCTTTGACCACCAGCAGTTTATGCTTCAGCGGAGAAGTCACCACCGTGTTGCTCGACTCGCGCAGCAGGGTGTCGCAGCTGGTCTTCACGGCATTGCCGTCGCCGCCGGCGAAGTATTCATAGAAGGAATCCCAGTTGCCGAGGTCGTTCCATCCGAAATAGGCGGGAATGGCCATTACCCGCTCCGACTTTTCCATGACGGCGTAGTCGATGGAGGTGCGGGGCATGTCGGCATAGATGCGCTGCAGGTATTCGTGCTCATTGTCCCCGCCCAGGAAGAGCTCCCATCCGTTCCACTGCCGCGCCACCTCGGGGGCATAGCGCTCCAGTTCCTGGGAAATCACGCTGGCCTTCCAGATGAAAATGCCTGAGTTCCAGAGGAATTCACCGCTGTCCACAAAGACCTGCGCCAGGTCCCGGCTGGGCTTTTCGGTGAATGTTTTCACGCGCACGGGGCGTCCGTCGCCTGCAGGCCCGTCGGTCTGGATGTAGCCGAAATTCGGGTCGGGACGGCGGGGTAGTATGCCCAGGGTGAGCAGCACGTCGGAGCCTGCGGCATAGTCCAGGCCTTCGAGGGCGGTGCTGGTGAACAGGGGCTCGTCTTCTACAACCTGGTCTGCCGGGGTGACCAGCGCCACGGCGGCGGGATCCCGTTTCAGGATGGTGTAGGTGGCGTAGGCGATGCAGGATGCGGTGTTGCGGTTGTAGGGCTCCATAAGGAGGTTGCGGTACTCGAGCTCCGGCAGTTCCGCGAGCACGAGTTCGCGGTAGCGCTCCAACGTCACGACTATGATGTTGGACGGGTCCGCCACGGTCCTGGCCCTTTCGTAGGCCAGCCTCAGGAAGCTTTTCCCTGTCTTGGTTACGGTCAGGAACTGCTTGGGGCGCGAGTCCCGGCTCACGGGCCAGAATCTGGTGCCGAGGCCGCCGGCCATAATCACGCAGTAGTAGTGGGGGTCATTCATTCCAGTGTCACTATGGTTACTCCGGAACCGCCCGTGCGTATGTCTTCGTCGCTGACTCTGGCCACGCCGGGTATGGTCCGTACGTATTTCTGTATTTCTTCGTGGAGCACTCCCGTGCCTTTGCCGTGGATGATGCGCACCTCGCCGACGCTGAGCATTATGGCATCGTCGATGAAGTGGGTCACTATGTCGAGGGCGTCGGCCAGGCGGGCTCCGCGTATGTCGATTTCGGGGGAGAAGTTCAGTTTCCGTTTGGTTATGGAGGCGTCCACGCGCTGCTCTGCTGGCTTGAACACCTTGCGGGAGATTTCCCGGAACTCGTTGGAGGATATGCGTTCCAGAGTATCGGCCTTCATGGTGCTGGAGATGTTGCCCACGGATATGGTCACGTTCTTGCCGCTGACGCGGGTCACCTCGCCCACGAGGCCGTTGCTGCGCACCCGCACCTTTTCGCCCACTTTCAGCGGCTCGGTGCGGACCTTGGCTTCTTCCGGGGATGCCTCTTCCTTCTTGCGGTGCTTCTCCAGTTTGGTGAGCTTGCGGTCTATGTATTCTTCGCGGGCCTTCTGCTGCCGGGATTTATGCTCCTGGAGGGCTCCGAGGAAGCCCTGGAGTTCAGAGCGTGCGGCCTTGGTCTGTTCCTTGTCGGCCTGCGACTCCTTGATCACGCGTATGGTCTTTTCCACCTGCGCGCCGGCGCCCCTGACTATCTCCTCGGCCTCCTTGCGGGCCTCGTCGAGTATGTCCTTGCGCTGGCGGCGTATGTCTTCAAGTTCCTGCTGGTAGCGCTCCGTCAGGCCTTCGAGGGCCTTGTCGGTGTGCTTGATCTTCTGCAGGCGTTCGTCTATCTGGCGGCGGCCCCGCGCTATCTTGCGCAGGTTGCGCTCTATGCCCACGAATTCCTCGCCCGCCCTGGCTTCGGCATCCTTCACGATGGATTCGGGAAGGCGCATCTTGCGGGCCAGCTCGAAGGCGAAGGAATTGCCCGGAAGGCCGATTTCGAGGGCGAACATCGGGGCTATCTTCGAAGAATCGTAGAGCATCGCCCCGTTGATGACGCGGGTCTCGGCGCCGGAGGCGTAGAGCTTCAGGTTGGTGTAGTGGGTGGTGATCACGCCCCACACGCCCCTGCGGTCGATTTCTGCAAGTATGGCTTCTGCGATGGCTCCGCCGGCCGCGGGCTCGGTGCCGGCTCCGAATTCATCTATCAGCACGAGCGTGTGTTCGTCGGCCCCGGAGAGCATTTCCCGCATGTCGGAAAGGAACGAACTGTAGGTGCTGAGGTCGTTTTCCAGCGACTGGTCGTCGCCTATGCTCACGTCGATGCGCTCGAAAACGGGGAGCTCGGAAGTCTCGGACGTGGGGATAAGCATACCCCACTGGAACATATACTGAAGCAGGCCCACCGTCTTGAGACACACCGACTTGCCGCCGGCGTTGGGGCCAGATATCAGCAGCAGGCGCTTGGCGGGGTTGAGGGTAATCGTCAGGGGCACTATGGCCTTGCCTTCCCGTTTGAGCGCCCTTTCGAGCAACGGGTGGCGGGCCTTGCGCAGGTTCACGCTTCCGTCCGATGAAATGACGGGCATGCCGGCGATGAAATCCAGGGCGGTCTGGGCCTTCGCCATGATGAAGTCCAGCTCGCCGAGGAAGCGGGCGCTTTCCATTATTTCGGCGAGGTAGGGGCGCAGGAAGTCGGTGAATTCCCGAAGGATGCGGGCGATTTCGCGCGTCTCTGCAAAATGGAGCTCGATGATTTCGTTCTCCAGCTCCACGATTTCCGCAGGCTCTATGTAGGTGGTCTTTCCGGTGGCGGATTCATCATAGACGAAGCCGCTGATCTTTCGCTTCGAGCCGGTGCTCACCGGGATGAGGTACTTGCCGTCACGCATCGCCACCGATGCCTCCGGGTCCACGATGCCGGCTTCCTGCGCCTGGCGGAGTATGGCTCCGGCGCGTCTGGAGACGGTGTTTTCCTTTTCGCGGAGCTGCCTGCGTATGTCGAACAGGGCGTCGGAGGCGGAGTCCTTGATGTCGCCGTAGCGGTCCAGTATGCCTTCGATGCGCCTGAGCACTTCAGGGAAGATGATTATGGGCGAGCTGAGGGCCTTGAGGTTGGGATACACGCCGTCTTTGATGCTGCCGAAGAAATTGGTCACGCGGCGGACGGTGTCCAGCAGGGTCTTTAGCTTGGCGAGCCCAAGGGCGTCGATGCTGCTGCCTTCCTTGCGCAGGGGCTCCAGGAACGGCAGGCCGTCGATGTAGCCGGTGGTGGGGAAATTCTCTTCGAACATGAGCACCAGGCGCATCTCGTCGGTCAGGAGCAGGCGCTTGCGTATGGTGCCTTTGGAAGTGGAAAATTTTTCCGTGGCCACGCGTGCGGAGGCGTAGTCCGTCCTGCATTTTCCGGCTATTATTTCCCGCACCTTGTCGAAGCCCAGCTTGGCCTCAAGCCTGTCATTCGTCATTTGCCTGGAGTTTAAGTTTGAGGGTGTTGGGATTCTCAATGCGGGTCAGTTCGGAGCCGCGCACGAAGCTGACATGGCCTGTCTCCTCGGACACCACGATTACGTCGGCGTCGCACTGCTCGGCAATGCCTATGGCGGCGCGGTGGCGCATTCCGTAGCTGGCCGGAAGGTCGAGGCGTTCGGTGATGGGAAGGGTGCAGCGGGCTGCCACGATGCGGTCGCCGCCTATGATCATCGCTCCGTCGTGGAGCGGGGAATTCTTGAAGAAGATGTTCATTATCAGGCGCTCTCCGACCTTGGCGTCGATGCTGTCGCCGGTGGCGATGATGCTCTGCAGGTTGTCCCTGCGGCGTATCACTATCAGGGCTCCGGTCTTCTTCCGGGACATCTGGTCCACGGCCGACACCACGTCGGAGATGACAGAGCTGTCTATGCTTTCGGCATTGCGGTTGCGCAGCAGGTGCTTGACCAGGGTGTTGTTGCCGGCGGTCTTTCCTATGTTGTTGAGGAAACGGCGTATTTCAGGCTGGAAGATGATGATTATCGCCAGCGCGCCGACGTCCAGTATCGCTCCCAGCAGCGCGGATATCATCCTCATATTCAGGGCTGTGGCGAGCACGCGCACCAGGAAGAGGATGATGATGGCTATGAAGATGTTCATGGCCGACGAGCCGCGTATCCAGCGGAATATTATGAAGATGACCGCCGCCACCAGGATGATGTCGATCAGGTCGATGAATGTGAAGTGCAAGAAGCCCATAAGTCTGCAAATATACCACTTTCCGGCGGAATATTAAATTATATGTTCGACTTCGGGATGGAGGGTGATTCCGAAACGCTCGTGGACGCTGGCTATGATGCGGCGCTCGAGCTCCAGCACGTCGGCTGGGGAGGCCTCTCCGCTCCCGTTCACGATCACCAGCGGCTGCTTCTCATAGACCTGCGCTCCGCCTTCCTTCTCGTCCTTGAAGCCGCACTGGTCGATGAGCCAGGCGGCGGGCACCTTGACGAAGCCTCCCTCCAGCAGAAAATGCGGCACCGCCTCGCCATGCGCGGCATCTATCACCTTCGCAAAGTCCATGGCGCTGATGACGGGATTCTTGAAGAAGGAGCCGGCGCTGCCCAGTTCTTCGGGGTCGGGCAGCTTGCTGCGGCGTATCTTGATTACGGCCTCGCGCACGGTGGCGGGGGAGGAGGCGTCCACCCCTTCGAGGCCCTTGTAGGACAGTCTCGGCCTGGGCTTGCGGGAGAGGCGCAGGAGCACCGAGGTGATGATGTAGCGGCCCGGGAACTCCTTGAACATCGATTCACGGTAGCCGTAGGCGCACTCCGCCGCGGTGAACTTGCATTTGCGCCTTTCCTTGAGGTCGTAGCACACCACGCCGGTCACTATGTCCTTGAATTCCACTCCGTAGGCCCCGATGTTCTGCACGGCCGCAGCTCCCACTTCCCCGGGAATCAGCGAAAGGTTCTCGGCGCCCCAGAGGCCGTGGCCGCAGAGCTCTTCGACCAGCTTGTCCCAGACCACTCCGGCGCCGGCTATTACGGGCACTTCGTCCAGACCCAGGTCCACGTATTTGACGTGCCTGATCCGGGAGTGGAGTATGGTGCCGGGAAAGTCGCCGGTGAAGAGCAGGTTGGAGCCTCCGCCAATGTGTTTGAGAGGCTTTGGAAGTGATTCAAAATCAAGGCTTGTGAGCTCCTCCTCGCTGTCGTATTCTATGAAGCAGGCGCACCGGACCTTCATCCTGAAGGTGTTGAGCGGCGTCAGATCGAAATTCAATTCCTTTCGCATATTATGGCAAAGATAACAAAAATTGCTATATTTGTTCAGTCGTAAAAGATATATGATTGTACTGAAATTCGGAGGCTCGTCGGTGGCCAGCGCCACTGCAATGTCCAGGGTGCTGGACATTGTCGAAGAGGCCTCTTCCAAAGATAAAGTGGTTCTCGTCTGCTCCGCGATCAGCGGCTGCACCGACGCTTTGCTGCAGATAGGAAAATCCGAGGATCCCGAGCATCTGATCGAAAGCCTCGAAGGTAGACATATTTCGATAATCAACCGCCTGTTCACCGGCAAGGAGCGGGGCGATGCGATCGCCGAATGCCGCAGCGTGTTCTCGGACGTGCGGTGCATCCCTCCCGTAATCGAGGCCTTCGGGGAGGTGCTCTCCACCAATATCATCGCAAGGAAGCTTTCCTGCGAGGGCGTAAAGACCCTTTGGCTGGATTCCCGTGAACTCGTGACCACGGCTCCCGGAAGCGGATCCCTGGGCGGCCCCGTGGACACTGCAAAGACCTACGCCGCCATACGTGAGGCCGTGGAAGCGGCTCCCGACGTGCGCGTGTTCGTGGCCCCCGGCTTCATTGCGAAAGACTCCAAGGGCGCCGTGACCACCCTCGGCCGCGGCGGCTCCGACTACAGCGCCTCGCTCTTTGCCGCCGCCCTGGACGCCTCCGACCTGCAGATATGGACCGACGTGCCCGGCATCATGACCGCCAACCCCAAGGTCGTACCCACGGCCAGCAGCATACCTGCAATCAGTTATGAAGCGGCCTTCGAAATGGCCAGTAACGGCGCCAAGGTGCTGTATGCGCCCGCCGTCGCACCCGCGCAGGAAAGGGGCATCGCCATCAACATACGCAACACCTTCGACCCGTCGCATCCCGGCACCGTGATCAGCGGCAAGGAGTCCGAAATCCCGGAATGGAAGGGCGTCTCCTCGCTGGACGACACCCTTGCCGGCACCACCCGCCTGTGCCTGACCGGTGAAGGCCCCGTCAGCCCGGTAGCCACCGTGCGCCGTATCGGCAACGCCCTGCGCGAGGCCGGCATCAAACCGCTCTACGATGTGGCGGCGCAGGGACGCAACTTCTTCGTGACCGTACGTGCCCGCGTGGGCAGGAGCGCAGTGGCCGCCATCCACCGTGAGTTCTTCGAGGAGAGGAGCCTCAGCGCGCTGGAGGTCTATGTGGCCGGCGCAGGTGCCGTCGGGCAGGCTCTCAAGTCCATCCTGGATGCCTGCGGGGGCATCTTCCCGTCCGCCGGCAAGCAGATACGCCTGATGGACATTTCCAGCGACCACCTCTTTATCGACAAGGTGCTTGCGACCGCCCGCAGCCGCTCTGTGTTCGTTGACTGCACCAACAGCAAGGACATCTGGCGCAAGTTCGTGCCCCTGCTGGGCGCCGGCATCAACATAGTCACCTCCAACCGCCGTTCGCTGGCGATTCCCTACGTGGACTACGCCGCGATCAAGGCGGCCGCCGCTGAGAACGGATGCTTCTTCCGCTACGACACGACCGTCGGCAACGCCCTTCCCATACTCCAGTCCATTTCCGACGGGGCGGGCTGCGGCGACGACGTGACCATGATCGAGGCCGTGGTGTCCTGCACCCTGAACCATATTATCACGAGTTACGACGGCTCCCGCGGGGAGACCTTCTCCACTCTCCTCCGCCGGGCGCAGGAGAGCGGGCTCACGGAGCATGACCCCCGCACCGACCTGGCCGGCCGCGACGCCCTCCGTAAGCTCCTTATCCTTGCCCGCGAGGCCGGAGTGCCGCTGGAGGAGAAGGACGTGGAGATAGTGCCGATGCTTGCCGCCAAGTACTTCAGGGGCAGCCTGGACGACTTCTACAAGATGCTGGACGAAGACGAGCCGTATTTCGTCAGGCGCGAAGACGAGCTGGATGCCAAAGGCGTACGCCAGCGTTTCGTGGCGCGGCTCGTCAAGCACCCGGACGGCACTTTCAAGGCCGACATCCGTATGCGCCTCGTGGGCATCGACAGCCCGTTCTACTGGATCACGGGCACTGAAAACGTGACCGTCATCCACCGTTCGGAAAGTTACCCGCTGGTCATCAAGGGCTCCGGAGAAGGCGCCCGCCTTGCTGCGACCGGCATAATCAGAAACATACTGCAATGAAAGTAATCATCAGTGGATACGGCCGTATGGGCCACATGATAGAAGAGGTCCTGCTCCGCAGGGGCATTGAGCTCGTCGAGGCCTCCGAGGACGTCTGCGCCACCGACCCTGCCGTGGCCCGGGAGTGCGTGTGCATAGATTTCACGACTCCGGCCGCCTTCAGGGCCAACTACAAGTGGATAGCGGAGCATTTCAAGGCCGCCGTGGTGGGCACCACGGGCTGGGAAGACATCAAGGGCGACGTGGTGGAGGCTTTCTACTCCGCCGGCACCCCGATGATCTATTCCTCCAATTTTTCCATTGGCGTGAATGCCGTATTTGCCGCCCTGGAGAAGGTCTGCGACACCCTGAAGGGCTACGGCTACGTGCCCCATATCGAGGAGACGCACCATATCCACAAGCTGGACGCCCCTTCGGGCACGGCCAAATCTATGGCCGCCATCGTTGAGGACCATCTCGGCGTGAGGCCCGACATCACTTCCATCCGCGAGGGCGAGGTGCCCGGCACACATGTAGTGAAGCTCAAATCCGAAGTCGACAAGATCAAAATATCCCACGAAGCGTTTTCCCGCGCCGGCTTTGCCGAAGGGGCGGTGGTTGCCGCCACGATGACCGAAGGCCTGACTGGTGTGCACGCGTTTAAAGAATTGCTGCTCAAATGAAAATTCCCGAATTGAAAGGATGCGGAACGGCCCTTGTGACCCCGTTCCTCGAAGACGGCGAGGTCGATTACGAGGCCTATGCCGCCCTGGTTGCCCGCCAGATTGAAGGCGGAGCCGATTTCCTGGTGCCGCTTGCGACCACCAGCGAGACTCCCACCCTCGATCCCGTGGAGAGGGTTTCCCTCCTCGAGATTGCCCACGACAACGCCGGCGGCAGGCCGCTGCTGGTCGGATGCGGAAGCAACAGCGTGCCCGGTACGCTTGCCCAGATGAACATGCTGGACGGAGCTGCCGTGGATGCCTGGCTCGTGGTGGTGCCGTTCTACAACAAGCCCAACCAGGAAGGCCAGTTCCGGTATTTCAAGGCTGTGGCCGAAGAGAGCACCAAGCCGATAATAGTCTATAACGTGCCCGGCCGCACCGGGGCCAACATGCTTCCCGAGACCTGCATACGCCTGGCCCGCGAGGTGCCCGGCATCATCGGCATCAAGGAGGCGTCCGGCAAGATCGAGCAGGCGCAGGCCATCATCGAAGGCGCTCCCGCCGATTTTATTGTGCTCAGCGGCGACGACGACCTGACGCTCCGCATGATGAAGCTCGGAGGCAAGGGAGTTATCTCCGTGGCTTCCAATGTGTTCCCCGACAAGGTGTCGGCCATGACCCGCGCCGCCATCGACGGCCGCTGGGAAGAGGCTGAAGCCCTGGACGAGGCCCTGAAGCCCCTCTGGAAGGCCTGCTTCGTGGAGCCGAATCCCATTCCTGCGAAGGCAGCGCTTTCGCTGCTCGGCCTCTGCACCGACACGATGCGCCTCCCTCTGGTCCCCGCCGTGGAAAGCACACGAGTGCTGCTGCGTGAAGTCATGGACGCCCTGAAGTAGGATATGGGTTCATTCATCGTAGAAGGCGGCCACCGGCTGAGTGGCAGCATCGCTCCGCAGGGGGCGAAGAACGAGGCTCTCGAGGTGATCAGCGCCGTGCTGCTGACCTCGGAAGACGTGACCATTTCCAACATTCCCGACATCCTGGACATCCGCAACCTCATCTCGCTTCTCGAAGGGATGGGCGTCAGGGTGACGCGTCGCAGCAAGGGGGAATATACCTTCAATGCTGCACATATCAATGAGTTCTACGTGTCGAGCGCCGAATTCGTGGAGAAGTGCGCCCGCCTGCGCGGCTCCGTGATGGTGGTGGGCCCGCTGCTCGCCCGTTTCGGCCTCGCCTACTTCCCGAAGCCGGGCGGCGACAAGATAGGCCGCCGCAGGGTGGACACCCACATCGACGGCTTCATCAAGCTGGGCGCCGACTGTTCCTACGACACTTCCCGCCGCGCCTACAAGCTCAGCTCCGAGGGCCCGCTGCAGGGCAGCTACATGCTGCTGGACGAGGCCTCCGTGACCGGCACGGCCAATATCGTGATGGCCGCAACGCTCGCTAGGGGCAGGACCACCATCTACAACGCCGCCTGCGAGCCCTACGTGCAGCAGCTCTGCAAGCTCCTCGTGGCCATGGGTGCGCAGATCGAGGGCATAGGCTCCAACCTGCTCACCGTGACCGGCGTGCCTTCGCTCCATGGGGCCTCGCACACCGTCCTTCCCGATATGATCGAGGTGGGCTCATTCATCGGAATGGCCGCCATCAACCAGAGCGAACTGACCATCACGAATGTCCACTACGGCGAGCTAGGCATCATCCCGGAGTGCTTCCGGCGCCTGGGCATACGCCTCGAGCAGCGCGGCGACGACATCTACATCCCCGCGCAGGAGAGCTACGTGATCGAGTCCTTCATCGACGGCTCCATCATGACGCTTGCCGACGCTCCCTGGCCCGGCCTCACTCCCGACCTGCTGTCGGTGATGCTCGTGACGGCCGTGCAGTGCCGCGGCTCGGTGCTGATCCATCAGAAGATGTTCGAGAGCCGACTGTTCTTCGTGGACAAACTGATAGACATGGGCGCGCAGATCATCCTCTGCGACCCCCACAGGGCCGTGGTGATAGGCCACGACCACCGCGTGCAGCTGCGCGGCGGCCGCATGACCTCGCCCGATATCCGTGCCGGTATCGCCATGCTGCTTGCGGCGATGTCCGCCAAAGGCACGTCCATCATCGACAATATCGACCAGATTGACCGTGGTTATGAAGACATAGACACCCGCCTCAATGCCCTGGGTGCCTGCATAAAAAGACAATAAATTTTTAAAGATATGGCTTGTTTTATAGTTCCCATGCTCCAGGCGGTCGCCACGAGCATCTATAGAAAATCGATGCACAAACCGGCTTCAAGCGTGCTTGGCCGCAATATTCCCGCCCTTGAGAAGATGCTCTGGGGAGGCACCGTGATGCTGATCGTGGACCATGTGATCAGCGGCGAGCTGACCTGGCGCTTCCCGTTCTTCACGGCCCTTGGCGTCGAAGGCGGAGCCGCCACCATGCTCCGCGAAATGCTCACCGTCGGCGTGCCGATGTCCCTTGTCCTCACGCTCGTCTGGGTGGTCTACGCCTTCCTCCGCGAAAAGCGCCCCGCCAGGGCATAAAGTCCCTCAGTGGCAGTCCTATGGCTAACCAGAAATCATTCCAGGAAGAGCAGTTGCTTGCCGCGCTGAAACGAGGCGACGAGAAGGCTTTTGCGCTGATATACAATGCGTATGTCGGCAAAAGCTACAACTTTGTCTTTTCTCTTGTGAAGGATGAGGAAATAGCCAAGGATATCGTTCAGGACACATTCATAAAGGTCTATCTGAAGAGAAGCACCATTTCTATGGTCAGTTCATTCAGCTCTTATCTGTTCTCAATGCTTAAGAACGCGGTCCTGGACCACTTTGATTCTGAATTGGTCAAATACCGATATCTGGCAAGGCTGAGGTATTCTGCGTCGGATTTTGCGGACATTGTGAATGAAGATATAAACGCCGGTGAGTTGATGGAAAGAATTGAAAGCGCCTTAACTAAAATGCCTAGGCAGAGGCAGCGTATTTTCAGGCTTAGCCGCTTCAAGGGTGTTCCAAACAATGAGATTGCAAAGATGTTCGGAATCGACAAACGCACTGTGGAAAACCATATTTCCAACGCATTGCGTGACATAAAGAAAGAAATATCCGATAAAGTGAGTGTTCTGATCCCTTTGATTTGTGCGCTTGCTGCCACTTTATCGTCTTAATTATATGACAGAAAAAGAACTGATAGAGTTGTACAGCCATAGTTCAGGATCCCCTGAGGTCGATGATGCTTTTCACCGATGGATGCGTGACCCTCATGATAGCCAGTCCAAGGAAGAGGCTCTTGAGGAAATTTGGGCAGAGACCCCATCGGATACGGTTGTCAAGATGCCGAAGGCAAGCAAGGTGTTTTCAAAGGCGCGGAAGACCGAGAGGGCGATGAATGGATATGACCGGCAATTCAGCTTTATACCGTGGGCTCTGGCTGCTGCTTGTGCGCTGCTCGCCGTAGTTGCGGTTTACGTGTTTAGCCCGGAGCCTGTGACCCGTCTGGTTTCCTCCTCAGTTTCAAAAGGTTACTTCACCCTCCCCGACGGCAGCTCAGTGTGGCTCAATAAGGGTAGTTCGCTTTCTTTCAGAGGTGGTCTTGACGGCCGCACAAGGAGAGTTACGCTGGACGGCGAGGCCTTCTTTGATGTTAGTCACGACACGAACCGTCCCTTCATCGTGCACAGCAAGGATATGGACATCACCGTTACTGGCACACGATTCACCGTCACCTCCTATCCTGAACAGTCAGGCGCCGTCTACCTTGAAGAGGGCTCCGTGACTGTTAAGGGAGAGGCCTTCCCGGAAACGCAGCTCGCCCCCGGTCAGGGAATCATTTTCGACGACAGCACCCTTTCCTGGAAGAAGATCCCCATCCTTGCCAAAGACCACACCTGCTGGACCCAGGAGCGCCTTGTGTTCACGAACACCGCCCTCTCCGACGTATTCACCAGCCTGGAGCACTGGTACCACATTTCCGTGATCTGTCCCAACAAGGAATTCCTGGACAACACCCGCATCTCTATGACAGTCCGTCAGGAAACCCCGGAAAACATCCTTGAATCGATAGCCCTTCTCACAGGCATTTCATACTCCCGCGAGGAAGGCAACAGGTTTATCATCAGAAAATAATACGATTTCTTTCGAAAGATTTTCTTTATAGTTTTCTTTCGCTTTAAATATTCGCAAAAAATGCATCCGGCTATTGCTGGGGCCCGTTTCTTTTCATAGTTTTGCGATGATTTTTTATAATCGTTCAAACTATGAAAACATCTCTATCCCCAGAGCAATTCGCTCAGTATGAGGCCATCGTCAACGAGTACGACCGCTCTATAATGACTCAAAAACATAATGCGATATGAATTTTGAGTCGTTAGTTCAGAATATCAACACAGTCCATGAGAGCTTGCAGGCTCACGTCGCCCATGCCATTAATCTAGCCTTGACAGCAAGAAACTGGTTGATAGGTTATTACATTGTAGAGTTTGAACAACATGGCGAGGATAGGGCGGTTTATGGAGAAAAGCTTTTGAAGAAGCTTGAATCCCGTATTATGGGCAAGGGAATGAACGAACGCAGATTCAGAGATTTCAGAAGCCTATACCTGTCTTATCCTCAACTTGCAGGTCCGGTCAAATCTTATGTAGTAAACAATGGTGGGATTCGGCGGTTGCTGACCGCCGGATTGTTAGAGGTGATTCGGCGGTTACCGACCGCCGAATCTGTTGAAGATGCTCAAATAGATGACAATCAAGCCATTTCTATTCCTGCGGACAGACTATTCAGTCATCTTTCCTCAACTCATCTTATTACGATTTCTACTATTAAAGATCCGCTGAAACGTGCCTTCTACGAAATTGAAGCCATTAACGGTTGTTGGACAACAGAGGAACTAGACCGCCAGATTAGCTCGCTATATTATGAGCGCAGCGGAATGTCGGAAAATAAGGATGCTCTAGCGGCACTTGTTAACAGGCAAGCTATCAAGTTGAAGCCAACGGATATACTGCATGACCCTATATCCTTGGAGTTTCTTGAGACAGAAAAGATGTTAACATGGACAGAAAAGGACCTTGAGAATGCCATTGTAGGACACTTACAAGAATTTTTGCTTGAACTTGGTAATGGATTCTGTTTTGAATACCGTCAAAAACGGATTCTCATAGACTCGGATTACTTCAAGGCAGATTTGATTTTCTATCACAGAATTCTGAAATGCCATGTGATTGTCGATGTGAAAATTGACCGTTTTCGCCACGAATATGCGTCTCAGATGAACACATATCTCAATTACTACAAATATGAGGTGATGCAACCAGGGGATAATCCACCGGTTGGTATACTTCTTTGTACAGGCAAAGGCGACACGTTGGTCAAATATGCCACGGCAGGTTTGGATCAGAATATATTTGTACAGAAATACATGGTGAGCCTGCCCAGCGTAGACGATCTGAAATCATACGTGGCTGATGAAACAGAAAAGGAAATTGTGAGATTGTCGGGCAGCTTTATTTAATCGATTGCCCTCCTCACGGGCATTACGTATTCCCGGGAAGAGGGCAACAGATTCGTTATCCGGAAGTAATCCGTCAGCTGCAGGTGTAGGGGCCGTGGATGGCTTTTATCCGATAGGCGTAGTCGGTGTCGTCAAGCACATACACATAGAACTCGTTTCCACCCGGAGAGACGCGTATGACCACGTGTCCTTCGGTGCATTTGCACGCGCTATAGACTTCAGGATACGCTGAGACCAGGCTGGCGGGGATGCCGGTAAAGAACATATCCTGTGTGCTGGAATACGACTGGATTAGGCTTTGCTGTGGCTGCTCGGTGCGCTCATAGAAGCTCTGCGTGACAACTACGTTCGGAGTGTATGCGGCTGCTTCGATGTTATAGGATGCCTCGTTGTACATGTGGTGATGTGCCTTCATTGCCTCGATATGCTTGCCTATAGCACTTGCCACAGTACTGCAGATGTTCTGGTTATTCAAGTCTCCGCTGGCGAAGAAGTCGAAGTTACCGTAACTCAGCAGGAAGGCGCAGGACAGGCCATTCTCGCTCAAAGACAGGTTGGTCTTATCCACAACAGAGTTTCCATTCCACACCATACCACTGCCGGCATAATTCCGAATCTGGAAAGTCGGATAGGCGGAAGCATTGTAGAGCTGCACAATCTGACTGTTCGATCCCACGCTGAAGCGTTCCACCTGGAGTCCGGAGTTCGCCATATTGTATGTCACGAACTGGCCGTAGTTGTCAATAAGGTCCTGTGATTCACCGGTTCCGTAATCCGGATACGAGCGGTCAATGAGCTTATTGAACTTCACCCGTTCATACAACGCCGTGACGCCGGCAAGCAGGTATCCTCCTTGTTCGTGCGTAGTACGTCCACTGCCAAATGATCCAAGATGGTCTATATGGTAGTGGGTCGCGAGGAAATAGTCCAGCGCAGGCCTTCCAGGGGGCAGGAAATGCTTTACGTATGCCGCCTGGGTTTGCCAGGGCAGGGCGTCTGCCGTTGGTCTCGTTGGAGCGTTGGCATAGGAACTCTCAGCCAAATTGTATCTGTAAAGGTCCCCGGCATCCACCATCATGGTGGTACCGTCGGGGAAAATGTAATAAAAACATTCTCCCCTTCCGGTACTTATCGCATGGATGTCAAGATAGCCTTCCAGTCACTTCGGTAGCGGTGAACCGGTGGTAGCTGAAGATGGTGTTGACGCAACTGAAGTTCCGATCACACTCAGACTTGTTCCTCCATTATCTGTGTTTCCTGTGTTGTATGCTGAGGTCCAACCGCAAACTGCACCTATACAGGGTGACCCTGGAGTCGTAACTGCTGGAGGAGTAATTGAAGCAGATTTATTCTCGCAATTGACTATTTCAGATTCTGCATTATCAGAATTATCGGCGGCTCCTGTGGTGTCGGTAGCACTTGATCCTCCACATCCAACACATCCTGCGACACCACCGATACAGGCTTGATTGATTGGCCCCATACCAGCGTACAGTTGAGAAGCACAATTTCTGAATGAACCGTTCACGGTAACACTTGCAGAAGATTCATTTATGCATTTAATGACTTTATTATGTGCAGCACCGACAACTCCTCCGATTTTGGGCGCTGCGGCCTTGCGTGAAGGATTATTAGCATTTAAATTCGCGGTGACTGACCCTTCATTAGTACATTCCTCCAGATCATTAATGGTTGCGCCTATTACACCACCTATGGATACACCTTGTGAACCAGTACCGTTTTTGTTGCTGGTCTCAACTTCAACATAAGCAGAATTATAATCCAAAGTGACGCTTCCTTTGTTAGAACATCCATAAATAACACCGGTGCTTGGATAAATGGCATTTTTCCATACACCAGAATTGTTCGTGCCTCCCTTATAATCTCCACCTGCAATACCGCCTACGCAACAAATTCTGTGATAAAGAGTATTACTTCCAGGGTAATTCAATATTAAAGAGATATTACCAGTACTAGAATTTTCACATTCTTCTAAGATGCGGACGGTATTATCTTCTTGTGTACTTTCAATGATTCCTACGATTCCCCCAAGACTGCAACCCGTTGAAACTGGAGTGCTTGTTTGCAAGGTCACGGTGCCTTTGTTTTTACACTTGTAGAAGCGGCCGCTTGTACACTTAGGACAAAACACGCCAAAATTGAACTTTGAACGCTGTGGATCGCCTGCATTTATTGTTGCTGAGACTTCGCTGTTCTCTATCAAACCGCTGTTCTCCATCGCCACGAACCCCATATCAGTTTTGGAATTATCGGCAGGCCACGTGCAAGTGAAGGTGGTGTTAGCATCAACAATTAACCCGTTAACAGTGCCGGACACGGACTCAATTAAAGGATTCTTTGCATCAAGACCGCAGACATTGATGTTTTCCAAAAGTCCGGATACAGTTCTGAAAAGATAAGTGGAATTGGTGCCTCCTTCAATCTTTAGATTCTTGACTGTGCCTTTTACAATTTTGAAAATGGTAGCACTTATATCAGCATTTTTTATGGCATAGTTCTGTCCGTTGAATGTAACACCTTCGTTAAGCGTTGTGCTATTTCCTTTAAGCTCTTCATTGTTATAGTTGATGTCGTTTGCAAGCAGAATCTCAGAATCTGAATTCAACCAGTAGGCATAATCATCATTTTGCAAGGCATTCTTGAGCAGGACCAGGTCTCGTATAGTCTTGACCTGCCTTGCTGCGGAAGCAATGCCGCTGAAATTGACGCCGAACTTGCTGATGCGGCCGGCCTGGAATTTCAGGGGATTTGCCGAGCAGTCGAGTATCTTCTCGAAGTGGCGGTCTGCAGAGGTGATCACGTGAATGGCAAGGGCGGATACTGTGTTCAGCTCGGAAGGGGCGATTGCAAACCAGATGGGGTTGCTCAGATCGCTTATCCCCCTCATCGTCAATGAGGTGTGGCTTCCGGGAGAGAGAACGCCGTCGCCGTCGATCGTCACGTCGCCTGCAATCCTGATGTCAGGCGACATTGCCTGAAGCTCCACGAACTTCACGGTCTCGCCGCCAAGGTCTATACCGCTTATGTTCAAAAGGCCGTACGCGGTAGCGTGTGAGAAACTCATCTCTATTTTGGCAGGGACTTCTGCTGCGCTGGAATAAGTCTCTTTTGCGAACAAAATAATGGATTCCGGGTCACAGGAAGCCGGCTGGGGGGCTTGAGATTCTCCCACATTCGGTTTGAATTTCACCGTTGCCGCCGTGCCTCCGGAGGCTGTAGTGGTGTTGGTGGTCACGCGAATGGTGATGTCACCTGTATCGGGCAGCGCAAGGGTGCAAGCTTCGAATTCGGCGGACTTTCCGCCATCTTTAGGAGTGACGGAGAGTTCCTGTGTGAGGTTGGGGTCATTGTTGACGCAGATGATTACCTTGTCGCCTTCAGACCAGAGCAGGGGATAGGTACCTTCGGACTTCTCGCCGAATGCAGCTTTGTTGGTGAGCGTCTCGGAGGCGGAGATGTGGATGGTCTTGTAGACCAGTCCGTCGCCGGGAGTCTCAGGGTTGGTGTTCTTGTTGCAGGAGGATGCGAGAGCCAGTGCGGCAATCGACATCAGTATACAAGCAATTCTTCTCATAGCGACTTCGGATTAATAGGTTCCATAATCATCTTCGTCCACGTTGGCGACTGAATTGGGCCCGGGAGAATTACACACAATGCAGCAGGCTTGTACGGTGACTATGTTGACAAGCGGCTGACAATAAGTTAGCAGATTCTTTTCTTCCATTTATGATTGATTTAAAGATTAGTATTGAATGTTGGCTGGCTGGCGCTGGCGCTTCCACATAGGTTTCCGGTGGAGGCAGCCGCACCGTTGATGGATCCTGCCACCTTGATGGGGTTCGATGAACTGCCCATAGTGAAGGCTGCAGTGCCGGAGTAAACGCCCACCAGCATACCGCCTGTGGATGCCTGGCCGGAAGTGATGTCGCAGACCACAGTACATCCTTCACCGGTAGAGACTGCCGCATCCAGCTGGAGACCGATAAGGCCGCCGGTAGGGCAGTTCTGGGTGGTGTTGAGAGATCCGGTGTTGCTGCATCCTGATATTTTGAACCCTTCGTGCAGGCCGGTAATACCTCCTGCGCAGTGGAGGGAAGTGCTCTGGGTATAACACAACGTGATTCCCCCGGAGTTTGAGCAATTGAAAATGTCGATGTTGCCAATGCCGGCGATGCCTCCGAAAGCGTGGTAAACTTCGGTGCCGTTGGTCACATTTCCGCCTTCAACCAGATCTGCGGCGTTGACGCATCCTGTCACGAGGGCGCCTTCACACCCGGAAGCCTTGCCGACGATACCGCCGTAGGCAGATTCGGATGTGTGGTTGTTGTTCTTGTAGATACGTCCGGACGCAAGATTTTCGCAGTCGGTAATCAGCGCTCTGGACATCGTGCAGCCGATGATTCCTCCGTAATATCCGGATTTGCTCTGGGAGCCTGCTCCCACTTCTCCGGCGTTGGTGCAATCGCTGATGATGAGGTTGTAAGTGCCACCCTCGGCAGGCTGGTGATCCATTCCCACGATGCCTCCGACATAGTGCGCAACCTTGATGTTGATGCCAACGGCAATCTTTCCCTCGTTGCTGCAGCCGTCAATGACGACGCCGTCCACGGAACCGACACGGCCCACGATGCCTCCAGCGAATGATGAACTGACCAGGCCGTTGGCCTTGGTGGACAGATTGACCTCGGCATAGTTAGCGCAGTTCTCGACGGTTGAGTGGGCGTTGGTGAGCTGTCCAACGATACCCCCGAGATACATATTGCCGGTCATCTTCACGCCACTGGCATTCTTTATTGCTCCGTAGTTACGGCATCCTGAGATGACTGCGGCCTCGCCGGTCGTGACACATCCTGTGATTCCGCCGGCGCGGAGACCCATCGTGGCGGCCGATGGCAGTTCCACGGTCACGGGAACATATGACCAGACATCGGATACAAGTACCTTGTCGCTGCCCTTGTTGTTCTTGATGAGGCCGGCAAGGGCGCCTACGTAATAGCTTTCAGCCGCGGAATCAACGGTGATGGCGCTGACTCCGTCATATTCTCCGGACGGGGTGCATCCGAGCTTCAGGTTCACGATTGCGTTGTCGTCGCTGAGGCTCTGGAACAATCCGAAGCGTTCGATGTCGGGATGCTTGGAGGTGTTGATCACGAAATTGTAGATGCTGTGTCCCTGACCGTCGAAACTGCAACGCCCGGGGATTGGAGTCCACTCGTCGCCGCCCCAGTCAATATCTGCCGTGAGTTTGATGACGTCTCCTCTGACATATGCGTTGATGTTGTCGGCCCAGGTCTGGAGTTCCGCCTTGCTGCCTATCGACATCGGAAGTGCGGTGCCTGAATCCATACTGCCGAACGACATTCCTCCGTTGATGGGAAGTACGGCTTTCTTACTGCTTGTGCGGGTGAATTTTCCGCTGTCCGTGCTGATTGCGAAGGTCACGCCGCTGTTCAATTCGGCAGGTATGACAACCGCATAGTACCGGCCTTGGCTGAAGGTGCCGCTTTCGGGAGACACGGATACATAGGAGGACCCGGTTGCCGTCGAGGCAGGGTCGCTGCCGCCCAAGTCCACGGAAGCCGCTCCGGTGATCAGCTCTTCACCATTTCCATAGAAGGTGACGCTACGGACGTTGTCCGAGTTGATGTCGAATGCCACAAGTGAAACGACATTCCTGAACAAAAATGAAGTGCCTGATGACTTGGCAACGGAAATGAGTGCGTCCGGAGCCACATTCCTGCCGGCAGGAACCTCCTGGTACTGGCTCAGGCTTATGTTTACGCCGGTCTCTGTGCGGCTCTTTGCTGCGCTGAAAGGATACACGGCGCAAAAATCAGTCGCGCCGTCAGACACGGTTCCGCTTATTGTAGCGGTATTGCCGCTGGCGTTCCAGACGGTGAATTCATTGGGCTCGGACTTGATCCCGTCGAAGACGGCAACCTTTTCGCCATTGCTCCATCGGATGCTGAGGCCGTCGAGCCAGGCTTTAGTGCCTGCATCTTCCAGCTGGACCGTGAATTCAATGGCCTTCATACCATCCCTGGAAGGAACGGGCTCGAGAACGGCTTCTTTTGCGCAGGCCGCAGTCAGTATCAAAGTCACAGCTGCAGCGATAAATAATGCTGATCTTTTCATAAGGCTACCATTCATATTCCGTTAAACTGTTGAAATCCTCCGCCTCAACCATATCAGAAGAGCAAAGAATCTGCTCTTCCTCCCACTTTGCCTGTCCGCAGCGTGGGGGCAAATAAGCTATTAACTGTTTTATCATAATGATATGTTTTAATTGTTATTCTTCTCCTTGGGCGAAAGCTTTCAGGGTCCTGGCTATTCCGTGGCCGAACTGGCGTAACTTGCCGGGATAGACAAGCGCGCCGTTGGAATAGGCAAACGGGAATTCAATAGTGCGTGCGACTTTGATGTCCTGGATGTTGGCATATACCCATTGTGTTGCGTTCAGACCGTCCTGGTAGTTGCTGGAGGAATTCCAGCTCGTCCCGAACGGCAGGTTGTCCGACGTCCGGTAGTTAAGCCCGCCTTCCTGGTACTTTTCAAGCAGGCTGGAGAATACGAACTCCTTGGGATTCGGGTTCTCACGGTACGGTGTATAAATGTAATTGTCGTTGTACTTATAAAGCTTGGGATTGTGGCAGTCCAGATAAATGTCAGGCTGCGTCTCTGCGATGAGACTGGCCAGGGCGGCGGTTTCCGGATAGCGGAACTCGGTGTAATCCCTGTTGTGGTCGTGCGGGAGCCGCCATTTGCCCTGGTCGCCCTCCACGGAACCGTCGATATCCACGAAGGGGACGACGTGGAGCTCGATGTTGTCCCTGAGCCACTGGCCAAGTTCACTGTCTTCCAGGAAAGCGGCGGTGATGCCTTCGACCACGTATCCGGCAGGGGCTTCCGAGCAGTGGTGGCGGCAGCTGACCACCACGGAGAGTTTCGGGGCGGATTCCTTCGGCATAATCCTGAAGAAGGGGACGTCCCTGCCTTTGGGGCTCTTGCACAGGACGCCTGTCTCGTACTGGCCCTTGTGCGGCGCGTTTATGAAGGAATACCACATTTCAGGAGTGTAGGGGTGGCATTCATAAAACCACACTTCCTTTGCGTCAGCAGGGAAGTCGTATGTGAACTGAAACTTGGTTGCGCCTTCTTCGGCAAGGTACTCATAAGACTTGCCCTTGTCCAGTGATACCACCGGGCCGCGCTCGCAGATGGCGAAACTCTTCGTGAACACGAAGGTCAGCTTCTTGCCCTGTGCGCCTGTGACGCGGAAAGCCCAGTAGAACCAGGCCTTCTTGGAGCCCCTCAGTTCCTGGTGGACATAGACCGTGTCGTTCACCATCCTTTCGAACACGATGTTGCCGGCCGGAAGGTTCTTGTCCACCACCACTTCGCCGATCGGACTGCAGGCGTAGATGGCGGCCACAAAAACAGCCAGGATAATCAGATAGAAACGTTTCATTTGTTATTCGCTTTTATATGGTCCGTAGATTGATTTCACTTTATATTCTTTGTCGGTATCGTCGAGCACATAGACGAAGAAATCGCCCTCAGACGCTACGCGTATGACAATATGCCCGCCTTCGCACTTGCAGTCTTCATAGATTTCCGGCGAGGCCTTGACAAAGGTCATCGGGAGGTTCGTGAAGAACATATCCTGCTTTCCGGAGTATTCTTTGATGATGTTCTGGTTGGGCTGGATGTCGCGTTCGTAGAAACTCTGCGTCACGACCACTTTCGGCTGGTAGGCCTCGGCCTCTATGGCGTAGGAGGCCTCGTTGGACATGTGGTGGTGGGCCTTCATCGCTTCTATCTTCCTGCCTATTGCCTTCGCTACCGCCTTGCAGGTGTTCTGCTGGTTCATGTCGCCACTGGTGAAGTAGTCGAACTTGCCATAGCTCAGCAGGAATGCGCAGGACAGGCCGTTCTCGTGCTGCGCTTTTGTGTCGATGACTGTGCTGCCGTCCCAGACAAGTCCGCTCGCCGCATAGCCGAAAACGCTGAAACCAGGATAGTCTTCCGGGTGGTATACAGGTGCCAGCTGTTTGTCGGTGCCTACATTAAAGCGCTCCGGTATCAGCCCGCTGTGCTCCGAGTTGTACTGGATGAATTTCCGGTAATTCTTTAACGTTTTCAGGCTCTCGTCATCCGGGTAATATGGCCAAGACCTGTCGATAACCCGGTCGAAAGGCACTATGGAGTACAATCCCGTCGGGCCTGCAAGGGCATAGCCGCCGTCGGGATGCATTTTGCGCCCTTCCCCTATGTGGCCGTAATGGTCCATATGGTAGTGGGTCACGACACAGTAGTCCAGGCGGTGATGTCCTTTGGGCAGGAAATGGAGGATGTAGTCGGCATAAACCTGCCAGGGCTCTTCCTCGTCGGACGGTCTGGCGGGAACGCTCTCATACTTAGACGGCTTATAGCCGAGCAGGTCGCCGGCATCCACGAGCAGGGTGGTGCCGTCCGGGTAAATGATGAACGTGCATTCCCCGCGCCCCGTGTTGACGGCGTGGATGTCCAGCAGGCCTTCCTGCCAATCCGGCAGGGTAGCTCCGACCTGCGCGACCGGAGGCTGCTGGACTGACAGAAATGCCGCAACCAATAAAATAACTAAGGACATCACTCGCAGGTATAAGGACCGTTGATGGATTTTACTTTATATTTCTTGTCAGTGTCGTCAAGCATATAGACCCAGAACTTGTCGCCGTTTTCCGCAACACGGATGACGACGTGGCCGTTGAGGCCCTTGCAGGCACCGTAGATGTCGGAGCGGGCCGTGATGATGCTCTGGTCTATGTTGGTGAAATACAGGTCTTGAGTTCCTGAATATTTCTGAATGATGCTTTGCTGTGGCTGTGTCGTCAGGGCATAGAAACTCTGCGTGACCACGACCTTGGGCTTGTAGGCCTCTGCCTCCACGTCGTAGGTGGCTTCGTTGGACATATGGTGGTGGGCCTTCATAGCTTCGATGTTCTTCCCTATGGATTTGGCAATTGCTGTGCAGGTGCTCTTCTCGTTCAGGTCTCCGCTGGTGAAATAGTCGAACTTGCCGTAACTCAGCAGGAAGGCGCAGGACAGGCCGTTTTCGTAGCGGGCGTGGGTGTCATATTCCTTTGCCCCGTCCCAGACCTTTCCGTTGACGGCATAACCAAAGACCTTGCAGGAAGGGTACTTGGCGGCGTTGTATTTCATTGCGAGCTGCTGGTCGGTGCCGATCTTGAACCGCTCGGCCGTGAGGCCCGAGGTCCTTGCCTGATAGTCCAGGAAGTTTGCAAACATACTCCTGGAGTCGGGCGAGGCGTTGGCGTCGTCGTCTTCGCTGTTCGTCGCATAGTCGGGGTAAAGCCTGTCGATCGACTTGGCGAACTGTATGTCCTGATAGAGCCCCATAGGGCCGGCATAGCAATAGTTTCCCGCGGTGTTGTTTATGCGCCCGGTGCCCAGGTAGGCCATATGGTCAATGTGGAAATGGGTCAGCACGAAGTAGTCGATCTTCGGGTGCCCGCTCGGAATAAAGTACTTGATATAAGAACCATAGGTCTTGTAGGGGATGGACTCCGAAGTGGGACGTACCGGCACCCTGTTGGACTTCTTGTTCATATACAGGTCGCCTGCGTCCACGAGCATCGTGGTGCCGTCGGGCAGGATGAAGAAGGTGCATTCACCGCTTCCGGTATTGATGGCGTGGATATCCAGCACGCCTTCCTGCCAGTGCGGAAGCGGCTTCCCGACCTCCACCTCGAAAGCGCCTCGGGTGTCGGTCGGATTGTTGTTGTTCTTGCCTCCGTTGTCAGGGTCGATTTTGGGCTCGCAGGCGACGGCGGCCAGCATGGTGAATATAATCAGTTTGTTTTTCATTGCAGTGTGGCTTTTATTCCATATATGAAGCACCGGGGTGCATTCCCTCCGGATGCTGAAGACGCAGCAATCTTGATCTGGGTCTCGGAGGTCGCTCCGGAAATGTAGAATTCGAACCTTGAAGTGGGTTTGTATATACTTGCGTTGTAGGAGGAACCAGCGGTCATCAGGTAATCGGTCCCGATGTTGTACTTCGTTCCGCTCAGACTGCCCAGGTCGCCGCTCTTTGCTTCCACCTTCACGCCGTTGGCGTCCTGGCCTTCGGTCTGGCTGGCTTTGCCGCCGGTGAAACTTCCGGCCCCGAGTATGGTCACGGGGATGTCTGCCTTCGAGGTTGAGGAGTACCTGGCGATATCCAGGGTCAGGACTATGTTCTGCGTGCCGGAAATCTTTGAGAATTTGGGCGTTATCATATAATTGTCCTGCTGGCCGGTGTTGTTCATCTGGATGGCTCCGGGGCGCTCGTCGACATAGACGAATTCCCAGTCCTGGACGCCCCGGTTCTTGATATAGTCGTCGCACGCCCTGATATTCACCTTGAGCGTGGGATAGTCCCACATCTGCCCGATGCTTCCGGAAGAGGACCATTTCCCGCTGTTGTTGGTGCCCGGTTCAAGTCCGTCAAAAGATTCGGCGGTGCCGTTGTAGATGGTGCCCAGAAGGTAGTTGATAGCGTCGCCGCCGTAGGTGAAGAGGTCGAACTGCTCGTCAAAGATGAGAGTCGGGTCGTCATCCTTGACAAGTTCCAGATAGTAGGAGCCGTACTGCTTGTAGGTCTCATCGTAGGCCACTTTCACCTTGCCGGGGGCGTCCAAATTCAGCCATAGCTTGTTGCCGCCTTCAGAAATGGGCTGGAGAGCGCCAATGGCCTTGTCCACCTTATAGAAGCGGGTGTGCTGGGGCGTGAAATTATAGAAGGGTAGTGCTGAATTCATATTCTTGCAGGTGCCGAGGCCGCCGGCTCCGGAATAGGAAGTGAAGCCCAGTTCCTGCTCTTCGTTTTTGATGGTGATTTCTCCCACGGCGGGTGCGTCGATGGTAAGTTCCCACACGCCGGGCTGGCTCTCAGTGCAACTGCCGCAGTCCTCGCCGTTCAGGAAGACGTTTATCTTCTTGTTGGTGAACTCCTTGATTGTGGTCACTATGGGGTTGAGGGGCTTCCCGTTGATACTCACGTTGAAGGTGATTTCGCCAGCTCCGGACGGGGTGCCGTCAATGGGAATGACTATGGAATTATTGCCCGCAGTCAGGGTGAAATTGCCTCCGGAGACCGACAGGCCATCCGTGGCGCCGCTCATCGAACAGGCGATAGATATAGTTTCGGCACCTGTGGCATTCTTGTAGGGTATGGCGAGGAAGGCGTTGCTGGGCTGGTTCTGCTTCAGCAGGCCGGACATATACAGTTCGCCGAATTCGAAATTGGTCTTGTCCTGCCGGACCACTACGGGATAACGCTGCCCGCCGTGGACCAGGTAGAACGTCCCCTCCCTGGCTTCGCCCATATTGCCGGACACCTGGATGTAATATACCTGGTATTCGGAGCCGTCGCCCGAACCGCTGTCGGGATTGAGGCGCAGCCAGTCCAGGTCGCACTCCGAAGTCCATTCTCCGGAGCAGAGGAGATACTGGGAAATGTTCTGCTCGAAGCAGTCGCAGGATATGGCGTCGTATTCCCTTTGAAACACATCAACTTCTTTTTGGCATCCTGTGAGGAACAGGAGGCCCAGGCAGATAATTGAAAAAGTCTTTTTCATATTCGGGTGTGTTTTTTACCAACCATAATTCTGTCCAAGTCCCTCGTTGAGCGTGACGTCGGCGGAGGGGATGGGGTAGAGATACTTTTTCTCCGACCAGGTGTAGCCGCTGCAGAAAGCGGAATAGGCAATGATGTAGCCGTGGTCGCCTTCGGAAAGGTAGTGGCCTGCGGAGGAGAGGGAAGAGCCGTTGTGGTTGATAGCAAGCACGTTGATGCCCGATTTCTCAACCACTTTAGCCGACACGTAATTGTCCGGCTGGCCGTCTCCGTCAAGGTCGAGGTTCTGCTCGATTCCGGGAATCCAGATGCCGGTCTTGGGCATTATCAGGCGCTCGCCGATATGCCAGCGCATCACGTCCTGCATCCTGAGGCCTTCCATAACGAACTCGGTCCCGCGCTCCCGGCGTATTTCGAGGATCACGGGGTCCGTGACTGTCTTGAGGAAGTATTCCACGAGGTACGGGTCGGCCGTGGTCGGATATATGCTTTTGACTCCGGCCCTTTCGCGGACGAGCTTGACCGACTTGTCCCAGACCTCCTGGGTGCATTCGCCGAGTTCGGCCTTCGCTTCTGCGTAACTTAGGAGGATCTCCGCATAGCGTATGAGGGGGACGTCGGAGTAGGTACCGTCGGAAATCTCGTCCTTGATGGCGTCGGTGAGCCATTTCACGGGCTGGTAGCCGGTCTTGGCGCACGCAAGGTTGGGCGGGTATGCCTTGGTGCCGTTGTCGCGCTTGAATCCGGGGGTGCGGACTGTCTGGGCGAAACGGTAGTCGCGGTCCTTTATCTCATCGGCCAGGGTGGCGGAATAGTAGTCCTTGCCTGAATATCTGTCTGTGAAGGGGGTGCCGTCAAGGCAGAGATAGGTCAGCATAAAGTCCCTGTTGAGGGCCCAAATGTAGTGGCCGGTGTTGTTGAGGTAGTCATTGATGGAGTATTCCTTGTTGTTGACTCTCAACGCTTCGTCATAGTCCCTCGCCCAGATGAACTCATTGGTGTAGTATGCGCAGGCATCCGCGTTTGTGAACATATCCCTGTACTGGGTCTGCCGTTTTGCCGCATTGTCGGTGAGGGAGTAGAGCTTGGAGTCCATTATCTCCTGGCAGGCCTTAATGCATTCCCGCAGGTACATATTGCCTTCCTCCTTTTCGGCGGCGGTCCATGGGGTGCCTTTGGACGGGTCGGTCTCGTGGTATTTTCGGTAGGTGCCTTCGTAGAGGCAGAAGCGAGCCTTGATGCCAAGGGCTACATACTTGTTGATGTTGGTGCTGCGGACCCTGTACTTGTCGTCGCCAAGGCAGTTCTTGCAGGCATAGTCCAGGTCTTCCAGTATCTTGGCGGCAACCACGGACCTGTCGTCCCTTGTCCTGTAGAGCTCCGCTTCATCGGTGGGGTCCAGAACGTGGTCGTACCACGGGACGGCTCCATAGCGCTGGAGTTTGGCTATGTAGAACATTGCCCTGAAGAACCGGCCCACGCCTTCATAGTGGGCCATAATGGTCGGACTCGTCTCCGCAGCGCCCATATTCTCTATGAAATAGTTTATGGACCGCAGAGATGTCCAGCTCCAGGAACTGTTGTCGGAGACGCCGTAGCGGCCGGTGAAAAACAGGTATTCCCCGTCCCACGCCTGTGCGTCCACATATTTGTCCGCATCCAGGAGATCCTTGATTTCCGTTGCGTATGAACGGATGAGACCGTTGGTGTAGATCTGGAGCGAAGATTCATCGGTGAAGAAGTATTCACTCTCAATTGCATTGGGGCTGACCTTGGTCAGGAAATCAGTGCAGGAAACGGCAAGCAGGGAAAGAAGTGCCGGGAGTATGATTGATTTCTTCATCTTATTAGAATTTAAGGTTCATTCCGAGTGTGATGGTCTTGATCATCGGGTATGAGTTTCCGTCTATCACGTCGCTGTAGTCGGAGTCTCCGCTTCCCGCGGTTTCAGGGTCGATGTTCGGGGCCCATTTCCACATAGGGGTGATCGTGAACAGGTTTTCACCGTTCAGGAAGAGTTTGAGACCGGACACGCCGATGGCATTGCAGACTTTCTGACTGAAACTGTAGTCTATCTGTATGTTCTTGACTCTCAGGTAGGCTGCATTCTGTATGTATCTGGTATTGGGAATTTCCAGCAGCAGGTCCTTGCTGTTCGTGCCTCTGGACTGATAGCTGGTGATTCTCGGCCAGTAGGCGGTGTCGGGGTTGAGGCATTCGGAGCCGTCTTCGGTCAACTGGCACATCGTAGGGCTGTCCATAGCGTGGATTTTCGGCAGGAAATAAAGGAACGGCCTGTCGTATTTGCCCCAGAAGTAACTGGCGTCGGAGCCGGGATACCAGTCCCTCTTGCCCACGCCCTGCAGGAATACGGAGAGCCCGATTCCGTTCCACGTTGCAGACATATTGATGCCGTAGCGGTATCTCGGGGACTTGTTGCCCACGATCCTCATATCTCCGTGGTCTGCGAGCGTCAGGTTGCCACAGTCGATTACGTCGTCATCGTTGAGGTTTGCGACCTTGACCTGTCCGGGCCTCGTGACTTTATCGGAAGACTGCTGGAAGGTCTGTGTGGCGTGGGTGGCGATGTCTTCATAATCCCGGAACAGGCCTTCCACTTCGTAACCCCAGAGTTCGCCGAGTTCCATTCCCACATAGTACTGGGGATCTCCGGCTATGATGTTGGAAATCGTTCCGAGCGAGTTGCCGTCGTTGCCGTCGTACTTGGTTATGAATGATCGGCTGTCCCAGAGAGTGCCTTTAATGCTGTACTTGAGTGGCTTGCCGCCCATCTGGAACTGGTCGCGCCACTGGAGTGAAAGTTCCCAGCCCCTGGTCTGCATCGCAGCGTAGTTTCCTTTCGGGGCGGAGGCACCGTACACCGGGGGCAGGGTGACGCCGGTGGTGTACATATTGGTCGTATTGCGGATATAGTAGTCGAAGGTGGCGGAGAAGCGGTTCTTGAACATATCTATGTCGATGCCGGCGTCATAGGTGGATGCTGTCTCCCAGGTCAGGGATGAGGGCACCAGGCTGGCCACGGTCGTGTAGGACGGCAGGGAACCGTCGATGACTATGTCCTCGGCCTTCCTGATGGTCATCGTGGACGTGTATTTATAAGGGTCGACGTTGCCGTTGCCCATCGAGCCGGCGGAGAGCCTTATCTTGGCGTTGTCGAGCACGCCGCGGCTCCACTTCATCCAGGGCTCGTCCGAGAGCCGCCACCCGAATGATGCTGAAGGGAAGAAGCCCCAGCGGCTGTTGATGGGGAACTTGGATGAGCCGTCGTAGCGGCCGCTCACTTCCAGCAGGAAGCGTCCGAGGAAGGAATAGTTGACGCGGAAGAATGCTCCCAGGTAGGACCATTCATTGCCGCCTGAGGTTACGCTGGCTTCGCCTTCCATTAGAGCGAAGGAGGGTTTCTCAGAAATGAATCCCACCCTTTCAGCGGTTGTCGTCTTGTAGGTGCGCCATTCGACGTTGTAGCCCACGAGGGTCGTGAGACTATGTTTTTCGCCTAATCTCGGGGTCCAGGTCGCATAGATGTTCGCCGCCTGGTAGTCCGTCCTGTAGGTGGTCTGGGTGAGACCGTCTCCGTACTTGTCGCTTTCATAAAGAATGACGCCAGGTTCCTTGGAATAGGATACCAGGTTCTGGACTAGCAGCCTCGTGCGTCCGGTGTAGTTGTAGGAGTAGTCGGCCTGGAGTTTGAGCACGTCCCGGATTATGCTGGCATCCAGTCCTACCTTGTTGCGCAGGTAGATGTAGTCATTCTCCAGGTAGTTTTTGCCCTCCACGAAAGCGGCGTAGCCGGAGATACCCGCTGCGGGGGTCCAGGTGCCGTCAGGGTTCTTGAGGGGCGTCATCGGCTGGAGGCAGTGCTGTATGTAACGGTAAGGCGACTGGCCCGACTGGGTGCGGGGAATGTGGGAGAAATTGGTGCTGACGCTCGTGTTGTTGGTCAGGGTCAGCCAGGGACGAATCTTCAAGGTGCCCTTGGCTCGCATACTGAATTTTTTGTATTTCTCGTTGCCGATCCTGAAAACGCCATCGGAACCGTAGTAGCGGCCGGACACATAGTAGTCTGCGTTCTCGTTGCCGCCGGACACGGAGATGTTGTGTTCCGTAGAGCCGTGCCAGTCATTGTAGAATTCCTGCATCCATTCGTGGCTGTCGAGATAGACATATCCGAATCCCGGCACTTCGTTGGACCGCACCACTTTGGCAAGCGACGGGTCGTTCTTGCGCCTTATGATTTCATTGTAGATGTTCTCCGAATACGGGGCCTTGGAGTCCAGGTGGTTCAGGAGGGTACGGGAGGCGTTGTAGTAGCCAGTGTAGGCTGCTTTCCACCAGTCTAGCCATTCATTGGGGTCGGTGATGCCGTCGGGAATGACTGTTCTGCGGTTGATGCTGTAGGAGCCGCTGTAGTTGATGACGGGGCGGCCTTTCTGCGCTGCTTTCGTGGTCACGAGTATCACGCCGAAAGCGCCCCTGGCACCATAGACTGCGGCGGAGGATGCGTCTTTCAGCACGGAGATGCTTTCCACATCCTGCGGGTTCACGGAACTGAGGCTCCCCTCCACGCCGTCGATCAGCACCAGCGCATCACCGCCGGCGCCGACGGAGGTCTCGCCTCGGACGTTGTATGAGCCTTCATGTGAGGGCTTGCTGTCGCTGATGGTGACGTTCAGGCCGGGAATCTCGCCCTGCAGGGAGCGCAGCAGGTTGGAGTTGGCGCGGTTGCCCACCACCTCACTGCCGACGGCATCCACGGAGCCTACGAGGTCCCGCTTCTTCATAGTGGCGTAACCCACCACCACGACGTCGTCCAGGGCGATCAGTTCTTGCTCTATCCTTATGTTGCATTCCGACTGCTTCTCGGAGATGGCGACGTCCACTGACTTGTAGCCAAGGCAGGATACCGTTATGGTAGCGGGTCCTTCGACGTCGTCCAGGGCATAATAACCCGTGGCGCTGGTCAATGCGGCATTCTTTGTGCCATTCACCATCACCACGGCACCGATAACCGGCTGGTCTGAATCATCAGTCACCACGCCGGTTACTCGCCGGAAAGGGCTGTCGTCCTCGCTTTGCTTCCGGGTTTGCGCCTGTTGCTTTGGGGGCAGATTCAACACAAGTTGCCTGCCGTTCATCGTGACCTTGACACCGGGCCAGACATCCGCCAATATGGCGGAAACGTCTTTGTTGTTTGCTTTGACAGTAACTGTTTTATCCAGATCCAACTCAGAATCCACATAAGCGAAGGTGTAGTCCGACATCTGCTCGATAGCCTTCAACAATTGTCTTGCGGTCACTTGCTGAAGGTTTAGGGATACTTTCGGCATCTGCGCAAAAGCGGAAAAAGAAGAGCATAGCAATATGGCCAGAATAGTGGCCGCCATGGTTCCCAGTTTTCTTTTCATTTTCGAACTATTAAAGATTTATTAAAATGACGGCCAACAAGTCATTTACGCACAAACGCAGACATAATACCGCAATTTTTACTACCTTTGCAGTTCGGAATTTAGACGAATATGTACAGAACCCACACTTGCGGAGAGCTCCGCATAGCCGATAAAGGCAAGAAAGTCACCCTGGCGGGATGGGTGCAGAAATCCCGCAAACTCGGAGGTATGACATTCATCGACCTGCGCGACCGCTACGGCATCACGCAGCTGGTCGTTGAGGCAGACGCCGCGCCGGAGCTGGTGGAGACCGCTTCTTCGCTCGGGCGTGAGTTCGTGCTCCAGGTGGAGGGCGAGGTGCTCGAACGTGAGAGCAAGAACCCCCGTATCCCGACCGGTGACATTGAAATCAAAGTGCTGGGCATCAATATATTGAATCGTTCATCCGTCCCCCCGTTCACCATCGAGGAGGATTCCGACGGCGGCGAGGACCTTCGTGCCAAATACCGCTACCTCGACCTGCGCCGTCCGCCCCTTCAGCGGGCGCTTGCCCTGAGGCACCGCCTCGCGCAGGAAATCCGCACCTACCTGGACGGAGAGGGCTTCATGGAGATCGAGACCCCGTACCTCATCAAGTCCACTCCCGAGGGCGCGCGCGACTTCGTCGTGCCTTCCCGCATGAATCCTGGCACATTCTACGCCCTGCCGCAGAGTCCCCAGACTTTCAAGCAGCTGCTGATGGTTGCCGGTTACGACCGCTATTTCCAGATCGTTCGCTGCTTCCGCGACGAGGACCTTCGCGCCGACCGTCAGCCCGAGTTCACGCAGATCGACTGCGAGATGAGCTTCGTGGAGCAGGAGGACGTGCTGAACACCTTCGAGGGCATGATGCGGCAGATGTTCAAGAATGCCCTCGGCGTCGATATCCCCAACCCGCTTCCCCGCATGAGCTGGTATGACGCTATGGACCGCTACGGCTCCGACAAGCCCGATATCCGCTTCGGAATGGAGATCCACGAGGTCACGCCCCTGGTGCAGGGATGCGGCTTCAGCGTGTTCGACAGCGCCGCCTACGTGGGCGCCATCGCCGTGCCGGGCGCTGCGGAATACACCCGCAAGCAGCTGGACGAACTCACCGAATGGGTGAAGCGTCCGCAGGTGGGTGCAGCCGGACTGGTGTATGTGAAGATGAATGCCGACGGTTCGGTCAAATCTTCCGTCGATAAGTTCTATACTCCGGACCAGTTGCAGAAGGTCGCTGCCGAGTGCGGCGCTTCCACCGGTGACTTGCTGCTCATCATGTGCGGCGAGAAGCGCAAGACGCAGACGCGCCTCGGCGTGCTCCGTATCGAGATGGGCAACCGCCTGGGACTGCGGGATCCGAAGGTGTTCGCGCCCCTGTGGATCGTGGACTTCCCGCTGCTGGAGTGGAGCGAGGAGGACGGCCGCTTCTATGCGATGCACCATCCCTTCACCGCCCCCAAGCCGGAGCATGAGAAGTGGTTCTATTCCGATAAGAAAGAGGACCTGGAGCGCGTGTGCGCCAACGCCTACGACTTCGTGCTCAACGGCACCGAGCTCGGCGGCGGCTCCATCCGTATCCACAATGCAGATATGCAGAAGAGGATGTTCGAGGTGCTCGGGATCGGCCCCGAGGAGGCTGAATACAAGTTCGGTTTCATCATCAACGCCTTCAAGTTCGGCGCCCCGCCCCACGGCGGCCTCGCCTTCGGCTTCGACCGCGTCTGCGCCCTCTTCGGCGGTCAGGAGACCATCCGTGACTACATCGCCTTCCCGAAGAACAACCAGGGCCGCGACGTCATGATCGACTCCCCGTCCAAGATCGACGATGCCCAGATGGAAGAGCTCTTCCTCGCCTCTACGGTGAAAGAATAATTATTGGCGGGCTCCCTTGCCCCTGAAAACTGTGCCACCCTCGGCAACATAAGAGGGAGGGTGCCCTTTAGGGAGGGGTCGCGAAGCGACGTTTTCAGGGGCAAGGGAGCCCGCCAAAGGAATAACGATATGGAAGGAAACGACTTTAAGATTATGGTGGACACCGTCGAGAACGGTGTTCGGCATATCACGGCGGCGCCGAGTGCCCTGGTGTGCTCGAAACTCATAGATTTCGACCTCGTAGACGGCCGTATCCACAACCTTCGCTATCTTGGCGGCTGCAACGGCAACCTGCAGGCGCTCGGCGCCCTGCTGGAAGGCGCGCCGGCCGAATTCGCCCTGGAGCGCCTGTCCGGCATCAACTGCGCCGGCCGCGGCACCTCCTGCTCCGACCAGCTCGCCCGCATCCTCCGCCAGGTCTCTGGGAAATAATCCCCGTTAGAAGTCATAACCGTGCCAGGTCCGCCATTCGTTGGCAGGACCTGCCACTTTCGGACAACACTAGAGAAATCAGGTCTTTTCGCAGACGTAATCAAAGAAAGCCTGGATGTCCTTGCGGGAGCTGAAGCGGGCCATATAGGCTTGGTTGCCAAGGTCGTCGGAGAGGGCGTCGGGCACCCTGCTGCACATACAGATGCCGAGTGCCGGATCGGCCGGCGACCAGGCGCCTGCGCCGTAGCGGGAGAGGATGTCCCCGTGGGAATGGGCATAGGTGTAGCAGTCCCTGCGGCTTGCGTAGGCGCAGTAGTACTGTTCTCCCGAGGATTTGCGGTTCTCCCCGAACGCCACCATATCAGCCCAGATCCGGAACACGTCGGTGGAATGGGCATAGTTCATCATATCCGGGGTGTAGCCTCCCGGGGGACGCATATTGACTTCCAGTCCAACGTAATCACCCTTCTTTCCGAGGCCTTCCCTGTCGCGGTCGAGCTGGAAGAACTCCAGGTGCACAAAACGCCCGGTGACCCCGAACGCGCGGACGGTCTTGCGCCCGATCCTCGCGAGGGCTGCCGGGACGTCCTTGTTGGTCCAGTAGCAGGTGTCCAGATTATTGTGCACTATGTCCATAATCGGAGTCGGGAAGATGGTGTTGTTCTCGAAAACGGGCTTCCCGTCCAGGTTGTAGATGGCGTCGTAGCTGACCAGCAGGCCCGTGATGAATTCCTCGATCACGAAGCCGCCGTAGTTGGATTCGTGGGCCTTGAACCAGTCTTGTAACTCTTTATCAGAATTGATTTTAGCCGTGCCGCCGGCGCCCACGCCATTGTCGGGCTTGGCTATGATGGGGAAGCCGGTCTTGCGGCTGAAAGCCTGCACGGCCTTCAGCCCTTCGGATGCCTTAATCTGCCGGGCGGTTGGCACGCCTCCGAGGGCGTAGAACTTCTTCATCTCCGACTTGTTTTTGATGCCGGAGATGCGGTCGGCGTGGAGGCCTGTCGTGACGTTGAAGTCGGTCCGCAGGCGGGCATCCTGCTCGAGCCAATATTCATTGTTGGACTCTATCCAGTCGATGCGGCCGTAGCGGTGGGCAAACCATGCCACGGCGCGGTAGACCTCGTCGTAGTCTTCCAGGTTGCGCACCTGGTAATAGTCGGTCAGCGAGCTGCGGAGCTCAGCGGTGAGTTCTCCGTAGGGGGCGTCCGCAATGCCGAGCACGTTCACGCCGTCGGCCTTGAGGCCGGCGCAGAAGTGGCTGTAGGTCTGCGGGAAATGGGGGGAAATAAATACAACATTCATAAAGGTGTACACTTTGTTTTCACTGCAAATCTGACGCATCTGTCCGTTCGCGATCTCCCAGGCGGTGCCGTGGAGCGTGCTGCGGCCGTCCTTGACAAGGATGTAGCCGCCGTCGGGGAAGGTGTAGAATGAGTGGTTGAGGCTGTCGGGGAACACCACGTCCTCGAACAGGCGCCTGCCGTCAAGGACCACGTCCCTGACCTGGTGGTAGTGCGGGATGATGCGGATGTTGGTAAGGCCGAGGCCGGGAAGCCAGCGGCGGTAGTGCGGATCCACCGCCTCTCCGGGCATCTCAGGATAGGAATACACCAGGCCCGCGCAGTTCATGCTGCCGGCGCTGCATCCCATAACGAGCCCGTCGAAGCCCTGCAGGAGCTCTTTGAGGCCGATTTCATGGATGAAGCGGTTCTGCGTGGGCACGTGCCCGCCGCACAGCACCACCCAGTCGGCATTCCGCACCAGCTCCGCAGCCATGCCGCAGTTGCGCCGGTCGAGCATCGTGATCCGCGAAGGGGTGATGCCTGAGTTGCGCACGCACCGGCTCATGCCCTCCAGCACGCTGTCGGTGAAGGCCTGGTCGTCCGGGGCGGCGCTCACCATCAGGATGACCGGCCGGCAGGGCTCCGGACGCTCTGCCGCGTGGCCGCTGGCCCGGCATGCCGCCTCGCTTCTACGGGCTTGGCACACAGCCTCCAGCTCAGCCTTGACGGTGGCCAGGAAGCCATTGTCGGTGGTGAACCTGTCCTCGCCGTAGCGGGTGGGACTGCCTGTAAGGATTAGCGTCATACGGGGTGCAAAGATAGCAATAATCCAAGAAACATAGCCGACCTGGCACGGGGAAGAGGAAGCTTGCTGCGCTCAGAATGATGCAGTGCAGTTCAGAATGACAGTATAAAAGACAAAGGGGCTGGCCATTTCGGCCAGCCCCCTTTGTCTGGGGGAAGAGATGGATTAGTCTTCCTCTTTCTCCTGGGCTGCGTAGTCGGCGAGGAGCTTGGTCTGCACGTCACCCGGGACAGGCTGGTAGTCGGCGAATTCCATCGTGAAGGTGGCGGAGCCGGCGGTCAGCGAGCTGAGGGTGGTGGAGTAGCGGTAGAGCTCTGCCAGAGGCACGCGGGCCTTGAGGATTGCGAAGCCCTTGTCGGCGCCCATGTCGCCGAGCATGCCGCGGCGGTTCTGCAGGTCGCTCATCACGGCGCCCTGGTACTCGCTCGGGGTCATCACCTCGACGTTGTAGATAGGCTCGAGAATCTTCGGACCGGCGTTGCGGAAAGCCTCACGGAAGGCGTTGCGGCCAGCGATGATGAAGGCGATTTCCTTGGAATCCACCGGGTGCATCTTGCCGTCGTAGACGAAGACGCGGATGTCACGGGCGTAGGAACCGGTCAGAGGGCCTTCGACCATTCTCTCCTTGATACCCTTGAGGATGGCGGGCATGAAGCCGAGGTCGATGGAACCACCCACGACGCAGTTGTAGAACTCCAGTTTGCCGCCCCATTCGAGCTCGGTGATATCCTGGGTCTTGATATTCAGCTGGGTCTCCTTGCCGTTGATCATGAACTTGGTGTTGAGCTCACCCTCGGCAGGGCAGACAAGCAGGTGGACTTCGCCGAACTGGCCGGCGCCGCCGGACTGCTTCTTGTGGCGGTACTGCGCGCAGGCCACCTTGGTGATGGTCTCACGGTAGGGCACCTTCGGGGCGAAGAGCTCGACCTCGAGGCCGAACTCGTTGTTCAGACGCCACTTGACGATGTTGATGTGCTGCTCGCCGTTGCCGCTGAGGATGGTCTGGCGAAGCTCCTTGGAGTATTCCACGACGACGGTGGGATCCTGTGCGGCGATCTTCTTGAGGGCGTCGCCCAGTTTCTGGTCGTCCTGCTGGACCTTGGCCTTGATGGCGCAGCGGTACTTGGGAGCGGGATACTGGATCTTGTCATAGACGATGCCCGATCCGGGGATGGACAGGGTGGTGCTGGAACGGCTGTTCTTGAGCTTCACGGCGCAGCCGAAATCTCCGGCGTGGAGATTGGTCACGGCCTCTTTCTTGGAGCCGGCCACGGCGTAGATGGCGGAGAAGCGGTCCTTGTTGCCGGAGACGGGATCCTCGAGATCCATGCCGGTAGTGAGGGTGCCGCTCATCACCTTGAAGTAGGAAACCTCGCCGAGGTGCTGCTCGACATCGTTCTTGTAGATGAAGAGGGAAGCGGGGCCGTCTTCCTTGCATGCGGGAGCCGGAGCCACGTCCTTGATGAACTCCATGAGGCGCTTCACGCCGATGTCCTTCTTTCCGCAGACGCAGAAGACGGGGTAGAGATCACCGCTGGTGATGCCCTTGTTCATTCCGCTGTGGATTTCCTCCTCGCTGAGGGTGCCCTCCTCGAAGTATTTCTCCATCAGGGTGTCGTCGAATTCTGCGGCCTTCTCGATGAGCTGCTCGCGGTATTCTTCAGCCTGGTCGGCATATTCGGCGGGGATGTCGAGGACGTCGCCTCCCTTGTAGTATTTCATCGTCAGGACGTCGATGACACCGTCGAAGGATGCGCCTGCACCTGCAGGGAACTGGACGTTGATCATCTTGCCGCCGAAGGTCTCCTTCAGGGAGTTCTGGACATTGTCCCAGTCGGCCTTGTCGGCGTCGAGCTGGCCCACTGCGATGATCATGGGGAGTTTCTGGCTTTCAGCCCTGCGCACGAAACTCTCAGTGCCGACTTCCACGCCCTGCTGGGCATTCACCACGAGCACGCCGCTCTCGCACACGCGGAAAGCGGAATAGGCCCCGCCGATGAAGTCGTCGGAACCGGGAGCGTCGATGAAGTTGATCTTGCTGCCGGCGAACTCTGCATACAGAGGGGTCGCGTAGATGGAACGCTGGTTGAGTTTCTCGAGCTCGTTGTTGTCAGACAAGGTGTTCTTGTCTTCGACAGTGCCCATACGTGAAATGACTTTGCCCTCGAAGAGCATCGCTTCTGCGAGTGTGGTTTTGCCCGACTTGGTGGCGCCGAGGAGAACGACGTTGCGGACTTCTTTGCTTTGGTATTCTTTCATTGTATGATGTGTTGTTAATTATCCAAGTCTGCAAATTTAATAATTTTCACACTGAATACCAAAATAATAATTGAACACTTGCCGCCCGTCATATCCCAGCTCGTCGACGAGCAGTTCGTCAAGGTCGTCGGGGCATACCCTCAGGGCCCGGCAGATGGCTTCGTAGCTGCTGAATGACCCGCCCTGGAGCAGGGAAGCGAAACGGATGTAGGTATCTTCTTTCATAAACGGTCGTTTTGTGACGCAAAGATTAACATTTGTGGCGGCAAATGCAACATTTGGGCGGGGGTAAAACTGGGGGTAAAAACATTTTCTAACGATTTTTTAAGCCGGATGTGGCGACGGGCGCCACAAATGATGCGAAAGTCGCTATAGCATAATAAGTTAAGAAATCTTATATTTGCAGTGGTTTTTTGCATACGGATGGACCGTTTTCATGAAAACATAAGGCGCGCCCGAATCCAGAAAGGCCTTTCCCAGCTGGCGGCGGCCGAGAAAATGGGTATAGACCGCTCGACATTCAACAAGTTCGAGCGCGGCAAGACCCATCTGTTCTGCGAAAACATGCAGCTGTTCGCCGAAATGATGGGTATGAGCGAAGAAGAAATCCTGCTCGGAGACAATCCTGCCGGTTATCTTCGCGAGGGCAGCATCGAAGACATGATCCAGGACCTCGGGTCCAGGCTCGACCTCTTGTCCGTGCAACTGGAACAAATCTCGTCCGCCATCCAGAAAATCACCGGCAAGTCCCCGTCAAAGAAAGAGGAAGACTGAGTTGCCATTCTCCACATTTGTGTGTAACTTTGCAACTATGGCACGTAGTGTACAGTTGTTGGGATGCATGCAGCCCGGCCGCATCGAGGCGGGGTGTGACGAAGCGGGCAGGGGTCCGCTCGCCGGTCCCGTGTACGCTGCCGCAGTGATTCTTCCCGAAGGCTTCAGCCATCCCCTGCTCAACGACTCCAAGCAGATGTCGCGAAAGGCCCGCGAAACCCTCCGTCCCATCATCGAACGGGAGGCCATGGCCTGGGCCGTCGTGGCCGTGGAAGCCGAGGAGATAGACCGTATCAACATTTTGAATGCCAGCATCATAGGCATGCAGAGAGCTGTCGGCGCGCTGAAGACGCGCCCGGAGTTCCTGCTCATCGACGGCAACCGTTTCAAGCCCTTCGGCGGCTACCCCTACCGGACCGTCGTCCACGGCGACGCCACCTACGCCAGCATAGCGGCCGCTTCGGTGCTCGCCAAGACCTGGCGCGACGAGAGGATGGAGGAGCTCGACCGCCTCTATCCCGGCTACGGCTGGGCCCACAATGCCGGCTATCCCACCCCGGAACACATCGAAGCCATACGGCGCCTGGGCCTTACGCCCGAACACCGCCGCAGTTTTCACCCCAAAGAATTGGAACCAACGTTATTTTGAATATGAAAAGAGTACTTTTGACCCTCGCCAGCGCCCTGCTGCTCCTGCCCGCCACAGTCCGGGCGGACGAAGGCATGTGGCTGCTGCCCCTGCTTGAAAAAATGAATGCCGGAACGATGCAGAAACTCGGCTGCCGGCTCACTCCGGAGCAAATCTACAGCGTCAACAATTCCTCCATTAAGGACGCCATCGTCCAGTTCGGAGGCGGCTGCACCGGTGAAATCATCTCCGGCCGCGGCCTGCTCGTGACCAACCACCACTGCGGCTACGGCAGCATCCAGTCCCTCTCTTCCACGGAGCACAACTACCTCGAAGACGGCTACTGGGCCGGCAGCCTCGCCGAAGAGATCCCGGTGCCCGGCCTCACGGTGCGTTTCCTGCAGAGCATGACGGACGTGACCGACACCCTTGCGGCCGGTGCCAGCCGCATGCAGCTGGTCAAGGACGCGCAGGCGGCCAACCCCAACTGCCAGGTGCGCATCACCGAGTTCTACAACGGTAACGTCCAGTATCTCATAGTGTCCAAGGTCTACCGCGACGTGCGCTTTGTCGGCGCCCCTCCGGCATCCTCCGGCAAGTTCGGCGGCGACACCGACAACTGGATGTGGCCCCGCCACACCTGCGATTTCTCGATGTTCCGCGTGTATGCCGGTCCCGACAACGAGCCGGCCGACTACTCTGAGGTCAACGTGCCCTTCGTGCCCCGCCAGTTCCTCGGAGTGTCGCTCAAGGGTGTCGAGGAAGGCGATTTCGCCATGATCATGGGCTACCCGGGCCGCACCCAGCGTTTCCAGACGGCCGCCCAGCTCGAGGAAATGCTGGACAACAACAACATCCGCATCGCAGCCCGCGGCGTGCGCCAGGACATACTCTGGAAAGCTATGCGTGCCGACGAGAAAGTGGGCCTGCAGTACGCCAGCAAGTATTCCGGATCTTCCAACGGCTGGAAGAAGTGGATAGGCGAGAAGGAAGCTTTCGAGGCCCTCGACATAATCGGCCGTGAAAAGCAGAAGGAGCAGGAACTGGAAGCCTGGATTGCAGCCGACCCTGCCCGCCAGGCCGCCTGGGGCGGAGCCATCGGACGCATCGAAGAGAGCGTCAGGGGCTCGAAGGCCACCCGTGAGGCCGCCACCCTTCTCACCGAGAGCCTGCTCCAGATCGAGCTGCTCAGCTTCGGCGGCGCCATCCAGCGCGGCCTGCAGGCTGCCCGCATCGCCGCCGGCAAGGACCCTGAGCACGCCAAGCCCGAAGCCGAGGCGCTCCAGGAGCTGATACGGGAGATTTCCGAAAACTACAAGGACTACAACGCCGACGTGGACCGCAACGTGGCCGTGGCGATGATAGACTTCTACAAGCAGAACGTCGCTCCCCAGGACGCAATCACCGTCAAGGGTGTCGATTTCATGAAGACCGACACCCGCAAGTTCGTGGACAAGCTCTTCAAAAAGAGCATCTTCACGAGCCCCGAAAAGCTCGCGTCCAAGCCCATCACGGACAAGTTGCTCGATGCCGACCCCGCCGTGCAGATGTTCAACGCCATACTGGAAAAGTATATGGGGCTCTATCAGGCCAACGCCGCCGGCAACGAGAAACTCGCCGAATCGACCAAGGCCTACGCTGCCAGCCTGCTGGAGTGGAAGATGGGCGAGCCCTCCTATCCGGACGCAAACAGCACCTGCCGCTTCACCTACGGCACGGTGAAGAGCTACGAACCCAAGGACGGCGTGCTCTACAAGTACTACACCACACTGAAGGGCGTGATGGAGAAGGAAGACCCCGACAACTATGAGTTCCGCGTGCCCGCGCGCCTCAAGGAAATCTACCAGAATAAGGATTACGGCCAGTACGCCAACGCAAAGGGCGAGCTGGTGACCTGCTTCCTGACGAACCTCGACATCACCGGAGGCAACTCCGGCAGCCCCGTGCTCGATGCCGACGGCAACCTTATCGGACTTGCCTTCGACGGCAACTGGGAGGCGATGAGCAGCGACGTGATGTTCGAGCCGGAGCTCCAGAGGTGCATCTGCGTGGACATCCGCTACGTGCTCCTGATGGTGGACAAATTCGGCGGTGCCGGTTATCTGTTGAATGAAATGAATCTGGTGCGGGAATGACGAACGAAGATGTGCTGAAGATTCTCCGGGAGGTGCGCCACCCGGCCCGCCAGGACCGCGACATCGTGGACCTTGGCATGGTCTCCTCCGTGCGGGTGAGTTCCGAAGGGGTCACGGTAACGCTTGCGTTTCCCAAGCGGCGCGACCCGCTGGCCGAATACTTGATCGGTGCCACTCGCGCTGCCCTGATACGCGGCGGGGTGAAGGATCCCAAAGTGGAGACCGTCGTGGTCGAGGATGCGGCGCCGAAGAAGAAGGGGCTGGACCTGGACACCGAGGGCCTGCGCTACGTGCGCCACATCATCGGCGTTGCGTCCGGAAAAGGCGGGGTGGGAAAGTCCACCGTGGCCGTGAACCTGGCGTGCGCCCTTGCGCGCCTGGGCCACAGGGTTGGCCTTGCCGACGCCGACGTCTACGGCCCCTCCGTGCCCCTAATGACGGGCACCGAAGGGCAGCAGCCGCTGGCGGAAGAGGTGGACGGGAAAGAGATGATGGTGCCGCTGGAGAAGTACGGGGTCAAGTGGATGAGCATCGGCTACTTCGCCGAACGGGGACAGGCGCTCATCTGGCGCGGTCCTATGGCTTGCAATGCCCTCAAGCAGATGATACTGCAGGTGGAATGGGGCCCGCTGGACTTCCTGCTGGTGGATATGCCGCCGGGCACCGGTGACATCCACATCAGCCTGCTGCAGGATATCCCCGTGGAGGGCGCGATACTCGTGACAACGCCCCAGGAGGTTGCGCTCGCCGATGTGGAGAAGGGAGCGGCTATGTTCAGCAACAAGAACATCAACCGTCCCGTCTTCGGACTGGTGGAGAATATGGCGTGGTTCACCCCTGCCGAGCACCCGGACGAAAAGTACTACATCTTCGGGAAGGACGGTGGCGAGCGTATGGCCCGCCAGCTCGGCATAGAGCTGCTCGGTCGCATCCCGCTGGTGCAGAGCATACGCGAGAGCGGCGATGCCGGCGAGCCCGCAGCCCTCGGCACCCGCCCCGACGCCCAGGCTTTCCTTGACCTCGCCGCGAGGCTGGCACATAAACTTGGATAATATGGATTCTGTAGTTCCGCTGCAAAACCGTCGCTTCGCTCGTCCCTCCCACTTCGTGGGCCCCTCCCATTCAAGTGGCCATGGGCGGCCACTGTTTTGCAGCCGGAACCACAGAATCACAATCTCATAAATTATGGAAGTCAGAGCGAAGAAAGCCCTTGGCCAGCATTTTCTGACGGATCAGTCGATCGCCCGCCGTATCGTTGACGCGTTGTCCCGCGCCCCTCAACCGTCTGATAGCCAATCGTTTGCTGATTTTGCCTGCACGGAAAAAGATGCAGGCAAAGTTGGCAATGTGTTGGGACAGAGCGAGTTGGGCGCCACAGGGCTATGCAGGGACGTGCTGGAAATCGGGCCGGGGATGGGGGTGCTGACGCAGTATCTGCTGCAGAGGGAAGACATTGACCTGAAGGCTGTCGAGGTGGATGGGGAGAGCGTGGACTATCTGCTGACGCATTTCCCAGGAATACAGGGCCGGCTGCTGCAGGCAGACTACCTCCGCCTCCCGATGGAAAAAGTTTTCCCCGGCCCCTACAGGGTCATCGGCAACTTCCCCTACAACATCTCCTCCCAGATTTTCTTCAAGATCCTCGACGACAAGGACCGTGTCCCGGAAGTGGTCTGTATGATACAGAAAGAAGTCGCAGAACGCATCGCTGAGAAGCCCGGAAGCAAGACCTACGGGATTCTCAGCGTGCTTCTCCAGGCCTGGTACGACATAGAATACTGCTTCACCGTAGGCCCCGGCGCCTTCGCCCCGCCGCCCAAGGTCCACTCCGCCGTGATCCGCCTCACCCGCAATTCCCGCACCACCCTCGGCTGTGACGAAAAGCTTTTCAAGCAAGTTGTCAAGACTGCCTTCAACCAGCGCCGCAAAACCCTGAGGAATGCGCTGAAACAACTGCTAAACGGCATACAGCAAACTGACCTGGTTGAAAACAACCAGGTCAGTATCAATGACTTATTGGACCTCCGCGCCGAGCGTCTCAGCGTTGAGGACTTCATAGCCCTCACCCGCTATATCGCCGGCAACTAAAATGGCGAAGTAAGGAAATCCGGTAGTTTATTCTATGTTCTCTGCCTTCTCGACAATCTTGAGGAGGGCGGGGCGGAGTTTCAGAGGGTCGACGCCCTCGGAGGGCTGCTCGGCACTTTTGACGAGCTCCTTGACCATATTGAAGTCGGCATTGCCCTTAAACTTGGAGCCGCGCAGTATCATCGCGTAGGCGGCCACGCCGGCGGCGAAATTGAATTCGGGCCCGGTCTTGGTGACTCCCTGGTAGTATTTCCCGATATCCTGGTGGAGCAGGCGGCTTTCGCCTCCGAGCTCGGTCTTGTAGCGCACGTCGAATGAGGCAGCGGTGGCGTTCTGGGTCATGTCTGCGGCCGGAATGAGTTCATACAGGGCCGTGATGGTCTGGCCGGCGCCGATCTCGCCCGCATCCTTCTTGTCGTTTTCGAAATCCTCGTTGCTCATCACCCTGTTCTCGTAGCCGATGAGGCGGTAGCTGTCCACCCAGTCGAAGAACTTCACCTGGCATTTGGTGTCGTTGGCAACGGAGTAGAATCGGGAGCGTTCGTGGACGAAGACCTTCATCATCTCATCCTCGCAGTCGATGTAGGTGTAGGTGCCGTTGCCGTGGTTGGACAGGCTCTCCATCCTGGAGTCCTGGTAGTTGCCGGTGCCGAAGCCCATGATGCTCAGGTAGATGCCCTTGTCCAGGTAGCTCTCCACCATTTCGATGAGCGCTTCGGTGGAGGTGACGCCCACGTTGAAATCGCCGTCCGTGCACATAATGATGCGGTTGTTGCCGCCCTTGATGTAGTGCTCCACCGCTTCGTCGTAAGCCATCTGCATCGCTGCGCCGCCGGCAGTCGAGCCGCTCGCCTCCAGTTTCTTGATGGCCCTCTTGATCGTGGCGGCATCCTTGACCAGGGTGGATTCGAGCACGCGCTTCACGGTGCCTGCGTAGGTGATGATGGCAATGCGGTCGGTGGGCCTCATATAGTCTATCATGTTGATGAGGCCTGATTTGAGCAGTTCGATGCGGTCGGAGCCGGACATGGAGCCGGAGGTGTCGACCAGCAGGATGTAGTTGGCCACCGGCATGTCAGCTTCCGGGATGCTTTTGCCCTTGAGTCCGAGACGAAGCAGGTAATGCTCGGTGTTCCAGGGACATACGCCGATTTCGGAGTTGATGCCGACGGTCTCTCCTGCCTCGGGCTCAGGGTAGTCGAAAGTGAAGTAGTTGAGGAACTCTTCGGCGCGTACGGAACTGCTCGAGGGCCGGAACCCGTTGAGCACGCAGCGCCTCATATATGAATAGGAAGCGCCGTCGGCGTCGATTGAGAAGGTGGAGACTGGCTGGTCGGCCACCTTGATGAATTCATTCTCTGCGAGTTCGATGAAGTCATCCCCCTGTTCCTGCGGGTCGACGGGTTCTCCGTTTTCGTTCATTTTTTCGTACGCGTCCGAAGGGTATCCGTACATAGCACCCTCGAAAGCTCCCATAGAGCAGGACACAATAAGGCTGATGGCCACGATGGCCGGGAAAAGTTTGATTATCCGTTTCATTTTTTTTGTCTTTTTGACTGATAAACGCGCAAAAAATCCCAATCTTGCATTGCCATCACAAATATTTTTTGCATAATGTGCAAGATTTCCGCGAAGGCGGGATTTACAAAGCGAAATGAGAAAAGCAGTATCGAGATTTGTTTTTGCCTGGATTGTGATGGCGGCCCTGTACGGTTGCGCGGCAAGGGAATGGGCTATTCCTGTGCCGCCCGTTTATATGCCTGAGGACTCGTCTCTTTCATATAATTCAGAAGCCGGCGGCAGCTACACTGCCATCGTGACCGTGAGGCAGGATGAGGAAGGGAAGGTGTATCTGTGGCTTGGAGGACGGTACAGGCTGGATCCGAACGCTTCAGTGCCGTATGAGCATCAGTATCGTGCAATGGCGTCATTGCGCCAGTACGGGGCCTTTGAGGAAGACCGTGCGCCCGTCAGCGTGCAATGGCTGGAGCCGGTGGACGACGGCATATTCACCACCGACGTCTCCGTCCCGGGGGCAGACGGCATCGACCTGAAGACCGGTTCCTGGATCACCACGTCGGACGACGGCTACCTGACACTGCACTACACGGCAAAATGGGGCCAGCATCCCGTCCACCACGATTTCTACCTTGTGGCAGGCACGGATCCGGATGACCCCTACACCCTTGAACTCCGCCACAATGCCAACGGCGACCTGCCGGAAGAAGAAGGCGAAGGCATCATCAATTTCGACATCAACACCCTTCCCGACACCGGGGAGGAGGCAAAAGTCATACATTTAAAGTGGATAAACAGCGCTGGCCAGGCAGAGGCGGCAGATTTTGGATTCAAGACCAGGAAATAAACTGACCGAACTCGAACTGGTCAGGCTTGTAGGCGACGGGGATGCCCGCGGCCAGCGGGAGCTATACGAGCGCTACGCCGGCTACCTGACGGCCGTGGCTTCGCGCTACCTCACCGACAGCGATGCGGTCAAGGACCTGCTGCAGGATGCCTTCGTGCGTGTGTTCAATCGTTTCGGGAGCTTCCGCTACAGGGGCGAGGGCTCACTCAAGGCCTGGCTCACCAGGATAGTCGTCAACGACTCGCTGCACGTGCTCCGTCAGACAAGGCACCTGCTTCCGGTCGAGACGCTTCCTGACGCCCCCGATGAGGATCCCGATGTGGACGAAGTGCCTATGGATGTGCTGCAGGATATGATACGGCATCTGCCGGACGGCTACCGCACGGTCTTCAACCTCTACGTGTTCGAGCAGCTGAAGCATAAGGAAATTGCCTCCCTGCTCGGAATCAAGGAAAATTCATCCGCGTCCCAGTTCCTTCGCGCGAAGGCGTTGCTGGCGCGGGAGATAAACGAATACAGAAAAAGAAATGGCTGAAAATCAATGGAATGACAAACTACGCCAGCGTATGGCTGACTACTCGCAGACCCCTCCGGAGGGGCTGTGGGAGGCCATAGACGGCAAGATACGGAAGCCTGCCGCGCCGGTGTTCCCCTGGTGGTGGGCGCTGGCTGGTGCCGCCGCCGCAGTGGCCGCCGTGCTGCTGCTCTGGCCCGGGAGTCTTGAGCCCGGGAGCCCCCGGCTTGCCGAAGTGGCGGCCGTGACCGACACGCTTGGCGTCGGGACGGAAGATGCGCTGAGTGATTCACTGGGCACTGCGCAGGGTGATTCACTGGGCGCTGCGGTGCCGGTGGATAAGTTGGCGCCGGTGGAGCATGTGGCGTCTAGCGCCGCTAAGACGCTGACTGCTGCCCGGCAGAATGCGGCTCCGGAGGCCGCAGGGAAGCGGGAGTCGGTTCCGGTTGAGGCGGAGGTGGCTCCGGTTGAGACTGAAGATGTTCCGGTTGAGACGGAGAAGGCGCCGGAGCGGCCGCTGGTTGCAGAGGCGAAGGACGATATCGGCAATCCCGCACAGAAAGAGCCCGCACAGAAAGAGCCCGCGCAGGAAGAACCTGCGCCGAAGCAGGGGCCCGATACCCCGGAACGTCACTATCCTGCAGATCAGCCTAGGCTGGCGCAGGTTTCGAAGGCACGGACCGCATCGGTGTCCTTTGTCGGCGCCGGTGTTCCCGGAGGTCCGGCCTCTTCGACTTTCACCGAGTATGCCATGTCGGCGGCGTCGAGGGCCGACGGAAGCCGTGCGGCGAGTCCGATGGCGGCGTTGCTTTCCCGTAACCGGACCACGACCACCATCGCCAACCACAAAATGACCTTCCGTGCCGGATTCATGGTCAATGTGCCCTTGAGCCGGCATTTCAGCGTGGAAAGCGGCCTGCTCTACACTATACTCTCGGCCGACATCACTTCTGTCTCCGGCGGCATCGAAGCCCTCAACAAGCAACGCATCCATTATCTTGGAATACCCCTGCATGCCGTATATACTCCGTTGAGCACCAGGCACTTCTCCTGCTACATCTCCGCCGGACCCATGGCTGAATTCAGTTTCCGTACCGACTGGAAGACGGCAGGGTCTATCGACGGAGTCGGCACCGGAAGCGCCTCGGGACGCTTAGGAAAGAACGATTGGCTGTGGTCCCTGGAGGCCAACGCCGGCGTGCAGTGGCACCCCTATTCCAAGGGCGCCTTCTTCCTCCAGCCCGGCATCTCCTGGCACTTCCCCAAGGAAGGCGCCCAGGAGTCCTTCTACACCGTCCACCCCCTCGCCTTCACCCTCTCCGCCGGCTACAGGATCTTTTTCTAACCCTGGTCCCAGATCGGCCCGGCCCAGTTCCGCCTGGTTGCAGATCGGTTTCCCGCCTGGTTGCAGATCGGTTTCCCGCCTGCTCCAGCCCGGTTCCAGCCCCGTCCGCTAGTACAACCTGACGACTTTTGGGCGATTTCCCGTCAGTAGCGCTGTTTTTCCCTCATTTCTGACGGCTTTCAGGCGATTATCCGTCAGCAGCGCTGTTTTTCCGTATTCCTGACGACTTTCAAGCGATTTTCCGTCAGCATCATCTTCCATGAGGACGATGTGGGGGAGCTGACGTTGTCTTCGCGTGCCGGAAAAGGGCTGTACGGAGGCAAAACCCTTCCGCGAGGACGATGTGGGGGTGGTGACGTTGTCTTCGCGCGCCGGAAAAGGGCGGGACGGTGGCGAACCCTTCCGCGAGGACGATGTGAGGGTGCTGACGTTGTCTTCGCGCGCCGGAAAAGGGCGGGACGGCGGCGAAACCCTTCGTGAGGACGATGTGAGGGTGGTGACGTTGTCTTCGCGCGCTGGGAGACGGGCGGAACGGCGGCAAAACCTTCCGCGAGGACGATGTGAGGGTGGTGACGTTGTCTTCGCGCGCTGGGAGACGGGCGGAACGGCGGCAAAACCCTACCCTTCGCGAGGATGATGTGGGGGAGCTGACGTTGTCTTCGCGCGCCGGCGGGGATAGTAAACAACAAGCACCTGCAGATCTGCAAGTGCTTGTCAGATAGGATGTTGTCCTTCCGGATCGTCGGGGTGAAAAGACTCGAACTTTCGACCCTCTGGTCCCAAACCAGATGCGCTAGCCAACTGCGCCACACCCCGATAGAACCGCAAATATACAATGCTTTATTTAAATAGCAAGCAAAACTGTCTGAAAAAAGGGCACACACCAAAGTTCCGTGGCGACCTAGCCAAAGATGTCTGAAAAACCACCCGAAAAACAATCCCCGCTATCCAATAAGCTTCCCACTGCAAAGAAAAACGGCCTGGAAATCAAGCCGTAATTCTCAAAAATATGTTCGGAAATCAACTCTACAGGTTGAACCTCAAGCCGGTGTCGGAAATCAACTCTACAGGTTGAACCTCAAGCCGGCGTCGAAGTTGAACATGAACGGCTTGTCGGTGCGGACGGACTTGGGCTGGTTGCCGTGGAAGTAGTAGCGCACGGCAGGGTCGAGGTAGATGCCCAGCTTGTCGGACACCTTGAACTGAATGCCCACGCCGAGGGCTGCCGAGAACTGGAACGCTCCGGCCTTGTCGTTGATGAGCCGGGACTGGGCGTTCACCAGGCGGTAGTTGTTGGCTACGCAGATCTCCGCGGAACCGCCGCCCCAGGCATAGACGTCCATAAGGCCGTCGCGGGTGCCGATGAGCTTGTAGTAGGCATTCACGGGCACGCCCACGTAGCTGACATTGTGGAATATGCTGCCGTTGTAGGTCTCGCCGCCTCCGGTGTAACTGCCGGTGAATGAGCGGGTGAGCAGGGAATAGCCGAGGCCGGTGCCGATGGACAGCTTTTCCGAAACGGGGAAGCTGACGCCGAGGCCGATGGTGAAGGGCACGCCGTAGGTGGAGGCGCTTGTCTCGCTTATGCCTGCATCGGCAGATCCTGCGCCGGGGGCCATACGGCTGATGCCGTTGCCTCCGTAGGAAATGTTGGAGTCATTGCCTCCCACGCCGCCCTGGGCGTAGAGGCTGCCTATCTTGAGGCCGGAGGTCCTGTGCTGGCCTTCGTTGCTTATGCGGGCCCATTGTGCTGCGATATCTTCCGCTTCCTTGTCATTCTTCACCTCCTGGGACACCTCATCTTTTCCGGACGGAGTAATGTCTTGAGGCCCAGTACTTTCCGCTACAGACAGAACTTCGGCATCTTCGGCGGGAAGATCCGTCCTGGAAATGGTCCCGGACACGGCCGGAGCCTTCTGCACACGCCTTGATGCCGGCGCGGGAAGCTCCGGAATGATCTCCGGAAGCACTTCCGCCTGGGCGAGGGCGTCCACACTCAATCCGGACTGCTGCCCGGCATCTGCAAGTATCTGGATATCGCCCGGCGCATCGGCCCTGCGGTCGAATATGCCGGAAAAGAACAAACCTGCCACGAGCGCTGCCGCGGCGAATGCGGGCACTGCCCACCTCCACCAGGCGGCTGCGGCCGCTACGGAGTCCAGACGCGAGGACACGGCACGCCAGACGCGGCGGGGAGCCTTCTCCTCGGCGTCTTGCATCACCGACCTGATGTGTCGGTCGAAATCTTGCCAGTTGTCTTGCATCTTTATATCTATTTCTTTCTTGTTTCCAGTATCCTTGCCTGCAGCATCGCCCTTGCGCGGTTCAACTGCGAGCGGGACGTGCCTTCGGAGATGCCGAGCGCTTCGGCGATGTCGGCGTGGGAGTAGCCTTCCACCACAAAGAGGTTGAAGACCGTCCTGAATCCGGCCGGCAGCTCGGAAATCATCTTGCAGAGCTCCTTGTAGCCAAGGTCCTGCACCGCTGAGGGCGCTTCGGTGGAGAGGCTGCGGGCCTCTTCCACGTCGTCGCTTTCCCTCAGCACGTCGTTTTTTCTCAGGCTCATCAGAGCCGTGTTGACAAAGATCTTTCTCGCCCAGCCTTCGAAGGAGCCATCCCCCGAGAAGGTGTCAAGTTTGGAGAAAAGCGTCACGAAACCGTCCTGAAGGATGTCTTCAGCCGCCTCACGCTCGCCCATATACCGCAGGCATACGGGGAACATTTTGGCGGAAAGGGCGTCGTAGATGGCTTTTTGGGCACGCCTGTCGCCTTCCTTGGCCTTTTCAATCGTCCAAGTATTAAGATGCGAGTTGTCTCCAAAAAGTTGCATCGTCCTCCAAAAAAACTTAAATCGTCAATTGAATGTGCGAAATTAGCCAAAAAATCAATATTTTTGTAATTGTATGAGAAAACTCCTCACAGGACTGGTCCTCGCCCTCCGCTGCCTGGTGCTCCCGGCGCAGACGGCTCCGGATGCCGTAACTCCCTGTGTCCCAGATAGTACCCAGATAGAAAACGCCATTGTTGACGCCGTCCTCATGATAGAATCCGGGGCTGTCCTGGATGCGGCGCATCTGCTGGATTCTCTCTCCAGGGCCTGCCCGTCCAACGATGCCGTCCTCTACTACCAGGGGCTCTGCCGCTACTCCGTCGGCGACTATTCCGGAGCCGCGGACGTGATGGCAAAGGCCGTGGAACTGGACCCCTCAAACTCCTGGTATAAGGAGACCCTCGCCGGCCTCTATCTCAACACCGGCAAAGTCCGGGAGGCGGTGGAGCTCTACCGTGAGCTCAAGATCGACAAGCCGTCCAAGTTCCCCGACCTCTTCACCAATTCCCTCGCCGCCGACGCCTACCGCCTCAAGCGCGACTACCCTTCATTCTTCAAGGCCCTGACCTCCCTGGTGCAGGATGAAAACGCCGACGACGAGATGAAGTACAAGTCGCTGATGTCCTCGCTCGGGGGCTTCGACCGCCGCACTTTCAACTCCCTGCTCCCGCAGCTCGACACCCTGATGCTGCGCTACTGCGAAGCCGACCCCTCCAGCGTCCACGCCCACAGCCTGCGCATGGAGATTGCCATCAACCGGGACGACAGCCAGACCGTCATCGACGAGTGCCGCCGCCTGATCGAACTCCATCCCGACTCCCCCTCCGAGCAGCTCACCTATCTATCCATAATAGGCGACACCTACCACGAACAGGGCCTGGAGTCCAAGGCCTTCAAGACCTACGAGCAGGCGCTGAAAATCGACCCTGAATACTGCCCCGTGCTCAACAACTACGCCTACTACCTCAGCCAGAAGAAGTGCCGCCTGCGCAAGGCGGAGCGCATGAGCCGCATCACCATCGAAAAGGAGCCCGACAACGCCACCTACCTCGACACCTACGGCTGGATACTCTTCCTGCGCGGCAAGGCGAAAGAGGCCAAACCCTATTTCAAGCATGCGATGATCTACGGCGGCAAAGACAGCGCCGTGATACTCCGGCACTTCTCGGAAGTCCTCGCCCGGCTGGGCGAAACCGACCTGTCCACCTATTACCGCAACCTCGCAGAAAGCAAGAAGCAATGAGAATCCTGCGTCATATATGCGTCTGCCTGCTCCTCGCAGCGTTCTGCCTGCCCCTGCCCGCCCAGAGCGGCCTGCAGGGACGAAAGGACCGCAAGGCACGCCTTGAACGGGACATACGCCTGCTCGAGAAGCAGATCGAGGCCACGAACGCCCGTTCCAACAGCGCCGCCACCCAGCTCGACCTGCTCCACGCCCAGACCCAGGCCCGCCGCGAGCTCCTTCAGGAAAGCGAGCGCGAACTGGGCGAAGTCAGCGACAGCGTGCGTGTGTGCACAAAGCAGATCCAGGCCCTGGAGGCGCGTCTGGACACGATGTCCCGCTATTACTCCCGCCTCGTGCGCAATGCCTACAAGCACCGCGACGCGCGCGTCTGGTACCTCTATATACTTGCCAGCGAGAACCTTGGCCAGGGGATGCGGCGCTACGGCTACCTGCGCCAGCTTTCCTCCCGCATGAACTCGCAGGGCCGTGAGATGCGCAGCGAGCACGAGCAGCTCGAACTGAAAAAGGCGCGTCTGGACAGCCTCAAGGCCGAGGCGCGCAAACTTCGCGACGAGCGGGCCACCGAGGTGGGCAAGCTCCGCAAGGAGGAAGACAAGTCCCGCGCCCTCGTGAGCCAGCTCCAGCAGGACAAGCGCAAGTACCAGGACCAGCTCTCCAGGAAGCGCCGCGAGGTCGAGGCGCTGAACCGGGAAATCGAACGCATGATCGCCGACGCTATGAACGGAGGCGGCGGGAAGGGCGACAAGGGCAGCAAGGGCGGCAAGAAGACCAACACCAAGATCGACCAGGCGCTCTCCAACGAATTCTCGGCCAACAAGGGCAAACTGCCGTGGCCGGCGGAAGGGCGCGTGGTGAGCCATTTCGGGCGCAACCCGCATCCTGTCTACACCAAGCTGGAGATGCCGTTCAACAACGGAGTGGGCATTGCAGTCGAGAAGGACAGCCCCGTGAAGGCCGTCTTCAACGGCGTCGTCAAGCAGATCGTGGTCATCCCGGGCTACAACCAGTGCGTGCTGGTGCAGCACGGGGAGTATTTCACATTCTACTGCAAGCTGGGCTCCGTGGCCGTGAAGGCCGGCGACAAGCTCAAGACCGGCGAGGTCATCGGCCACGTGGCCAACAGCGACGACACCCAGGTCCACTTCCAGCTCTGGAAGGGACGGGATCCGCAGGATCCTGAAAAGTGGTTGAGGTAGTTATTCGGCTTCGCCGCTGACCCAGACGAGGACGTGGCGGTCGAAGGTCATGTATTCGAGTTTTAGCTCTTCTTCGTAACCGTCTTTGTTGATGAAGGTTGCGTCAAGTTCGCCTTCCTCGCGGGCGCGCACGGCCTCGATTTCGATCTGCTCCGCGAAATCGACGTTGTACTGGGACATCTTCTTGTAGACGGCCTCCTTGGCGCACCAGTAGATGGCGAGCTGGGTGCGGCGGTCGTCGGCGTCGTCATCGAGCTCTTCGATTTCTTCTTCCGAGAGGGCCTTTTTCTCCACGGCGCTGAAGTCGCGGTCGAGCGATTCGCAGTCGATGCCGACTTCTTCGACGTCGTTGAGGATCACGGCCACGTATTTGTCGGTGTGGGTGATGCTGATGTTGATGGCGTTGTTTTCGATGTACGGCTTGCCGTTGTCGTGGTGGCTGAGGTACACCTTTTCTTCGAACATCACGTCAAGCAACGCCCTTACTGCAAGCTTCTGCTTGCGTATGGATTCACTTTTTATGTATGATATTTCCTCCAGTTCGTCGGAGGGGATGGATGTGAGTGCCCGAAGCTCCGCCTCGGTCTCGCTTACTTGCCACACGCCTATTCGCGAGTGATAGTCGTCATCAAGATCTTTTTGTAGATATAGTGCCATAAACAATTATAACAGGGCAAAGATAATGATTATTTTTATTATGCAAAAAATTTGTAATTTTGTGTCGCCTTTTATGGCTGCCGGGAGTGTACCCCCTGACGGGCCATAAAACTTAGGACAAAGGCCCGTCAGGGGGTATACTCCCGGCAGCCGGAGAGCCAGATGAAAGTATTTTTATAAAAAAGATATGAAATATTTGACTAATGAGAAATTGACCATCGTCGGGGCTGGCGGAATGATCGGCTCCAATATGGCCCAGACCGCCCTCATGCTCGGTCTCACTCCCAACATCTGCCTGTATGATATCTACGAGCCCGGTGTGCACGGAGTAGCAGAAGAAATCTACCATTGCGCATTCGAAGGCGCCAACGTGTCCTGGACAGTGGATCCGGAAGTGGCCTTCAAGGATGCCAAGTACATCATTTCTTCCGGCGGCGCCCCCCGCAAGGAGGGTATGACCCGCGAAGACCTGCTCAAGGGCAACTGCCAGATTGCCGCCGAGTTCGGTGACCTCATCAAGAAGTACTGCCCCGACGTGAAGCACGTCGTCGTGATTTTCAACCCGGCCGACGTGACGGCCCTGACCGCCCTCATCCACTCAGGCCTGAAGCCCAACCAGCTCACATCCCTTGCCGCCCTCGACAGCACCCGCCTGCAGGAGGCCCTCGCCGCCGAATTCGGCGTGCAGCAGTGCAAGGTCACCGGTGCCCGCACCTACGGCGGCCACGGTGAGGCCATGGCAGTGTTCGCCAGCAAGGCCGTGATCGACGGCACCCCTCTCGCCGAGAAGAATCTCTCCGCCGAGCGCTGGGCTGAAATCAAGCACGCCACCATCCAGGGCGGTTCCAACATCATCAAGCTCCGCGGCCGCAGTTCCTTCCAGAGCCCTGCCTATCAGGCCGTGAAGATGATCGAGGCTGCAATGGGCGGCCCCAAGTTCTGCTGGCCTGCAGGCTGCTACGTCAACGACGACAAGCTCGGCTACAAGAACGTGATGATGGCAATGCCCACCGTGATCGACGCCGACGGTGTGCACTTCACCGCTCCCGAAGGCACCGCTGCCGAAATGGCCGACCTCCAGGCATCCTACGAGCACCTCTGCAAGATGCGTGACGAGATCGTCAGCCTCGGCATAGTCCCGCCCGTGGCCGACTGGACCAAGGAGAATCCCAATATCTGATAAGTGATAATCCAGGCCGGGAATATCCACAAGAGTTTCGGCTCGCTCGAAGTGCTGAAGGGCATAGACCTGGAAGTGCGGAAAGGGGAGGTGCTCGCCATCGTGGGCGCCTCCGGAGCCGGCAAGACGACTCTCCTGCAGATTCTCGGCACCCTCGCAACCCCGGATGAAGGCAGTCTTGTCATAGACGGCACGACTGTCTTCGACGGCTCCGGGCGCTCCCTCAAGGGGGATGCCCTGGCGGCTTTCCGGGGGCGCCGGATTGGCTTCGTGTTCCAGGCCCATCACCTGCTGCCGGAATTCAATGCCGTGGAGAACGTGATGATTCCGGCGCTCATAGCCGGCAGGGGCGAGACCGCGGCCCGCGAGGACGCCCTGCGTCTGCTGGAACTCACCGGCCTTTCGCACCGTCTCTCCCACAAGCCCTCCGAGCTTTCAGGAGGCGAGCAGCAGAGGGTGGCGATAGCCCGCGCGCTGGTGAATTCCCCGGCCGTGCTCTTTGCCGACGAGCCCACGGGCAACCTGGACTCCGCCACCAAGCAGGAAATCCACCGTCTGTTCTTTGACCTCAGGGACACCCTGGGCCAGACCACGGTAATCGTGACCCACGACCCTGAACTGGCCGGGATCTGCGACCGCCGCCTGGAGATGAAAGACGGCTGTATCCTTTAGTTCAGAGGCTTTGCATAATGCGTCTCGGGCTTCTTCTGGGGCTCGGGACGCACTATTTTTGCGGGCGTCTTCTTCACCGCCGCATAGACCAGGGTGGCGATGCCTATGGCCACGAAGGGAATGGAGAGCAGCTGCCCCATGTTGAGGGCCATGGTCTGCTCGAATTCCACCTGCGGCTCCTTTATGAATTCGATGATGAACCTCATGCCGAAGCACACCACGAGGAAGGTGCCGAAGAAGAAGCCGCGGTGGACCTTTTCCAGCTTCTTTGCATACACCCAGGTTAGCCCCAGTCCCAGCAGCAGGTAGGTAAGGGCTTCATAGATCTGCGTGGGATGTTTTGGCTCCGTCTCGCCCCGGAGGTCGAAGATGAAACCCCAGGGGAGGGTGGTCACGTCGCCGTAGATCTCGGAATTGAAGAGGTTGCCAAGGCGTATCATGCAACCGGCGAAGGCCACCGTTATGACCAGGCGGTCCAGAATCCAGAGATAGTCGAAATTGTGCTTCTTGCCGTAGTGCGCTGAATACCACCACATTCCGAGCAGCAGGGCTATGGCGCCGCCGTGGCTTGCCAGGCCGCCCTTCCATGGCATGAAGATTTCCCAGAAGCCCTTCCAGGAGCCCAAGTAGTAGTCCGGCTGGTAGAACAGGCAGTGGCCGAGGCGGGCGCCCACGATAGTGGCGATGAGCAGGGTGTAGAGCAGCGGGTCCATCAACTTTTCATCCACTCCCTCCCTGCGGAAGAACCAGCGGAACAAATACCATCCGAGGATGAAACCTCCGACGAAAAGCAATGAATACCAACGTATTCCCCAGTCTCCGATATGTATCAGCACGGGATCGACGTGCCAGTGTACAGCAAGAAATTCCATTCCGATCAAAAATTTTTCCAAAGATATGCTTTTTGGGCGGATAAAACAAAAGTGATACGGTATAATTTTTGCAGCAATAACGCGCCTTTAATAGTAGTATGAAAAAGATAATATTCTCGTTTCTCGGGCTTGCCCTCGCTCTCTGGAACGCCTCTGCCGAAACTCCCGGCGAGCCCGTCCCCCTGACCCTCGAACAGGCCCTGCAGATCGCTCTGAGCGAAAACGTTTCGGTCCGTGTGGCCGACCTGGAAATACAACGCACCGGCTATGCCCGCAAGGGCAGCTATGCCGCCCTTTTCCCCCAGATAGACGGTTCCGGCTCATACCAGCGCACCATCAAGAAGCAGGTGATGTATATGGACTTCGACATGTCCAAGATGATGGGCGGCGGCGCATCCCTGCCCGGTGGAGACACCGGCACCGACGCGGCTGCAGCCAAGCCCGCATCCTCGGACGGCTTCGAGGTGGGCCGCTGGAACACCTGGTCCGCGGGCGTGTCGGCAAGTATGCCCCTGGTGAATGCACAGCTCTGGAAGAGCTTGAAAATCAGCGACCAGGATGTGGAGCTCGCAGTCGAAAAGGCAAGGGCCTCGCGGCTTGAGACCGTGACCCAGGTCAAGAAGGCCTACTACACCGTCCTGCTCGCTAAGGAGGCCTGCAACGTGTATAAGTCGGTCTATGACAATGCCGTGGAGAACCTCGAGCTCACCCAGAAGAAGTTCAACGCCCAGCGCGCTTCCGAGCTCGACCTGACCCGCGCCAAGACCGCCGTGGCCAATGCCGTGCCGAATGTCTATGACGCTGCCAACACCGTGGAAATCAGCCTCTGGCAGCTCAAGGCCGTGATGGGAGTGGACCTGGATTCCAACATCGACGTGGCCGGCGTCCTGACCGACTATGCCGACCGCATGCTCACGGAAGCGGTGCCCGACACCGACCTGTCCGGCAACTCCACCCTCCGCCAGCTCGGCATACAGTCCCGCCAGCTTGCCGAGGCCGTGCGTATGCAGCAGTACGCCAGCATCCCTTCCCTTGCCCTGGCCTTCAACTACAGTCTCAACGCCATGACCAACGACTTCAATTTCAGCGAGTACCGTTGGTCGCCCTACTCTTTCGTGGGGCTCAGCCTCAGCATCCCCATCTTTGCCGGAGGCCGGCGCTACCACGCTGCCAAGGCTGCGAAGCTGCAGGCCGAAGAGCTTGACATCCAGAGGGTCAACACCGAGCGCCAGCTCCAGATAGCAATACGCCAGTACGTCGGCACAATGGACACTGCCATAAAAAGTTACGCCTCCGCCGGCAGCGCCGTGGAGACGGCCACCAAGGCCTACGGCATCGCCCGCCAGGCCTACGACGTGGGCCGCAGCACCCTCACCGACCTCAATGACGCCCAGCTCGCCCTGACCCAGTCCAGACTGGGCGTGTGCCAGGCAATCTACAGCTACCTCTCCGCCAAATCCGACCTCGAAGGCACGATAGGTGCCGATTTCACAGATAACAACGCAAAAAATGAATAAAACACTTTCCCTCATTGCCGCTGCCGTCGTACTCGCCGGATGCGGCTCCCGGACTCCTGGTCAGCAGTCCGTGCCGCAGGCCGCACCCCAGGAGCAGCAGGCCCCCCTGGTGTCCGTGATCACGGCGGCCCGCGAAAACGTCCCGCAGACCTCCGTCTATTCTTCGACCGTCCAGGCCAACGTCATCAACAACATAGCCCCGCAGAGCGGCGGCCGCATCCAGAAACTGAACGTGGAGATCGGCGACTACGTGGCCAAGGGCCAGGTGCTTGCCCAGATGGACCGCGTGCAGCTCGACCAGGCCGAGCTCAAGCTCCGCAACGACGAGACCGAGCTGGAGCGCGTGCGCACCCTGCTCGCCCAGGGAGGCATCTCCCAGGCCGATTTCGACCAGCTCGAGCTGGCTTGCAAGGTGAGCCGCACCACCTACAACAACCTGCTCGAAAACACCGTGCTTCGCAGCCCCGTGAGCGGAGTCGTGACCGCCCGCAATTACGACCGCGGCGATATGTACACGATGGCGCAGCCCATCTACACCGTGCAGCAGATCACTCCGGTGAAGGTGCTGGTGCCCATTTCCGAGACCGACTACACCCGCGTGAAGAAGGGCGACAAAGTCACCCTCACCGCCGACGCCCTGCCAGGCAAGACCTTCAGCGGCACCGTGAACCGCCTCTATCCCACCATGGACGCCGCCACCCACACCTTCAACGTGGAGGTGCTGGTGCAGAACTCCAGGCGTGAGCTCCGTCCCGGAATGTACGCCCGCGTGACCGTGAACTTCGGCGACAGCCTCAGCATCACCGTGCCCGACACTGCCGTCTCGAAGATGCAGGGCGCCGGCACCCGTTCCGTCTTCGTGGTCGGTGACGACGGCGTGGCGACCGTGAAGGTGGTGACCCTCGGCCGCCACTTCGACGGCAAATATGAAATCCTCTCCGGCCTGGAAGAGGGCGACCGCGTGGTCGTGAAAGGCAATTCCTCCCTCAAGGCCGGCCAAAGCGTCAGAATAGGATGAGTATCTACCGCAAAGCAGTCAACAACCCGGTGACGACGGCCCTCGTCTTCATCGCGTTCATGATTTTCGGCATCTTCTCCCTGACGAAGACGAGCATAGCGCAGTTCCCGGAATTCGACTCCAACACCATCATGGTGATGTCGTCCTACCCGGGCGCCAATGCCGCCGACATCGAGACCAACCTCACGAAGGTGCTCGAAAACGCCCTCAACGGCGTGGAGAACCTCAAGGAGCTGAATTCCCGCTCCAAGGAGAACATCTCCCTCCTCACCCTGACCTTCGAATACGGCACCGACATCGAGGAAGCCACCAACAACGTCCGCGACAAGCTGGATATGGTCAATTCCGTGCTGCCGGACGGCGCTTCGATGCCCGTCATCTTCAAGTTCAGCGCCGACGACATGCCCATCATGCTCCTCACGGCCACCGCCGACGAGAGCCTCCCGGGCCTGGAAAAGATACTGGACGACCGCCTCGCCACCCCTCTGGCCCGCGTGCCGGGAGTCGGCACCGTGAGCGTGGCCGGCGCCCCCACCCGCGAGATCCAGATCTACTGCGACCCCGCGAAGCTGGAGGCCTACCACCTGACCATCAGCGCGATAGCGGGAATCATCACCTATGAGAACCGCAACCTCCCCTCCGGCAACATCGACATAGGTTCCAACACCTACACCCTCCGTGTGCAGAAGGAATTCAAGGATCCTTCCGAACTTCTGGACATCGTGGTGGGCGCGGTCGCCGGCCGCACCATCTACCTGCGCGACGTCGCCATCGTGCGCGACGGCAGCGAGGAGAGGGAGCAGGAGTCCTACACCGACGGCCAGCGCTCCGCCCGCATCATCATCCAGAAGCAGTCCGGAGCCAACACCGTGAACGTGATCCGCGGAGTCAAGAAGCAGCTCGCGAAGATACGCCCCACGCTTCCCGCCGACGTGGACGTGACCATACTCGTGGACGGCTCCACGGAAATCATCAACACCATCAAGACCCTGCGCGACACCATCATCATCACCTTCCTCGTGGTCATGCTGATCGTGTTCATCTTCCTGGGCAACTTCAAGTCGACATTCATCATCGTGCTGTCCATCCCGATGGCGCTCCTGGCCTCGCTGGTGTACCTTTTCGCCACCGGCAACACCCTGAATATCATTTCGATGTCGGCCCTCGCGATAGCGATTGGCATGGTGGTGGACGACGCCATAGTGGTGCTGGAAAACGTCACCACGCACCTCGCGCGAGGCGAACGGCCCAAGGAGGCGGCGGTGCACGGCACCTCCGAAGTGGGTATTTCAGTCATCGCCTCCACGCTCACGATGCTCTGCGTGTTCCTGCCCCTGACCATGATCACCGGTATGGCCGGCATCATGTTCCGCCAGCTGGGCTGGATAGTGAGCATCATAATGATCGTGTCCACGACAGCGGCCCTCACCCTGGTGCCCATGCTCTGCTCCCGCTGGCTCAAGCCTGGCGAGAAGCACGGCAAGGTCTATAACGCAATCTTCGCCCCCATCAACCGCTTCATCGAATGGATTTCAAGGGGTTACGCCCACGTGATCCACTGGTCCACCGGCCACCGCAAGATAGTGATCCTCGGCTTTGCCGCCGTGTTCGCCGCCGTGGTGCTCCTCCTCGGACCGGGTATGAAGACCGAATTCTTCCCCCACAGCGACACCGACCGTATCTCCTGCAACATCGAGCTGCCCATGGGCACGGCCCAGGACGTGACGCGCGAGTTTGCCTTCAGTCTCTGGAACGACGTGAAGGCCGAGGTGCCCGAGGCCCAGAGGATCAATTTCACCTTCGGACAGGCCGACACCGACAACACCTTCGCCAACATGCAGAACAACGGCACCCACGTGATCTCGATGAACGTGCGTATCGGCACCAGCAGCACCCGCGAGCGCACCAGCGCCGAGATCGCCGACGTGATCCGCGGCGTCCTGAAGCGCTACCCTGAAATCCACAGGGCGACCGTCAGCGAGGGCGGCGGCGGCATGGGCGGAGCCTCCACCGTGAAGGTCGAGGTCTACGGCTACAGTTTCGAGACCACCGACCGCATAGCCAGGGAGCTGCGCGCCAGGATGCTGGAGGATCCTGCATTCACGCAGGTGACCCTGAGCCGCGACGAGTACACCCCTGAATACCAGATGGATTTCGACCGCACCAAGCTGGCTCTCAACGGCCTGAACTCCACCACCGCCGGTTCCGCGTTCAGCGCGGCCATGAGCGGCACGGTGGCGTCCTACTACCGCGAGGACGGCGAGGAGTACAGCATACGCGTGCGCTACGCCCCCGAGTTCCGCACCAGCATCGAAGATATGGAAAACATCACGGTCACGGGCGCCCAGGGCAACACCGTGCGCATGAAGGAGCTCGGCACCATAGTGGAAACGCTGGTGCCTCCCACCATCGAGCGCAAGGACCGTGAGCGGCTCATCACCGTGACGGGAATCGTGGCGCGCGGCGCCGCCCTTTCCGAGGCGGTCGAGGCCTCCCAGCGCGCCATCGACGCCACCGACGTGCCTTCGGAGCTCAACATCGTGATTGCCGGCGACTATGAGGACCAGCAGGATATGTTCTCCGACCTGTTCCTGCTCATCGTGCTGATTATCATCTTGGTGTATATGGTGATGGCGTCCCAGTTCGAGTCCTTCATGAGTCCGTTCGTGATCATGTTCAGCGTGCCGTTCGCAGTGGTGGGCGTGCTCATCGGGTTCGCCTTGAGCGGAGTGAACCTGGGCATGATGTCGCTCGTCGGCATCATCATCCTGCTCGGCATCGTGGTGAAGAACGGTATCGTGCTCATCGACTACACAATACTCCTGCGCGAGCGCGGGCTCAACGTGCGCGACGCTTCCACCACCGCCGCCCGCAGCCGTCTGCGGCCTATCCTTATGACCACCCTGACCACGGTGCTGGGTATGCTGCCTATGGCCATAGGCACAGGCGAGGGGTCGGAACTGTGGCGTCCGCTCGGCGTGACCGTGTGCTGGGGCCTCAGCGTGTCCACCCTCGTGACCCTGGTGCTCATCCCGACTCTGTACTGCGCTATCTGCGTGCGTCAGGAAAGACGCAAGAAGAAGAAACTGGCAAGACAATGAAAGGTATATTCATAAGCTACAACCAGGCCTACAGCGACGAGATCGTCGAGATCCTGGAGGCCAACCGCCAGAGGGGCTACACCCGCTGGACCGATATCCAGGGCAAGGGGGGATTCAACGGATTCCCCCGCCTTGGCAACCATGCCTGGCCCGAGCAGAACCACGCCATACTGACCTTCGTCAAGGACGAGAAGGTCGAGCCCATCCTCGCTGCCCTCAAGGCCAAGGACGAGGCCTCCCCCGACCTCGGCCTCCGCGCCTTCGTGTGGAACATCGAGGCTTTCTATTGATTACGTAACAAATAATTTTTATATTTGTGAGTTATGGAAAAAGTTATCACAAATACCAATTTTGAGGAAGCCCTGGCTGTTCCCGGGCTCCTTGTCATAGATTTCTGGGCCACCTGGTGCGGCCCCTGCCGTATGCTCAGCCCCATCGTGGATGAACTCGCCGCCGAATTCGAAGGCCGCGCGACCATCGCCAAGTGCAACGTGGACGACTGCGAAGACATCGCAATGCGTTTCGGCGTGCGCAACATCCCCACCCTCGTGTTCGTGAAGGACGGAGAGGTCGTGGACCGCACCGTGGGCGTGCAGTCCAAGCAGGATCTGGCTGCTAAGATACAGCTCTATATATGAGAGCTCTGTTCTTCTGCTCGGCGGTAGAAGACATAGCACCAGAATACAATCAGGCAGCCAGGCAAGTGGTCCGGGCCGCCTGCGCACGGGGCTATGAAATCGTCTCCGGAGGCACCACCAAGGGCACTATGGACGTGGTGTGCAGCGAAGCCGCGGCCTGCGGAGCCGTGGTGCGCGGCATCCTGCCCCGTTTTATGGCACCCCTGGTGAGCCCGTACCTGACTCAGACCGTGTGGACCGACACCATGTCCGCACGCAAGGAGGCCATGCGCGAGGGAGTGGACATCGTGATTGCGCTGCCGGGAGGAATAGGCACGCTGGACGAGCTTTTCGAGACCCTTGTGCTCTCCAAACTTGGCAAGTTCGAAGGCCGTATCGCCGCCCTTAACATAGGCGGTTTTTATGACCCTCTGGACAAGCTCCTGGAGCACCTGGTGGCAACCAATATGCTCACCGCCTCCGACAGGGCCCGGCTGCTGCTGCCTTCGAGCGTGGAAGAACTGGAAACGCTGTTATGAACCGCGAAGAGATCATAGCCTTGCTCGGTGAGGACTGGAAGCGCTTCGAGGACTTTGTCCGGGAAAGCCTCCAGTCCGACATCCCCATGCTTAATTCCGTCAACGACACCCTGCTCTCCAATGCCGGCAAGCGTCTGCGTCCCATGCTGTTGCTGCTGGTGGCCAAGGCGCTGGGAGGCATCAACAGGGAAAGCCTGTGCTTTGCCGCCGCGACGGAAATGATCCACAACGCAACCTTGTTCCACGACGACGTGGTGGACGAGAGCCCCACGCGCAGGGGCAAGCCCTCGCTGTCGAGCATCGTGGGGCCTTCGGCTGCCGTGCTCATAGGGGATTTCTGGCTCTCCCGCGCGGTCGACCTGATTGTCGGCACCCGCCATCAGTCGGAAGCCATACAGCAGTTCTCCGGCGTCCTGTCGCGACTTGCCGAAGGAGAGATGCTCCAGATGCAGAAAGTCCTGGACAACGACACCTCGGAGGATGATTACTTCAGGATCATCAACTGCAAGACGGCTTCCCTTTTCGAAGCCGCGTGCCGTCTCGGGGCCTATTCGGTGGATGCAGCCCCCGGCCTGGTGGAGGCTGCCGGCCGCTACGGAGCCGCCCTGGGCTCTGCCTTCCAGATCCGCGACGACATTTTCGACTATCAGCAGGGCGAGATTGGAAAGCCCGTGGGTATCGATCTGAAAGAGCAGAAGATCACCCTGCCGCTGCTCGGGGCCATGCTCCATGCTCCCGGGCAGGAAGAAGCCATCAGGGCCAAGGTGCGCGACATTCCGGAGCATCCGGAGTATTGTGATGACATCCACTCTTTCGTGCTGGAAAACGGCGGCATCGAATATGCTTCCGCCCGGCTGGACAGTTTTATCGAAGAAGCGATTTCCGCCCTTGATGCCTTCCCGGCTTCGGCCCCGAAGGACATGCTGGTGGAGCTCGCCCGCTACAATGCATTCAGGAACAGATGAGATTTGCAGACACATCGGGCAACGCAGACACCCTGAAAGCGCTCGCGGGAATGGTGGATTCCGGCAGGATTCCGCATGCCATCATGTTCTCCGAGCCAGACGGGGGCCCTGCCTTCAGCGTGGCGCTTGCGTTCCTGCAGTATCTCTACTGCCATTCCAGGCGTGACGGGGATTCCTGCGGGGAGTGCCCTTCGTGCAACCGCATTTCCAAGCTCATCCATCCTGACGTGCACTTCATTTTCCCCACCACTTCTCCGAATACGTCCCTCGGGCTTATGCCTCAGTTCAGGGAGCTTGCGGTAGCCAATCCCTGCTTCACGGAGGCAGAGCTGGGCGCGGCTCTCGGCATCGAGTCGAAGTCGTCGCTGATAGCGGTGGCGGAGGCCAAGGAAGTGCTTTCGTCGCTCGCCCTGAGCGCCCTCGAAGGAGGATGGCGCTCGGTGGTGATGTTCCTTCCCGAAAAGATGAACCAGGAGGCTGCCAACCGCCTGCTGAAGGCAATCGAGGAGCCGGAAGAGAATACTGAGTTCATCCTGATCACCCATTCGCCCGAGAAGGTGCTCCAGACCATCGCCTCGCGCTGCCAGCGCATACAGCTTGGCGCTCAGGTCCGGGCTCCGCAGTTCGACGAGCCGGAGCTGCTGGACGCCCTGATGGACTCCCTGGTGGCCCGGGACCTTTATGCCGCCCTGCAGGCGGGGGAGCAGCTTTCCGCCCTCCCTTCGCGCGAGAGCGCCAAGGCGTTCTGCGTGTATGCGGCCGACGCAATGCGCAATGTTTTTCTCGAGCAGCAGGGCCTGAAACTTCCGCAGACCGGCTCGGGGAAGGCCCGGGAGTGGGCCCCAAAAGTGCGGAAAAGCTTTGCACGTGAGGCGCTTGGCTGCTTTGACGGCGCGCGCCGGCTGGTGGACCGCAACGTGAATTTGAAAATTATCTTCACCGATTTGGTGGACAGATTATACGGATTGATTTAATGGATAAAGAGACCATAAGATACGACTGTTTCCGGGGTTGCTCCGTCGTGGACGGGGGCGGCGAGGAAGGCGTGGCCTGCTCCTACAGGGCCGGCTGCTGCAAGCTCTCCGACCGCAACTGGCTCAACGGAGTGGACGACAACACATGCCCCGACATCTTTGAAGTGCGCTTCAAGAACACCCGCAAAGGATTCTATATCAACGACTCCCAGCAGAAGATAGGCGAGGGCGACATGGTCATCGTGGAAGCCGCGGGAGGCCACGATCTCGGCATCGTGACCCTCGCCGGACCAATTGTGGCCCGCCAGATGGCCTGCAAGGGCATCAGCCGCGAAGGCACGGAGTTCCGGAAGATCTACCGCAAGGCAAAGCCCCTCGACATCCAGAAGTGGCAGGAGGCGATAGCCCGCGAGCACGAGACCATGATCAAGGCACGCAAGATCGCGGCCGAGCTCGGCCTGGAGATGAAGATAGGCGACGTGGAGTTCCAGGGCGACGGCTCGAAGGCCATATTCTACTACATAGCCGACGGCCGCGTGGACTTCCGGCAGCTTATCAAGGTATTTGCCGAAGAGTTCCGTATCCGCATAGAAATGAAGCAGATAGGCGCCCGCCAGGAGGCCGGCCTCATAGGCGGCCTCGGAGTTTGTGGCCGTGAGCTCTGCTGCGCCAACTACATCACCTCGTTCCAGAGCATTTCGACTTCCGCCGCCCGCTGCCAGGACCTTTCGCTGAACCCTCAGAAGCTGGCCGGCCAGTGCGGCAAGCTCAAGTGCTGCCTCAACTACGAGGTGGCGACCTACCTCGACGCCCAGTCCCGCATCCCCAAGGTGCAGGGGCCCCTGGAGTTCGAGGACGGCATTGCCTACCTCCGCAAGACCGATATCCTCCGGGAGATCATGTATTTCTCCTACGACAAGAACTCCGACGCCGACCTCTATGCGCTTGATGCTGAGGAGGTCCGGGAGATTCTTGCGATGAACCGCGTCGGCGAGAAACCGGAGTCGCTCCGCACCGAGCCGGAGCCCGTGACGCCCGAGTTCGTGACCGCGGTCGGCGACGACAGCATATCCCGCTTCGACGCTCCCAAGCGCAAGCGCAAGCGTGCCCGCTCCAAGGGCCGTGGCGGCAACGGAGGCAACGGGGCTCGCAGGGACGGAAAACCCAGGGAGCCCAGGAAGTGATGCGCCTGCGCGGACTGCTGTTGCTGTGTGTCCTGCTTGCAGCCGCCTGCTCGCAGCCGCGTGCGCGTGAGCAGTTCATACGCTCCGACGGCAGCGGAGAGTATTCCTTCCCTCTGGAGCTCTCCGACACGCTCCAGGCCTACGACATTTCTTTTTTCAGCTCGCTCGACCGTCCGCTTTTCGTGCCGGACACCCTGGTGAGCTTCCCCCTTCAGGTCGTGTGGCGCTCGCCATCCGGCCGCTATTTTTCGGAGACCGTATACTATCCGGCAGATTCGCTGCGCGTGCGTTACCGCAGCGGAATCGTGCCGTCGGAGGCGGGGGAGTGGACCCTGTCGGTCACGGTATCGCCTGAGCCGGAGGGCTTCCGGGGATTGGGCGTGATCTGCGCGCAGGCCAACTGAAAAAGAAAAAGCCGGACCGATTGCTCAGTCCGGCTTTTGATTAAGCTGTAACTCTTAGTCGCTCAGGGAGAAACGCTTGAAGGCCACGACCTTGATCTCTTTGTCTTCGGCTGCGATTGCATCCTTGACGGAAATCTTCTCGTCGCTCATCTGGTAGTCCTGCTCCTCGAGGGTTTGCTCCTTGAGGAACTTCTGCACGCGGCCGTTTGCGATGTTCTCGATCATCGCGGGGTTGAGGCTTGCGGCCTTCTCCTCGCCGACGGTCTTGATGATCTCGCGGGCCTGGGCAGCCTGCTCGGGAGTGATCCATCCCTTTGCAGTGTTGGAATCGATGTGGTCTTCGCTGTCCACGTGGGCGGGGTTGATGCCGACCTTCTTGAGGGCGGCGTCGATTGCCTTCTGGACAAGTTCATCCTTGGTCTTCTGGATGGCCACCGCTTTCTCGTTGTCAAGCACGGACTGAGGGCAGTCGGCGACACCGATGGAGACGGGGTTCATAGAAGCGACCTGCATCACGACACCCTTGGCAAGGGCCTCGGAGACGGGCTTGTTGAAGCCCACGAGGGCACCGAGCTTACCGGTGATCTTGTGGATGTATTCGGCCACGAAAGGAGCCTCCACGAGGGCGTAGCCCACGAGGACGTGCTTCTCTCCGGTCTTGCCGGTCTGGGCTTCCACTGCCTCGGCCACGGTGTAGCCGTCAGCCATCTTGCAGGCCTTCAGGCCTTCAAGGTCGGCGGGGCAGTTGGCGATTGCGACATCGGCGATGGCGTCGGCCAGGTTCTGGAAGTCGGCGTTGCGGGACACGAAGTCGGTCTCGCAGCCCAGGCACACGAGGATGCCCTTGCCTCCCTGGATACGGGCCTTCACGGCGCCTTCGGAGGTCTCGCGGTCGGCGCGCTTGGCGGCGACCATCTTGCCCTTCTCGCGGATGATGCCGACGGCTTTCTCGAAGTCGCCTTCAGCTTCCTCGAGGGCCTTCTTGCAATCCATCATACCGGCAGAAGTCATTTTGCGTAACTTCATTACGTCTGCTGCAGTAATTGCCATAGCTTTATTCTTTAAAAGTTAATGGAACTTATTCGGCTTTGGGTTCTTCGGCTGCGGGAGCTTCCTCTGCCTTGGTGGCCTCTGCTACGGCCTCTGCTGCGGGCTCGGCTGCGGCCTCGACCTTCTCGGCCTCGGGGGCCTCGTCGGCCTTGGCGCCCTTGCGTGCACGGATCTTGCGTGCTGCGGGCTTTGCAGCGGTCTCGGTGGCTTCCTCTGCGGGAGCTTCCTTGTCCTTCTCGAGCTTGCGCTCCTCAAGACCTTCGGCGATGGCTGCACAGAGAACGTTCATGATGCACTCGATGGACTTTGCCGCATCGTCATTTGCCGGGATCACGAAATCGACGGGGGTAGGATCGCAACAAGTATCTACCATGGCGAATACCGGAATGTTGAGGCGGTTGGCTTCCTTGACGGCGTTGGCTTCCTTCTGGATGTCGATCACGAAGATCGCGGAAGGGAGGCGGCTCATGTCGCGGATGGAGCCGAGGTTCTTCTCGAGTTTTGCTCTCTGGCGGTCCACCTGGAGGCGCTCACGCTTTGCGAGCTTCTCGAAGGTGCCGTCTTCTTTCATCTTGTCGATGGTGCCCATCTTCTTGATGGCCTTGCGGATGGTGGGGAAGTTGGTGAGCATACCACCAGCCCAGCGCTCGGTGACCGAAGGCATGCCGACAGCGCTTGCTTTCTCGCTGACGATGTCCTTGGCCTGCTTCTTGGTCGCGACGAAGAGGATCTTGCGGCCGCTCTTGGCCAGGATCTTCATTTCTTCGGCGGCCTCGTCTATCTTGACGATGGTCTTGTGCAGGTCGATGATGTGGATGCCGTTCTTCTGGTCGAAGATGTACGGAGCCATCTTAGGATTCCACTTGCGGGCAAGATGTCCGAAGTGTACGCCTGCATCAAGCAGTTCTTGGAAATTTGTACGTGACATTGTTGTGTGTTTCTTGTTTTTAAAACTGTGCCCTGTCTTGCGGGCCTCTTTTCATCAAGGCGGAGTAGCGGCCTTGCCGGTCTCCGGCCTTTTCCGCAGGGTGGCAACTCTCCAATTCGGGGGAGGGTTTGGAACCACCTCTGTGCGATAGCGTTCTGATGACTAACGTTTGCTGAACTGGAAGCGTCTGCGGGCTCCGGGCTGACCGGGCTTCTTGCGCTCGACCTCGCGTGCGTCGCGGGTGAGGAAACCGGCTGCCTTCAGAGCGGGACGATATGCTTCCTTGTCAACCTCACAAAGTGCGCGGGCGATTCCGAGACGGATGGCCTCGGCCTGGCCTTTGGTGCCGCCGCCGCAGATGGTCACCTTGATGTCAAACTGACCTGCGGTGCCGGTGACTTCCAGGGGCTGGTTCACGACGTAACGAAGGGTCTCTGCGGGGAAGTAGTTCTCGAGAGTGCGGTCGTTGACGGTGATGTTGCCTTTGCCGGCAGTGAGATAAACGCGAGCCACAGCTGCTTTACGTCTTCCAAGGGCGTGTGTCTGTTCCATTTGCTCTGTTTAAATTTCGTTCAACTTGATTGCTTTAGGGTTCTGTGCCTGGTGCGGATGCTCAGGGCCTGCGTAGATGTGCAGGTTGCCGAGGATCTTGCTGCCAAGACGGTTCTTGGGGAGCATACCCTTGACTGCTCTCCGGATGAGTTCGGTCGGCCTCTTCTCGAGGATCTCCTTGGGCGTGGTGAAGCGCTGGCCACCGGGATAGCCGGTGTAGCGGGTGTACACGCGGTCGGTCATCTTCTTTCCGCCGAGGGCCACCTTCTCAGCGTTGACCACGATGACGTTGTCACCGCAATCGACGTTGGGGGTGAAGCCGGGCTTGGTCTTGCCACGAAGGACAAGGGCCACGCGGGCGGCGAGACGACCAAGTGCGAGATCAGTCGCGTCAATGACGACCCACTCCTTGTTCACAGTCTCCTTGTTGAGAGATACTGTTTTGTAGCTTTGTGTGTCCACTGTCTTGATCTTTAAATGGTTAATACTAACATTGCGATCCCTTCAAAAATTAGGGGACGCAAAGGTAGAAATTATTTCTTAAATATCAAAGTTTTGCTTGCTATTTCAATTTTTTAACCTATCTTTGCAGTCCGTTCCAGAAGGACCGCGAGCGCTTTCGCGCCCGGCACCCTGGTAAACGGCGGGGTAGCTCAGCTGGTTAGAGCGTCGGATTCATAATCCGGAGGTCGTGGGATCATGCCCCACCCCCGCTACAAAACAT
>JAEEGF011148581.1_pt1 | contig 77327 bp, 69 predicted proteins | sample 9134171 | NCBI WGS metagenome assembly JAEEGF01 (sample SAMN16246542, study PRJNA631951) | gut metagenome | biome: gut microbiome; feature: rumen; material: AP-attached | host: Bos | place: Iran: Karaj | collected 2018-10 | reverse complement strand
ATCCCCCCCCAAAAAAACGACATATGAGCCGTTTGCTTGTGCATATAAAGTCAATCTGCAGGTTGAAACTCGAATGATGGGATCATATTTCTTTTTTTTGTCTCGTGGCATTTGAATTACTCTTATTATTTCCGGATATTTCTTTTGCCAAGTCAATAATTCTTCATAAGTGCCGTCAGAAGAACCATCATCCCCACATATTATTTCAAACCGAAAAGAAGTTTTTTGCTGTAGTACGGATTTCAAACTATCCGCAATATATTTTTTTTGATTATAATATGTAATCAGAATTGAAACACATATTGTTTTGTCCATCTATGTTTCACCGCCAACTAAATGTTGATTTTTGTTCAATTAACAATTATCCTAAACTATTTGTATTTATAAATTATACCTTTACTTCGTCAACAATAATAACCTTACCATTCATTAATTGCATCTATTACAAACTGAATTTCTTCATCTTTCATACCATAATAAAGAGGAAGACTTAATTCTGTCGAACTTATTTCCTCCGAAATTGGTAAATCTCCAACTTGAAGTCCTAGGTCCTTATAGCATTCCTGAAGATGTATAGGAATCGGGTAATGTTTATTGGTACCTATTCCGTTAGAATTTAAATGTTGTTCTAACTTTTCTCGTTTTTCACTTCTTATTCCAAAAATATGCCAAACCGGTGATGCGTATTCAGGAACAAAAGGTAGAATGATTTTTGTATTGTCTATCTGTTCTAAATACCTTTGGGCAATTTTACGTCTCTCATTATTCATCTTATCTAGATAAGGGAGTTTTGCCAAAAGAAAAGCCGCTTGCAATTCATCTAGTCTGCTATTATGCCCTTTTAATACATGATGGTACTTATAATCAGAACCGTAATTTCCATATGCTCTAACCTTGCTAGCAAGTTCTATGTCATTTGTTACAACAGCTCCTGCATCACCAAGTGCTCCTAAATTTTTTCCGGGATAAAAACTAAAGCATGCCAACTGGCCAAAGGTTCCAATATTTTGTCCTTTATACTTTGCACCATGCGCTTGAGCGCAGTCTTCAATAACTTTTAAGTCATACTTTTGAGCAATGCTCATTATCGGGTCCATATCACACGGTTGACCATATAAATGCACGGGTATAATTGCTTTTGTCGATGATGTAATAGCATTTTCTATTTTTTCAGGATTAATATTAAAAGTTCTAATATCCGGTTCTACAAGCACTGGTGTTGCGCCAACATAAGAAACTGCCAATGCTGTAGCAATATATGTATTTGAAGGAACAATAACCTCATCTCCTGCACCTATTCCTAATGCTTTTAATGAAATCATCAACGCATCTAACCCATTTCCTACCCCGACACAATACTTTGTTCCAATATACTTAGCAAAAGCATTTTCAAACGCTTCATCTTCTTTCCCCTCTATATACCAAGAAGCACTGAATACTCTTTCGAAAGCTCCTTTTAATTCATTATTTAATTCACGCTCCATGGGAAGAAAACTTACAAATGGCACTTTCATGTTATACTCCTTCTGTAGCAACGGTTTCGCCACAATTTTTTACATATTCAAGAAATTCATCATAATTTCTAATATAGTCTTCCTCATCGTATAATTCCGAGGCAAGAACCAATAATACAGCATCCGGAGAAAAATCATACATTTCTCTCCACATTGTATTTGATACATATAAGCCTTCATATGGTTTTTCAAGCGGAATTATTTTTTTCTCTTTTCCATTATCAAGTTTTATTTTACAACTACCATGAATGCACACCAAAATTTGCTGAAGAGATTTATGAGCGTGATATCCTCGCGTTACTCCATCAGCAGTGCCATATAAATAATAAACACGCTTTATACGGAACGGAATGTCTTTAAATTCCTCAAGTGCTACAAGACTTCCTCGTTCATCTCCATGTGGTTGAAAAACATATTTTACTACCTGCATTTTTATAGATTACCTCCTCATCTGATTATTGACTCCGTTATATCAAAAAACTTGAATATAATCCGATAAAAACCAGCTTTAACCATCATTCTTCTTAACTGTTTTTTCTTTCGTTTTTCAAGTTCATTATATCTAGCAAATAAATTTAGTATATCATTGTCATATTTACTTGATTCAATAAAATACTTTTCATATTTCTCGTTTCTAAGCGTGGCTTTTTGATTCCATACAAAACGTAATGGTTTATAGAATTTTGCTAATGAACTTTTGGGAAAACTATTTCTATTAAGCACATCTTGAAACAGAAGAAGTTCTAAAAGGTTTAATTCTAATTCATCAGATGTTCGCATTATTCCAGTATCACGTTGTCTATATCCAAAAGTCACTCCTGGTATATGTTTTGCTTTTCCTGTACAAAAACAACTATAAAACATACCCGTGTCATCGCAAAATCTATCTAAAAGATTATTTAATACATTACGTCGAAATACATAACAAGAAATATGCCTATATTCAAATGACCATAAAACCGGACGGCTAAATTGGTTCTTTTTTGCTTTAGGAAAAATGCTCTTTCCATCATCCCAAAATTTTTTATAATCTGTATAGCAACAAGAATATTCTGGATTATTATCAAGGAACATAGATGCAACCGATATTTTCTTAGGATCAATTAGTAAATCATCTCCTGAAAGAATCTGCAAATACTCACCCTTTGATAATTCTAAACCCTTTTTTATAACATTAGATGCACGCAACGAAGGAATAATATACTGAATATCTGATCTATCCATTACAAAATATCGTATTTTATTAGGATACTTTTCAGCTAATTCTTTAATAATCTCTAAAGAACCATCACTTGAACCATCATCACCAATGATGATTTCAGCATTGTTATCACAAAAAACTTCCTGCCGTAAGCAAGACTCTACTGCTTCTTTAAGATATCGTTTCTCGTTGTAAGAAATAATAACGATGGAACATTTCATAATCAAAGATTCCTTATCTACTCATTCTTAGCCGAATAGTCTCTACAGCTTTAGCCGGAATATTAAAGAAACTACTAATAGCCAAAAATCTTTTTCTATATTTTATAGGAATAGTACGATATACATTTCTAAAGTTCTTAGTACGAAAAGGGCGAAAATATTTTGCGATAGCCTTTGCTACAATTCCTCTGTAACGAATATAAAAATCATATTTTCCTTCAAATGCGGTATCAAGTTCATTCATTAGAGAAATCTTTTTTTCAAACAAAGCTATTCCTTGATTCATGGAATTGAAATTATGCTCCCCTTTAACAGATATTCTTCTTCGATAAGCAACTGTAACGTTATCAAGCACATACACATTTCCTACCAATAAAATCAAAAAAGTATCAGTTATATCATCAATATATTTGCTAACTTTAGGCATAATAGAAAACAATTCAATATTATCTTGAATCATATTCCGCAACATAATACCATTCAATGGATAATTCTTCCCTGATAAATAATCTTGATATTTGACAGCCTTGTTGCATTCACGTAATGGTGGCTCTACAAAATCATTTATCGAGGATTCTCCCGTTCTCGCTGCAACTCTATTAGCAACTCCAACATACTCTGGGTGGCTTTCAAGAAAATCATATTGTCTTTGTAGTTTACGATTATCAATCCAATAGTCATCGCCTGATAACGGAACAATATACCTTCCTTTACACATTTGTTTTGCTAAAAACATATTCGCCGTTAATCCAATATTTTCTTTATTATAGTTGACTCTTATAAAATCATATTTCTCTGAATACCTTTTTAAAATAGACGGAGTCCCATCTTTAGAGGAATCATCAGAAATTACTATCTCATATTTAAAGTCTACTTCTTGAGATAAAATGCTTTCCAACGCTTGAACAATATATTTTTCATGATAATACGTGGTCATATAAACACTTACCGCATATTCTTGCTGAATCTTGGATTCCATTTTACTCTCCTATTTCCAGATAATTTTTCATATTTATTTAAATATATTTTTATAAAGCCACCTAAATCAAATAATGCTTTTGTCCAATTTTATGGTTGTACGTGTCAGAATTTCAGAATAATTATTATAAATAAGAATGTAATTAGTAAATTTATTTGAAATAAACTATCAACTTTTCTTGTTTCTTCAAGGAAGAACAATCCAATCCCCAAATGTTTTATCCCAACTCTCTGGTTCGAATGGCATTAGTCCTCCCCAATGAGAGAAAGTTAATTCTCCAAAATATACTTTTCCATTAACTTCATAAAAATCAACCCTTAAATGATGCATGCCCTCAGATAGTTTTTCAGCCAATTCTCTCATCAACTCAAAAGAATTAGGTATCGAAGGTTGCTCAGAAGCACACGGATGCCCATTTGTAAGTTCCATATGATTTAAGTCCATATCAAAGAAATCAAATTTGGTTTCTTCCCCCTCTGTTTGGCGCTCTGTAGCTATAAATAATGCTTTGCATTTACCCTCAAAAGTAAAGAATTTATAATCTCTTAAATCTTTTGTTGTATCATCTTCCATATACATTTCAGCAATTATACGAGGTTTTACATTTTTATATGGCCATTCGCGCGCAACATAATAGAATTTTCTTTTTAAACTTTTCTCTATTATGCGTTTGGCTTTCTTTCGATCTAACACATTTTTATCTTTTACAACAATTAATCCACCCGAATCATGTGTGCATTTCAAGACAAATTTTTGAGGTAACTCGTCAAAATTGATTTGGTCAAATTTATCCCACACTCCAAGTGTAGGAATTATATATTCCTCTCCTATAATAGATGCTACAAATTTTTTTGCCTCATACTTATCAACCATATTGGTATAAATGGGCTTACGATCATGAAGTTTTAACCAGTTGATTTTCTCGTTAAAAGTAACTGGATTCTCCAAGTTTGGCCATTTCCCAAATGCTGCTCTATAACAAATTTTTAAATATTTTTCATCAGAAATCCATTTAAAATACCCTTTCCCTCCTAAATGTTTTATTATTTTCCAAGGATTTTTAATTACTTCCCATACTGTTGTTTTATGTGACATTATATTATCTCCTTGACACATTTCATAAATCGTTCATAATATGCCATTTCAGTATATTCCTGTTTTAAACGCGAAAGACATTTTGCCCTAATGTGTTGATATGAACTATCGTTCTGTTCTTCCATCTTTTTGATTCCATCTAATAGCGAATCTATGTTTCCTGCTTCGAATACAAACCCTGTTTCGCCTTCAACTATCAATTCTGGTATACCACCTCGATTAGCTCCGACAACTGGTGTTCCTTGTGAATATGCTTCAAGTATTGTTCTAGGAAGTGGTTCATCCCATTCTGATGGAACTATAACTGCTTTAGCTTTTGCTACATATTCAAGTAATTCTATTCCTTCTCGACTACCTATGAATTCTATATTATTACTTTCATTGATTGTTGATTTTACTTCCTCTTCTAGGATTCCACTCCCCATAATTATTAATTTCTTATCTTGTATTTTTTTAAATGCATTTATAGTGGTTAAAACACCTTTTTCTTTTGATAGTCTTCCAAAAAAAAGATAATAATCTCTTTCACCCTCATACGGGATTTGAGAAATATCTACATAGTTGTACATCACATTCATTTTTCCGCTATCAAATCCTTGCTCAATATGTTTATTCATTACAAACTCTGAATTTGGCATGAAAGCCGATATGTTTGGAAGTATTCGTTTATCCATATCTTTCTTTATCAAATACTTTATAAACGAGTAAACTGCACTTTCCTTATAACATTTTAATCTAACACCTATTAATTTATTATTTCTGCATTTTACACAATATTCTCCATGATCTTGAGCTCCATTAAGGCAAAACAGATTATAGTTTTGAAGATATTTAATAATGGGGATTCCGCGTTTTATTAATGTATGATATGCAGAATTACTTATAACCGACACAACATTATGAACAAGAGCAAAATCAACATTCTCTTTATCTAATATTTCATTAATATCTCTAGAAGTTTGGGGGTTATTAAGAGCACGCATTCCATTTTTGATTTTTCCTAGAATACTTCTATCTGTAGCATATTCCATATTCGTTTTATAATAACGAATAACCTTAATTCCATTGCGCTCTAAAAGATCCGCGATTAAGAATGCCGTTTTAGTTTCTCCACCAGTAATCTGATAATCATTATGTATTTGAAGACATACTATTTGTTTGCCATCCATTATTCTACCTAACCCATTTATTACTGAATTATTTTCCTCTAATTACAGTTTCCCATATAAACTTTGAATTTGTTATAAGATACCTCTTAAAAAGCCTTTTAGGATCTTGCATTAATCTATATAGCCACTCAAGGTTACATTTTTGCATCCACTTTGGCGCACGTTTAATGTTTCCTGCATAATAATCAAATGCAGCCCCTACTCCAACCATAAGACCAATAATTTTTCCTTGATGTGCAGCCATCCATTTTTCCTGCTTTGGTGCACCAAGGCCAATCCAAACAAAATCAGGATTTGTCTTATTTATCATCTCTATTATTTCGTTATCCTCTTTTTCTGTTAATTCACGAAAAGGAGGACTGTATATTCCTGTAACAATTGACTGCGGATAATCCTTTGTTAGATTAGCAGATAACTTTTCAAGTGTTTCTTCTGTCGAGCCATAGAAGAAATGTCTGTAACCACCAATTCTAAGAACTTCACCCATATATGATGGTCCTGTTGTACGAGCCATTTCTTTAGCTCCTCTTTTTCTTCCTACAGTACTTAGAGGACCGCCATCTGGAATAGCCATAATCCCACCATTTTGAATTCTTTTATAATCATCATCCTCAAAAGCAGTTACCGTGGTATGAACATTCGAAACACAAATATAATCCCCTGACAGTTTCTTTATATTCTCTTTTGTAAAATGAATAAGCCAGTCCATATCAATAGCAGCAATATCTACTCCTAAAATATTAACTGTAGGAATGGTGTTTTTATCCACTCCGGGTTTAAAAGTCATATCTGACTCTCCTTAATCAAATTTTTTCAATTTTAACCAATTATTTCAAAGAAAGAAAATATAAATTGCTAATTGAAATGACTATAATAATCTTTATACCAAATAGCGAATTTCTGCAAACCTTCCCTAATTCCTATTTCTGGTGTAAATTCAAAATCTTTTTCAAAGGCTTCTGAGTCTGCAAATGTAATGGGTACATCTCCAGCTTGCATTTCAACTAGTTCTCGGTGCCCTTCAAAATCGTATGTCTCCGGCAAAACTCCTGCGTTAACCAATTCCTCCTGAAGAATAGAAATATAATCAAGCAAGTTTTCTGGAGTACCTCCGCCGATATTATAAATAGCATATGGAGGAATTGGGAGCCCGTCTTCACCTATTTGTTTTTTGGGTGCCCCCTGCATTACGCGATATACACCTTCAACTATATCGTCGATATATGTAAAGTCACGTTTCATATTACCGTAATTAAATATTTTTATTGTTCCATCTTTAGCCAATGTGTTTGTAGCAGAATAATAAAACATATCCGGACGTCCTGCAGGACCGTATACGGTAAAGAATCTTAATCCAGTAGAGGGAATGTTATAAAGTTTTGAATATGAGTGAGCCAATAATTCGCTTGATTTCTTGGTTGCAGCATATAAACTTACAGGATTGTCAACTTTATCATCCACAGAAAAAGGAACCTTTTTATTTCCACCGTAAACAGAACTTGATGAAGCATATACCAAATGTTCAACTTCATGCCACCTGCATGCTTCAAGAATATTAAAGAATCCTACAATATTAGATTCAATATATACCTCTGGGTGATCAATAGAATATCTAACCCCAGCTTGCGCAGCCAAATGAACCACGATTGCAGGTTTATATTGTTCAAATACCTGATTTATTAATTCTTTGTCAGCTAGATTTCCTTTGATGAATATGTGTTTTGCTGAACTTGTTTCTGCTACTTTTTCTATCAATCCAAGTCTATATTCTTTCAATTTAGGATCATAATAATTATTCATAGAATCAAAAGAAATAACCATTCCAGAATTCATTTCATTTAATAAACGAATGACTAGATTTGCGCCTATAAATCCAGGGCTACCCGTAACTAATATAGTTTTTCCGTTTAGTTCAACTTTTGTCTTCGACATTTTTATTCATTCCTCATTCTTGCCTGTTTTTTTAGTCTCTATTAAACAAATCTCTCGTATATACTTTATCCTTTACATCATCCAAATCTGTACCAACACGATTTGCGATAATTGCCTGAGACATGCTCTTAAACTTCTCTAAATCATTAACTACCTTAGATCCAAAGAATGTTGAATTATTCTCAAGTGTAGGCTCATAAATGATTACTGTAGCACCCTTGGCTTTTATACGCTTCATTACGCCTTGGATACTGCTTTGTCTGAAATTGTCACTGTTAGATTTCATAGTAAGTCGGTAAACACCGATTATGCATTCCTTTTCTTCGGAAGCTTTGAAATCTCCACGGTTGTAATAATCATAATATCCTGCAAGTTTTAATACTCTGTCTGCTATGAAGTCTTTTCTGGTCCTATTAGATTCAACGATTGCTTCTATAAGATTTTCAGGTACATCTGCATAGTTTGCTAAAAGCTGCTTTGTGTCTTTGGGAAGACAATATCCACCATATCCAAATGAAGGATTGTTGTAAAAGTCTCCAATACGAGGATCTAGGCTTACTCCTTTTATGATTTGGTCCGTGTTAAGCCCTTTCATTTCTGCATAGGTATCAAGTTCGTTGAAATACGATACTCTTAACGCAAGATATGTATTGGCAAACAACTTAACCGCTTCTGCTTCGGTAGTACCCATGATGAGGGTATCTACATTATCTTTTAGACTGCCTTCTACGAGCAGCTTCGTAAATGTATTTGCTTCTTCAATCTGTTCTTCAGTTGCACCCACGATAATACGTGAGGGATAAAGATTATCATATAGAGCTTTTGATTCTCTTAAAAATTCGGGGGAAAATAAAATACGATCTGTATTGAAACGTTTTTTTACCGATTCGGTATATCCGACCGGTATGGTACTTTTGATTACCATGATTGCTGTATCTGAAGATTTTAAGACGAGTTCTATGACACTTTCTACAGCACTGGTATCAAAGAAATTCTTCTGCGGGTCATAATTAGTCGGTGCAGCTATAATAACAAAGTCCGCATCGCTATAAGCTTTGGCTCCGTCGAGAGTCGCCGTTAGTTTCAACTCTTTCTCTGCCAGATATTTTTCGATATACTCATCCTGAATAGGTGATTTGCGATTATTAATCATGTCAACCTTTTCAGGCATTATATCTACCGCCGTAACTTCATGCTTTTGAGACAGAAGTACAGCAAGACTTAATCCGACATATCCGGTGCCGGCAATTGCAATTTTTAAATCATCAAATTTATTCATTGTCACATATCCCCTGTTTGCCCACAATATGACATTTTATTTTACCATATATAGTGGCCTTGTTCAATAAACACAAACCTATTGATTTTAGCAAAAATGAGAGATATATGCAAGAAAAAGTTGGAGAATACCCAATTTAATCCATGCTTCCACTTATATTACTTAATATTTATAATATAATCTTTACTTTTTGCGACACATATTCCGTTTTTTATAATAAAACACTGAACTGAATGTGAACCACTATATGATGTTGTTTCTCTCTTTCCCATTTCTCCTATATCTGAATTTTCAAAATTACCACGCATACATCCGGCTCGTCTTGCATCTTCTCCTGTATTTGTTATTTGCCATTTTACTACGAATGGTTTCTTTACTCCAGTATATACTTGAAACTGAAGTGATAATCCTTTGTCAAGAGGAGTCCCATTATTAACATATTCTATTACATTTCCATTTTTATCCTTAACTTTTACCCCTATGAATGCAGCTCCGCCGTGAGTCATAGGCCAAAGAGGTTTCTGCCTATGAGTAGCAGTCGCACATACTGTAAAAGCATGAGAAGATTTTGCAGATGTATCCTGCGGAAAATCTTCTCCTAGAATTCTTCTCCATATTTCATTTCCTGTCCCTTCCGTATTTAATAAGTCTGCATGTTCCGACAGTTTATAAATAAATTTGGAGAAATCCTCCGCTGAATACCCGAATAACAAATCATTATCAATTATTTTTTCAGAAGGATCTGGAATATACGGTACAATATCTTTATCAGCAAAATCTTCTTTATATGTGGAAATAATATTTTGTATTGTGCTAATAAACAAATCCTCGGTAGAATGCTCAATATCTCCTATGTTATCGGCTATTATCTTTTCCAATGTGATTCCCTTGGGGTATCTGACATCAGAAGGACAGTTTATTCTTCTCCACCACTTAAAAACTTTCACTAGAGGTTTATACGTAGAATTATTATCTTGATTTATTTGCGTTGACCATGTTTTATGGCCCTTAGGGTCTGTTTTGATCCACTCCCCTGTTTCAGAGTCACAAACATAATAAAGATTATCATCCTCATCCTGAATCACTGGAACTACATCAATGCTAATCTTCGAAAGCTCTATGCCTATTGAATGATGTTGAAGTTCTAAATGACCATATATTGATGATTCCTGCAGTACACTAGAAAGCTCAGTTAATACTCTTGAAGAATCATCATATAAACTATATTTTGTCACAACAATTATATCAACATCTCGCTTTTTATCACCCTTTACCGGACGAATGGAAGTATGTTTAGCATATGATCCAGACAAAAATGAATCTACATATATATTCGAATATTTTTTATGCTTTCTCAAATATTCACGAAGCGTATTTTGAACACTGCTTATATACGAAACAGTACTTGGACTTGGCTCAATATTGCTTATAAACCTATCAAAATCACTCTGTTTGGCCATATTTCTCCTTACTCACTCTCAAAAGAATGCAATACTTTTGCATATTCATTAATGTCTATAGCTGGAACGGTTCCTATTGATTGCAGAGCATTAAGCAATCGTAAGAAAAAAAACAAAAGTGATTCATCTGGAGAACTCTTTTTTATTGAAAGTTTTGTATCTCTATCAACCCAAAAAGACCCATGTTTAATAGCACATCCAAAATCTACTTCATGATTCGAATCTTGAGCATTGAGGTTTTTTCTTAGCGAGTCTCCCAAAGGATCTTTCCAATCTGATTCGATAGTTACTATTCCCGAAAGTATTTTATGAAGAGGTTTTGGACGATAAATACCCCCTACAAAAGGGATTTCAACCGATGTTCTTTTTAACTTTCGAACACTTGCCGCTTTATCTCCTGCATAATCTAAATGCTCTTTATTCAAATTTTGTTTCACTTCAATAACAGCATAAACACTTTCTGCAGGGACATAAATAACTTGCTCGTGTTTAAAAACAAAATATGAATACTGTCCATCATAAATTACTATATCAATTTGATCACTAGCATTTCCATCATGGTCAACAACAAATGCTTTGTCAACACAGTACCTTCGTGGTAAGTATTTTCTCAGCCATTTTCGCCAGCTTTCTTCAGCCGCTTCTCCCATTTCTCCATTGTGTGGAATGGAAATTCTCCCAACCTCTAATGTTGATTGCATCTCTGCTTGCATGTTCTTAAAAAGTTCTAACATATTAACCTGTTCCATATTGAACCTCCTCAATAAATATCACAACACTAACAAGAATTATGAACCCCTTATGTTTATATTACTTCCAAGACCTCAAAGCATTTCTTCAATACTTCCGATTTCTCCCATTCAACGCTTCGTATCTGTTCGTCAATCAAACTAAATACCTTTTCGGGATACTGTATTGCCCATGTGACACCCAAATGTGCTTTAAGTTCAGTTCGATTGTTATAAATATAATTTGATGCTATAGCGCGCATTTCCTTCACAAATTCGCCAGTTTTATTCACTATGACCTTATCATAAGGATCTTCTGAAATTGAATCTAACATTACATTTTCAAGCGCACCTTGGTATTCCTGTGGGACAACTACAAGCAATGTTTCAATTTGCTGATCCAAACGATATGAATCTTTATATGTATTTTGAATCCATTCGTTGTTTTTCATTTTCGATATGACTGGGTTGAGACTTTCTGAAAATCTTTTTTCAATTGATTTTATTCCGTTATCATCTCTGTCTATTATTATCGCCAAACGATTTATAACATTAGAATCCAGAATCGGAGAACTTAACTTGTCTTGATAAAATTTTTCAAATCCATCTTTTCCTCCGACTGCACATATCAACAGTTGCTCACTGTTTTTTGCATAACAATTAACACTCTGATTATCGTTATCCGGTTTAATAGCAAAATTCTTCGGCATTTTCTTGGAGTATTTCCATCCTGACACTTTCTCTAAGTAGTAACTTAATAAAATAGCATCGGTTTTCCCTTCACACAAAATAACTTTTATCATAAGCGTACCTCGAAATTAAAAGATTCCCGATTTTCGCTTACACGACGCCCGTTAAGATTACGCGATAAGGTTTTGTCACCAACTTTTTTCAACGTTATAACATTTATATTATCAAAATCTGTTTGCGAATCATAATCCTGCGTTTTAAGCAGGCTATCAACAGTTTCTATGCTGTGTGTAGTTATAAATAACTGTATGTTATAAAGCGCACAGGCTTTTAACACAAATCTGAAAATATCATCATACAACTGTTCATGAATAGATGTTTCTATCTCATCTATCAAAAGAATTCCACCATTAGCTTTTGCAATAGAATTTGCTAAAACTAATGCTCTTTTAACGCCATCGCCAAATGTTGAAAGTGGCATATTTCCAAGTTCTTTATGATATAGACATTCCACTACTTGATTGGAAATATCTCCCGGTAACGTTTTTATATCTTCGATTTTCTTATCAAATTGTTTTAAAACCTCCACACATATCTTTTTGTATCCCTCATTTCTCACAATTTCCCTGATAGTGTTTCCCTGAATATGAGCAAAAGCACTAACATACTCTATGGAAAATCCCTTCTTTTCACGAATTGCAGTTCCGGAAATTCCGGAATATCTGTTGAACGAAACTATTTGGCGTCTATCGTAATTGCCATATGTTAACATTATGGCGCCATTAAATCCATCAATCTCCTCATTCATATGCACAACCCTATTCCTTGAATAAGGGCTATCTCCTATAAAATCACTTAGGACTTTCTCTTCTTTGCCTGAAAAGCGATAAACAAATTCTTTTCCATCACAAATTCCGCTTAGTTCTATTTTTTTTATGTGATCATTCTTGGGAAAAATATTCATAATAGTTTCATACGGAGAGTTTGCTTTAAAAATAGTATTTTCCCTTGACCTTGCAACTTTATAGGCATTATAAAGATTATCATTACTAATTCTCAGTAATTCTATCGCCTCCAACAAAGAAGTTTTTCCACTGTTGTTTGGTCCGACAATCAAATTTACATTATTAAGATTCTCCAAATATAAATCTTTGATTCCTCTAAAACTGTCTATCATCAAACTATCTATTTTTGCCATAAATTAATCCTCCTCATCTACAAAATCTATTACAAGTCTTTTGCCTGTAGCATTCGCTATCTTATTAAGGGTAGCAAGTGTTGGTATATTATTTCCTTTCTCGATATTACTAATATTTGATTGAGTCAGCCCGGTTATAGCAGCAAGCTCCTTTTGTGTTAATCCTGCGTTTTCTCTTGCTTCAGACACTTTATCCTTAACTGTATCAAGCGTTCCAAAATCTTCTTCTGCCACTTCCCTTACGGGACCGTTTGCAAATTCAACTTTTTTTAATTCTTTGTCTAAAAATTTCTGTAAATCTCTCATAAGCCTCTCCATAACAATATTACAATTATATATTTTGAAGTATTTTATGAGGTTATTATATCTTTTATGATATATTTTGTCAAAATATATTCTCGAAAGTATATTTGTGTGAAATTATATCTTTCACGATATATTTATGGTTTCAAAGGGAATTCTATCCGAATCGGATTTGAATGTATTCCTATTTTACCCTATACAAATTTATTTGACAACCTAATCTCTTTTTTATTTCGCCCAAATCAGCACATTACCTCGCTCTATTATTCCCCGATTGGAATATATTCTTCTTTTATGATATTTTATTATTTTTTCAAAGTTGGTTTTTTTATGAGCACAACTGAAATAATCATTAAAAGGGAGAATTAAAAATGGAAGAAAACAAGGGTTTTTCGTTGGTTGAGCTTATTATCGTAATTGCGATAATGGCTATTTTAGTCGGAGTTATGGCACCGTTGCTTATTAAGTATATTGAAAAGACAAACATTTCTGCCGACACTCAGTTATGTGACACCATTCACAATGCTATTATGACATCGGCTTCCGATCCGGATGTAGTTGCTGATGAAATCAGCCAGAAAATGCTTTATGACACAGGCGGACTTTTGGATCCCGGAAATCCTACCGGTACGCGTCTTGATTGTTTTGGTTCAGGCAGCCAGTGGGTAACTTGTGAATTCGGAAAAAGCTTTACCGAAATTGTTGGTGTAGATGTTTTAACCCAGGGTTGTAATCATTCCCAGTATCTTAAATCCAGAACCGCAAGAGACAGCGGTATCATCTGTGTAGTGCCTAACCAGGAAGGAACTGACTGTGCTGTATATATCGCATGGAGCAACCGTGACGGCGACGGCGCAGGAGTTAACTACAACGGTACTTATTACGGACTTGAAAGTTCCAAGGTAATTTTCGTTAAATAATTGTGGGAAAAGGGAAAATTCTTATTATCGAAAATGAGCCGGTGATTGGTGCGTTGAGAATCATGCACTTCAGGAACTTGGCGGTGTGTGGTCCGAGATTTATTAAATATAGTTAGACACTTAATATAACAAACCCTGCAGTCTCACGCTGCAGGGTTTTATAATTCAGAGATGTGTCCCCGGGTGGTAAAAAAGGCCAAACGGGGACGGTTCCGTTTTGGTAAAAAAGGCCAAAATAGAACCGTCCCCAATTGGCTCATTCTTCCCAGAAGATTTCGTCGAGTGTCTTGCCAAGCACTTTGCAGATGCTTCGGCACAGATTGATGGTAGGGTTGTAATCACCCTTTTCTATTGCATTTATGGTCTGCCTGGAGACGCCGACTTTATCGGCCAGATCCTGTTGGGATAAGTCCAGCGCGGCTCTGGCTGCCTTTAGTTTAAGATTCTTCATTCGTCTTCCTCCTCTTCGTCGTCCGAGGATTTACGCGAATTTGCGATTCTTTTAAGGAGCATCGTTGCAAATATTACGATAAAAAGAACCGCGCACAGGAGATTCAAGATTCTGAATGTGATTCTTCCGTCCACAATTAACTGCCCGTGAATGATATTGATGATTCCGATTACCAGATTGACGAGCGCAATAAATGCGAAGAATATGCTCACGCGGGTCGATTTTTCGTTGACCGCGAAGTAGCTCTCGTGCCATATGCAGTAAACCACATATGTCAAAAGGCCCAGGAAAATCGCCGTCTGATAAAAGACAGGGTAGTCCGCAACTATTGCGATGCCCGAGATATTAAGTATTATCAGCGCTTCGACGGTTATAAGCATTACGAAAAAGCCGATCTTAAAAGCTTTGCCCTGCTCGAGGATCTGTCTTTCATCGTATTTTTTCTCACCTTCTCTGCCGAAGAAAACAAACTCTGCTATGAAGAACCCAAACAGAAGGCCCATAAGCATCCCCCAGCCAAGCATGATTGAAGGGAATACGAGTCCTTCTTCTTTGCTTAAGCAGCAGAATTCGTAGTTAAATACGGTATTTCCGTTCTCCTTAAAGGAAGGAAAGTTGATGTCTTTTGCCATCTGTTGAGCTTCTTTTATGCTGACAACGTTCGTCGACTCAAAATCATAAAACTCGTCTTCGTCGGCAAAATAGTAATAATTCACTTTATAATTGCCGGGCTTTAAATAGATTACAGTATCCAAGAATATCGCGCCCTGCGTGGATGAATAGACGATTTCGTCTGATGCGTCCGTTACAGTAAATGTTGTTACGAATCCGATATCCGAGGGCTTGACTTCACCGACGCTGTCCTCATCGTAGCCGTCGGGGATGAGCGAAAAATAGAGTGTATGCTCGCCCGCTTTATCGACCTTAAAATCGATGGAATTGCTCTTGGGGCTTAGGTTCCTGTCGTTTATTTCTATGGTCGAAGTCCACTTTAGAGTTTTCTTTTCCCTGGGAGTTTTAATTAAGAAAAGAAGTGGAGTTGCCAGAAGCACTGCCGCGAATAAAACCGATACTATGATTCTTCTTACGATGATTGATTTTTTCATGATAAACTCCCTTATGTCCGGTGGCCGGTTTGCCCGACCACCTTTCATTTTAACGCTTATTATGCTTTATTACAATTTATTATTGCTGATTGACGCGAGAGTATTTCAGCTCTGCTCTTTTATGAGTGCTTTTTATATGCCCAGTATCACCGGCAGATATGAAAAGACGAAAAGGCCGATGGTTGAGAGGATGAAAAGCCACACATATTTGCTCGTTGCGAGTGCTTTTAAGGCTTCTGCTTTGGTGGGTTCGCCTTCGATTTTTTCGAGTCTGAATTTCTTTTTGGCCGCGAATACGATGAAGCAGATTATTCCGATAAATGCGAAGAGGCCTAATCCCGCATATGCAAGTCCCAAGAATCCTGCTGCTGCAAGTGCCTCGGGATGTGCCATCAGGAATTCCTGCGACAAATCCATGTTGGGGTTGACTTTAACCAGATTTTGGACTGCCGTAGTTGTTATGACGGAGGTGTACATATTTACAATCATGTGAAGTATTATCGTAAGGTGGATTTTGCCCGTCTTCGAGTAAAGGAATGCGAAGAGAATGCCTATTCCGGTGGCAAAGAAAAACTGCGAGAAGTTGCCGTGGAAAAGTCCGAAGAAAAGTCCCGATACGATGATTGCTATAAAAGAGCCGTATCTGCTTAATCTGTCGATAAGGAGTTTCCTGAAGATAAGCTCTTCGAAGATCGGTGCCAGTATACCTATCACTATGATTCTCGGAATCGGATTTGAACCAACGAGCAGTTCTGCTACTGCGTTTGAACCATTACCTCCAAAAGGAATGGTCATTAATGTGTGAACCAGCGTTCCCACGATCATTCCCGGGACGAGGATGGCGAATGTCATGAAGATAAAGGGAATGAATCCGAAGAAACCGATTTTTGTCTTTGGGATGTCTCTTGTGGGAATCTTCCCGGTCAATCCGAAAATAAGCGGGAAGCCTATCATATCCACACTTATCATAACCAGCATAAGTGAAAAGATTACGCTGTTTGACTGCACAAATCCGGGAAACAAAGTTCCAAAGCCTACGGATACTAAGAGCTGCACGCATGTAATAACGATTGAAAAGATAGCATATGCGAGGCCTATGTTGTCGAGGCCGCGGTTGATGGTATCGGGGGTTGATGTGGTGGTGTTGGGAGTTGATGTGGTTGCATCAGCACTTTTGCTTGTTATAAGTATTATGATGCAAAGAGTGATGATTGCAAGGCCTGTCAGGGCTGTGAGCACCTTAACCCACGCGGGGGATGTGTAAGGTTTGGCAAGCTGTACACTGAATGAAAAACTTGCTTCGCTGTCAGGGTTGAAAGTATCAAAACCGATGGCGCTTATATAATCGTTAAGTGCACTTTCGCTCTTAAATGCATTGTTTTCCCCGGCAAATTCGCGGAACTCATCTTCCGTTGCGAAGAATTCCGTGTTAATTGTGTAGTTGCCTTTTTTTAGGTAGATGCTTTCGTTTGATATCTGAAGCTGAAATGCGCTGGTGCTGTAAACAGTGTTGCCTGCTGCATCTTTAACCGTCATGCCTGTGAAAAATCCCGGCTCTTCGACGTCCCACGAGAATGACAGGTTGTAATTGCCGTCTTCTTCGATGGTCACATCCACCGGCATTCCTTCTCTTGATTCAATCACGCCGTCTTCCTTCACGACTGTCCATGACATATTCGTGTTTAAAATCTCTTTTCCGCTTCCCTGCGATCCCATCGACAGGACTGAAAGTACAAAAAACGGAATCATCAGTATCATTGCTAAAATGTATGGTATGTTCTTTTTCATGTTTGTTCTCCTGATATTTGATGTACATGTTATTCAAGTGTTAACCTAGGGTGCTAAATAAAATGCATAAAAAAACTATATGCTCGTCGACTTGAGCATATAGTAATCCTATCGCGACATAATGTCAAGTATATTTTACAAAATGTAAGAAATTTTAAAACATTCGCTTTATTAACTATTACTTCCTGATTTCTTCTACACCAATTCAATTCATCTATACATAGATAAGAAAAAGGGTTTCGTTTAACTTGTGAATGCTGGATATTTATTCAGAGATGTGTCCCCACCTGGTAAAAAAGGCCAAAATAGAACCGTCCCCAATTGGTCACTTTTCTTCCAGCGGGCTTACCGTATTGGTTAATTCCAGGTCCTTGAAACAGTACTTCGGAACGGCTGCGAGAACGATGTCGCCGTCCATTACAGCTGTACCAAAGTCTCCTTCCGGCGATTCAACAACATCAAAATTAAACGATATCTCCCTGCCATTGGTTATTACGGCATCGGCATGGGAATAATTACCGCCCTGAGAGTATTCCATGTAATAAATCAGATAATTATATATTGCTGTCGAATAATTCATCCTCATTTCCTGAAAAACATCAGAAACATCTGTATTAAAACACCATAATTCATCAGGATCATCAGGCTCTCTCATTCCAAGCTTTTCTTCTGCATAGTCCGCTTCTTCATCTGTTTCAATCAGATACATAACATACGCACTCGGCGCGTTATTCTGACTTAAATACCCGCATTTGAAACTGTTTATATATTCGCATTCCATTTCTTCCCAGGTTTCTTCTTCGGAATCGGTTTCTTCCGGCTCATCCGGAACATTGTTATTCATATATTTTTCGCGGTAGGTTAATCCTTCACGCCTGCATTCAAGCAGAAGATCCGAAAACTGTTTGGTATAATCGTCTTCACACAAAGCATAAAGATCATAAAAGAGACTATTAAACTTTCTGCTTGATACCTCGTATCCACCGATTTTTATTTCATTTCCGTCGCTGTCATAAAGAACAATGTAACTGCTTGTTCCGTCTGTAAAGTCAGCTTCTTTTCCCACATTCATATTGTAAACTTTTTCAGCAGAGAATTTCTTTTTTATCTCATCCATTCTTTCATCTGAAATTGTCTCTCTTCCGAGTTCTGTTTCGTAATACTGTACTATCAGGGTTCCGTCGCAAAGCAGAGTATAGTGAAGCGATTCATAAATCCACGGCTGATATACACGAAGCGAAAACATTATCTCATCGCTAAACTCGGGTGCCTTCTTGCCACACCCGGTCATTGATAATACTGCAAGTATTAATATGCTTATTGTTGCGAGTATTTTTTTTACATTGTTTTTCATGATTGGCCTCCGAATGATCATTCTGTATAATACACGAAATGAACATAGGATTATTATGGGAAAATTTGCTAAAGATTCAATATAAAAAATGGCCACATCTTTCGACACAGCCATTTGTGTAATCGCATAAAATGACACTAAACCCCCGTCCCCCGGTGTCACCCGGTAGCCAAAGCACCCTCGAGCTATTCGAACATCTTAGGTATAAATATCCTCAAATATTTATCCCAAAATTCCATGTTATGATCGCCCTTCTCTTCCGCATAAACATGTTCAATTCCCTCGGATTCAAGGAATTTGTGGAAGTCTCGGTTATTCTCGATCAGGAAATCATCCGTTCCGCAAGCCATGTATATTTTAGGGCAGTCTTTGCCTTCGGCTTTTATATCTTTTATGAGCGTTTCGGGATTGTTCCTGCTTTCAAGCACTTTCGTGAGATCTCCGAAGCATTCTCTGAAGTACTCATAATTTGCTATCCCGTTTCCTTCGCCCTCTTTTAGGGACGCTACTTCATGTACGATTAACGCGGGAGAAAGTGCTGTCGCGGTGCCAAATTTATCGGGATAGTACAAAGCGGTGTGCAGTGCGCCGAATCCGCCCATGGACATTCCCATGATGTAGGTGTCTTCCTTTGTTTTTGCGAGGCCGAAAACTCTCCTGACATAATCCATGAGTTCCTCGCCCACGAATTTGCAGAATGCATGACCCGTCGAAATGCCGTCAAGCCAAAATGCGTTCTCGCCGTTTGGAATCACAACCGCAAAATTATACTTATCCGCCAGATACCACGGCACCCAGTTATCTGCGTCGCCCGTATATCCGTGAAGCAGGAACAGCGTCTTAATCGGACGATTCGCGTACTCCGACTCGTTGGGCTCCTCTTCCCTTATATCATTGGGCAGATACATATTGAATGTCGTAAATCTTCTCAAACAGTTTGAATAAAAGCGAACAGAAATATTTGCCATACTATTCTTCCTTTCTGTGGGTGGTTGGAATACTTTCTTAATTATTTTAACATATCATCCATTGATTAGACCAACCAATTTCTGTCACCAATGGTGATACAATTTTATAACAAATATTCTTCTATCATTTGTTTTATTGTGGCTGAACTGAGCGGAGTCATCGATGACTCAAATGTCATGATCATGTTTTTTCCCGCGAGGAAACCATTCTGCTCGTATGTTTGGATTTTTGCTATGTTTTTATTGGCATACGCAATATTATCCATCATGCCAAAATGCTCCCAAACATATTCCTTTCCGGTTCGTTTATTCAGGCAAAGAAAATCCGGTCTGACTGTTCCTAATCCATTAAGCATAAGCGGATATTCGTATCTATAGCAGACTCCGTTTTGCTCCAGCATATTGGCAATAATCAACTCGGATTTTGATCTGACCTTAACTCCGTTAACTGATACAAATTCAATGTTATCGTTGATTTCCATCGGCTCATACTCTACGCTTTCCCACTTCTTTACAAACTCTTCCTTTGTTTCCACTATTGGAGTTACAAGTATTTTTCTTGCTTCAGGAAGGTTGGTATAAACCTTTTCTATTTCGTCGATATTGTAGGATTTTAGGAATTTCGATAGTTTTCTTTTGAGGGCGTTCAGTTTTTTGTTAACGGAAATTTCGTAGTCACGTTGAAGGGTTTTTCTCAATTCTTCTTTATGAGCTTTAGTGATGTATATCTTTTTATTTGTCGTCTTATCAAACCAATAGTACTGAACGCATCCTCCACTTTTACTCGATTTAACCAGACGCTTCGGAATATTCTGTAATTTTGAAAGATTTCTATTTGATTTTGCAAGTAACTCATTTATTTCATTTAGTTGAAGTATGAGTTTTTCTCTGTAGTTTTCCATGTTACCCCCTTTTCTCTTATAATCTTTGATAGTTTTCTTGTTTTTACGGGCTTTTTTTGCTTTTTCTTGTTTTAGCCCGTAATTTCTCGGCCAGTGCTTCTTGTTTTTACGGGCTTTTTTTGTTTTTTCTTGTTTTAGCCCGTAGTTTCTCGGCCAGTGCTTCTTGTTTTTACGGGCTTTTTTTGCTTTTTCTTGTTTTAGCCCGTAGTTTCTCGGCCAGTGCTTCTTGTTTTTACGGGCTTTCTTTGCTTTTTCTTGTTTTAGCCCGTAGTTTCTCGACTGGTGCCGCTTGCTTTTACGGGCTTTCTTGCTTTTTCTTTCGTTTAGCCCGTAATAAAATGATATTTCAGAGCAAAAGCATGCAAAAAAGCTTCCATTGCTGTAAGCATGTATTCATTTTTAAGGATTTCTGGGAAAAATGAGCTTAGAATTAAGCTCAACTTATTGTAGTGAGTGAAATTATAATATATCAAAACAAATATTTCAACAGTGGGCGGGGAAAATGGCCGAGGATATTAAAAATACTGCAAGTTTTGTATAACCTTTGGCAAAAGAACGGAGGAAATTAAAAACCCGCAGGTTCTTCAGAACTTGCGGGTTTAGTGTTAATAAATTGTTGCCTGCAAATAGGGGTTGTGAGAAGTAAATTCTATTCCCACTCGATGGTTCCCGAGTAATTCTTTCTGAAGAGGGGTGATTTTTTATTCCACTCTGAGACGTTCCACTACGCTTTTTTTGTTTAAAACCGAATATGACGCAACCGGTATTAAAGCAGACAAAATTAAAAACAAAGGTAAACAGATTATAAGAGGCAAAAGCGTAAAATGCCATATTAAAATTGCAGTTCCATCCATAAGATTTCTGAGAATAAAAATATTAACCACAGTCGACAGAACAGTTGATACAATTGCAGTCCAGACAAAATAACCCAATCCTTCCCTCACCATGCTGAATATCTGCTGTTTTCCGGTCATTCCGACAGCCTCCAGCATCGCAAATTCTCTTTTCCTAACCATAATTGATGCAATAATTGTATTTGCGTAATTCAACAGTCCGATAAGCGAGAGAATTACTACCAGAACAAAACCGATTGATATTATGGTTTTTCGTGTGGATTTATATTCTTCCTCCACACTGGCCTTGGATATATATGAAAGATTATCGTTCTCGTTTTCGGTATAATCTTTTATCCACGTTTCAAATTCTTCTTCACTTTCGTTTTTAACATCAATCAATACTCTCTCCGGAAGGCGATCGCCGCATATATTTAAGAATTCGTCGGGAGGAAGTATGCAGTCGAAATCATAACAGTAATAAGATTGTCGTTCTATCGGATACGGAATCTCAACCAAGGCCAGTACTTCATATTCTTCAAGAGGCGCCTCGTCATATGCCCCAAAGATGTAAGGTGTGCCATCCTGTGCAAAATATTTCGGTTTAAAATACTCGGGTCTTTTGTTTCTCACCAGGACTTTATCTCCCGGATCAAGAGCGTTGTAACAACTTCCATTGTAATTAAATTGATTTAACAAAACGTATTTCCCGGACATGAATTTTTCCATGTCGATTTTATCCGAACCGTCAAGGGTTTCGATAACATCAAGTTTGCTCACCACGAATTCATCCATTCCGTAAAGTTTTCCCTCAAGCGATTTCTTTTTATTCAGATTTTCAATAAAAACATTTACATCAAAATTCGGATAATATCTGTTAAAGTATTCTATTCTCTCTCGTGCTTCCCGGGTCTTTAATAATCTGTTCTCAATCTTCTCCCATGTTATATCATCAAAACAATAAGGAGTATCCTCTTCAAACTCAAAGTATAGACGTCCGATATTTTCAATTGAATCCTGTTCATTCGCCGCTTCCCAGAAACCGTTGTCGACTCCGATTCCGTAAGACATCATGGAAGGATTGTCAAAACCCGCATCCTGGATGCTGAAATCAACGGAAGTATATTTTTCTATAAAGGTGTTTAAATCAAGACCCGACAATATTCCGAATGTTGAATTAAGAACCACCAATGCAAGACTTAAGGATAGAATTACAATCACCTTTTTTCTTTTTGGTTTTCCGTTCTTCCCAAGCTTTTCGGTAAATTTCAAAGCTTCAATCGGCGATACGCGTGCTGCGTTTTTACACGGGCGAAGCGAACTGATTATTACGGTCACATATGAAAAAACCACAGCCAGAAGAATAATCCATACATTCAGATGAACTTTCCCTTTGTCAAAAGAAACGGTATTTAAATCCTCGGTGATAACAGGTAAAAGATATGCTCCGACTCCTATTCCCAGTATTAAACCTATGGGTATACCGAATAATGACAGCAGCGATGCTCTTCTTAACACTATTTGTCTGATTTGTTTTCCTGTCGTTCCGATAGTTTTTAAAAGCCCGTATTCCTGAGTATCGGAAATAATATTAAGATAAAAGATGTTATAAATAATCAAATATCCGGCAAAGAAGAAAACAGCCAAAAACATTATCATAAGTACAATAGCCAAAGGATCGATTGATGAGGTCATATAAGCCCAGTTTACTCCGGAATTACTGTTATTTAATCCTGTCCTTGACATAAGCTTATCCAGTTTCTTTTGAAGGTTAAATGAATTGCGGAAATTAATATCAGCCATGATATATCCCGAATAATTAAAATCAGTTTCTTCAAAAAACGAAGTTTGTTTTACGGGAGCGTATTTTTGCTGAAACTTTTCGGAAACAAGCGCCTGCTGTGCAAATGATATCGGATCTCCTCTGTAAGATCCGCAAAGAACAAAATCATATGTTTTAACTTCATTTCCTATAAGTAAATCCAAAGAAAATTCCGAACCTATTTCTTTGGGAACACCAAGTTCTTTGAGTGTTAAATCACTTAAAACAATTTCATTTTCGGCTTCCGGCATTCTTCCTTCTTCCGGATAGCAGAAAGAGCCTTTTGCGTTAAGCGGCTCAAAATAATTTACTTCCACATTTAATTTTTTAAGTCTTTCATCCCTGACGAATCCGACTACAATTCTGTATGAAATATCTTTGAACTTTGAATCTTTTTTTAAGATATCGTATTCGCTTTGGCACAGATATTTTATTTCGGTATGAGCACTTCCGCCGGCCCGTCTCATGCTTGCAAGCTGCAGTTCATTTAATATGCTTCCCACAATCGTAAAAAACGAAGAAAACATAAGTGTTGTTAAAATTACCGCAATTGAAAGCAGGGCATATTTTTTTATGTTGTTTTTTATTCCGCTTAAAGCAAGGTTGTTTATCGCTTTGTTATTTTTGACTTTCATATTTTTTCCTTCGATTGATTTATTTGTTTTCGATTATTCTGCCGTCTTCGATATGAATGATTCTGTCGGCCATTTGTGCTATTTCATCGTTATGTGTGATTATCATGATTGTCTGGTTAAATTTCCTGCCTGTTGTTTTAAGCAATCCCAGAACATCCTGACTTGTCTTGCTGTCAAGATTGCCTGTGGGTTCATCCGCAAGAATAATGGCCGGTTTTGCCGCAAGAGCACGTGCAATGGCAACTCTTTGCTGTTGTCCTCCGGACAATTTGGACGGAAGAACATTAACCTTTTCTTTTAATCCGAGCGTGTCAATGACATTGTCGATAAATTCTTTGTCAACTTTCTTTCCGTCAAGTTTGATCGGAAGAACAATATTTTCATAAACGGATATTGAAGGAACAAGGTTGTAACTCTGGAATACAAATCCGATTTTTCTTCTTCTGAATATGCAAAGTTCATCGCCTTTCAAGTCGGAAATATCCTTATCATCAACGATTACTTTTCCCGATGTGGGATTGTCAAGTCCGCCAAGCATGTGAAGAAGTGTCGATTTTCCGCTTCCGCTTGTTCCGATGATACTGACGAATTCGCCTTTTTCCACATTTAAAGAAACTCCGTCAAGCGCTTTTACAAGAGTCTCATCCTTTCCGTAATATTTTTTCAAATCTTTTGCTTCCAAAATACTCATATTGGTTCTCCTTGGCATTTGCCGATTCTTAGAATTATAATTTTGATAATATAAGCATATCAGCCGACTCTTTCTGAAATATTACCCGATTCTTTCAATTTTGAAAGATTTCCGGATTTCATATTCGTTTTCATATAAAAAACCTCCTTATCTTTTCGATAAAGAGGTTTTATTTCATCATTTTCTTAAATATACGACAATCTCTCCGCCTTTTCTTTTATTGTTCGGAACCACTTTGATATATCCTTCTTCTTTGGAAATGATTTCTCTGGCAAGATAAAGCCCTATACCGATGCCTTCCTCCTGTTTGACTTCATTTCCGCGGTAAAATCTTCCGAAAATTCTGGCCGCTTCTTCCTCGCTTATTCCCGGGCCGCTGTCGACAACATGTATGGCATTATACATCTCGAACGATTCCGTAAAAACCTTGATTTCTCCGCCTTCGGGGGTATATTTTACAGAATTGTCAAGAATGTTAACCAAAGCTTCATTCGTCCATTTCATATCAAACAAAGAGGTTAATCCGTTGTCGTCGCCTAAAATAATTTTAATGTTCTTTAATGCCGCTTTTGACTCTATGGCTGAAATCGATGTTCGTATCAGCTTGTTCGTATCTTCTTTTTTTGCCGATAACGAAAGAGTTCCGTTTTCAAGCCTTGAAAGTTTTGTTAAAGATTCAATTAAAAATTCGAGTCTTGAAGTCTGTTTCTCTATTTCCGAGGAATAATTCCTTATTTTCTCAAGCGATGCATCTTCGCCACGCGAAACCTCTTCGGAAAGAAGGGTAGAATACATTTTGATATTCGTCATCGGAGTTTTGGTCTGATGCGAAATATCGGAAATGAACTGTTCAAGTCTCTGTCTTTCGGTTTCCAGATTCTTATTGGACAAAACCGAGTTGCTCAGAAAATCCTTCCATCTGCTTTCGAGCCTCGACATCCTGCTTTCGTCGTATTTGTCTTCAACAAAGGTACCTTCAATCGCATCATCCAGCATTTCTTCAAGTCTTACGATTGTTCTGTTGGCTAACATATATCTCCTATTCAAAACGATATCCCTGTCCGTAAACGGTATTTATGTGCCTGTTTTCGGAATCGGAATCTATCTTGCTTCTTAATCTGTTTATTGTAACAGAAAGTGCATTTTCATCCACAAATTCGCCTTCATTGCCCCAAAGTCTTTCCATAAGTATTTCGCGGGTCAATATCCGACCTTTATTGTCAAGAAACAGTTTCAGCAGTTTTTGTTCGTTAACGCTGAAAAACAAATCCTCATTGCCTTTTTTGAACAGTATTTTGTCAAAATCGAAAATCATATCATCAAGTCTGTATACCGTTTCACTTCTTTTTTCGGTTTCTTTTGCAATACCGCTTCTTCTTATCAAAGCATTTACCCTTGCTCTTAAAACAGCAAGACTGAAAGGCTTGGTCAGATAATCATCCGCTCCGAGGGTAAGTCCCGTCACTTCGTCAATTTCCAGATCGTTTGCCGTAAGAATCAAAACCGGAACGTCGCTTCTTTCCCTGACATATTTAAGATAATCATATCCGCTTCCGTCCGGAAGATTGATATCAAGAATAATCATATCCAGTTCCTTGCCGTAATTGTCAAATCCGTCTTTGGCATCATGTCTGGTATTTTCTTTGTAAAATTCATTGTTTTCGTTAAGCGTAATCGCTACCCCTTCGCAAAGCGAAAGATCGTCTTCAACTATCTGTATTTTCATTAAGCCTCCCTTATGTCAAAAAGACGAATCACGTTCGATTGTCGGGATCTTCTTTCCTCCAATTGTATAATATAACATTATTATGCCATTTCCCACTTATTTATTTTTTTTAATTTTATTTTTTTATACATTAAGTGGGAATTTTGCAGGCATTTTGCCGTCAGAAAATAAAAAAAATCCCGCAAACCCCTGCAAATAGGGGCTTGCGGGAAATACCTCTTTACTCCCACTCGATTGTAGCAACAGCTTCTCGGCGAATTGGGTTATGGATTATTGAATTGAACCCATTCGGATAACATCATCGGCATACTTCATTGCTGCTTCGTCATGGGATACAATTACGACACTCATTCCCTCACGGCTTTTTTCTTTAAGTAATTTTAATACAAATTCGGTGTTTTCTTTATCAAGGTCATTGGTGGGTTCGTCCGCAAATATCATCTTTGGTGAATTAATAATCGCTCTTGCAATTGAGACACGTCTTAATTCTCCGCCGGATAACTCAGCAGGATAAGAATCCATAAGATTCTCAAGCCCAAGATCTTTTAAGAGACTGACAGCTTTTTCTTTTATATCATTTACCCCATATATATTGGCGGGAAGCATCACATTTTCCAAGACCGTAAGACTGCTCACACCGCTTGTTCCCTGAGGGATATATCCTATATTTTTATTTCTGAATAAAGATAATTCTTTATCTCCAAGCAGATACGGATCTACACCGTCAAGCGATATGCTGCCGTTTGAGGGAGGCAACAGTCCTGCCATTATATTCAAAAGAGTTGTCTTCCCGCTTCCCGACTTACCGTGTATTACAGCCAGTTTGCTGTCTTCGATAGAAAGAGAAGTATCGTTTAGAGCGAAAATCTCCCTGTTTTTTAGCGTATACTTTTTACTGACATTATTAACCTTAATCATATACCATTCTACCTTCTTAATGCATTGCCTATGTCTTCCCTGCATACGCCCATTGTAGATATCGAAGCCGTTATCGGTCCGGTGAGTACCGTGATAAAAAGTGCCAAAAATGAATATAAAACCGTATTTAAAAAGTTCGGTAAAAGAAAAGGCAATCCCAGGTACCCTTCAATCATATTTCCAAATGATATGATAATCACCAATGAAAGGACAATTCCAAGAACCGATCCGATCAAGCATATAATCATCGACTCAGTGAAAATTAGTGAGACAATTTTGATTTTGGAAAATCCCATTGCGCGAAGAAGAGCAAATTCACTCTTTCTCTCGCCGATGCTGACCGAAAATACTAATCCCATAATGATGATTGAAAACACCCATATCCCTGTCACCAAGGCGTATATGATTTTCGAAACATCATCCAATCTTTTAACAGTATCGGATATCATGCTCTTTGTTCTCACAGCCTCAACCCGATCCTTAAAATTTATATTTATCGTGCTTGAGACCACACTGATATCATATCCTTTTTTTACTTTAATATACACAGCCGAAACCGTCTCGTCCGGGCTCTTTTCTCCGACCATGCTAAGTCCCACTTCTTTTGATGCTTCTATGAGATGTTTTATCGTCTCTTCGTTGGCATACACCGCAGTATCAAGACCTGTGCCGGTGGAACTGAGTTTTCCTACTACCAAACACTCAATTCCATAAATTTTCAGACTTTCTCCCGTTTGAACAGAAAGGCTGCTCCCGGCGATTATCTCGTCTTTTCCCGGTTGACCCTTGAAATTGTCTTTTATCCAGGGAGCAACCACAAAATCATTTTCAGGATCAAACCCTACTATTTGCACAGGCGCAGAGCAGCAATCCGACACCGATGAAGCCAAAAAATACTGAATCGAATAATCCTCCACTCCCTCAACTGAGGCAAGATCGGACACAATGGATTTATCCATATAAAAGTTTTCCGGTGTTCCCTTAAAATAGATATTTTTAAGTTCCTCTTCGGACTTTGCACCTTTCGGAATAACAATAATATCCGCTCCAAGTCTCGCTTCCATGCTGTTTAACCCTCTTATTAGGCTTTTACTCAAATTGGCTCCTGCAAGAATTGCGAAAGCCATTAATAATGCCATTGAGGATAGCAATGCTGTCTTAACCGGTCTTTTAATTATATTTTTGATAATCAGTCTTTTAACATTCATTGTTTATTATTGTTTTTCTTTCCAAGCGAAAGAATAACCACATCAGCCAGGGAAATCAGAGCCAGCACAACAGACAATACTATTACGAACGGCTTGAATGAAGTCTGACATCTCATCGTATCCATCATGCATAAAGATATAATCTTCCCGGGAACCAGGAACGTAAGAACAGAAAGAGGAACAAATGCCAATGCTATTCCTTTCTTGACTCCTTCTTCTTTTACAATCAGACGAATCGCACTTAAAGTGATGAACGCAATTCCAAGCGCTTTTACCGTATTTTCCGCCCAATGACAGGCCATTGCCTTGCCTTCGTGAAGGCCGCATGCCTTAAACAAAGTAAATACACCGACAGTAAGTATAATGCTTATCAATAATTCCGCTATGCCTGCGGCATTCTTCTTAAAAAAATTCATTATTTTCCCTCCGCGTGAGCCTCAATAAATCCCTTATCAAGATTGGGTAAAAATTCCTTGAGGTCTCTTTTGATTATTTCATCTGTTATCAGTGCAGCATCTACAACGTAATCCTCACATAACATATGATGTTCTGCTGCTCCCCATACGACATTTCTTGTTAAAGCACGACAACAGATTGCTTTATTTTTGTTTTTGAATCTGTCATGAAGTTCATTTATAAGTGAGAACGCAAGTCTTTCCGACTCATAATTGACGTTTCGTCCGGTGATAATACTAAGCACCATTGCAGCACCTGTCACGGAACCGCAAGAGCATCCCGACTCTCCGAGTCCGGCTCCAAAACCGGTGGATATTTTATAAAATTCTGCAGGAAATCCCAGATTATATACCTCATTGAATGCTCGAAGTATTGCTTCCGAACAATACAATCCGTTTTTAAAATACTCATGAGACAATGCAACTGCAGGCGGAAGTTCCTTGTTAAGATCTCTGATAATCTCGTCATTCAATCTCTTGTTCTCGGTATTGTTAACAGCAAATTCTTCGTAAAGCCATGTACTTAAATATCTTTCTCCCGAATCAGGAAGAAGCGTTACTATTCTCTTTCCCTTATTCTCTTCTCTCTTGGCCAATTCAAGTGCTGCCCACACTGCTGCCGCTGAAGAAATACCAACGAGAATACCCTCATTCTTTGCAAGTTTGTGAGCTATATCACTTGCATCCTCGTCGGTTACGGTCAGTATTTCATCAATAATAGACGTATTGAGTATGCTGGGAATAAAGCCTGCTCCTATACCCTGAATACGATGAGGTTGTGCTATTCCTCCTGAGAGAACCGCAGATTTAAACGGCTCTACAGCTACTACTTTTACATTGGGATTATTCTTTTTCAATACCTCGCCTACGCCTGTTATCGTTCCGCCTGTACCTACTCCGGCAACAAAGATATCTACTTCTCCATCAAGATCGTTAAGAATCTCTACTGCCGTTGTTTTTCTGTGTGCCTCGGGATTGACGGGATTGTCAAACTGCTGAGGAATAAACGAATTGGGAATTGTTGCAGCTAATTCTTTTGCTTTTGCAACCGCTCCCTCCATACCGTCATATGCCTCGGTTAACACAATCTTTGCTCCCAACGCCTTAAGAATCTTTCTTCGTTCGATACTCATGGTTTCGGGCATTGTGAGAATAAGCTTATATCCTTTAACAGCACTTACATAAGCAAGTCCTATTCCCGTATTGCCGCTTGTGGGCTCAATCAGAACATCTCCGGGTTTAATCTTGCCGCTTTTTTCTGCTTCTTCAATCATTGCAAGCGCAACCCTGTCTTTTACACTCGAGAGAGGATTGAAACTTTCCAATTTAACCAATATTTCCGCTCCGTAAGGATTAATCTTTTCAAGTCTGACAAGCGGTGTATTTCCAATTAATTCCGTAATGTTGTTTGCTACTTTCATCTTTCTTTTTTATCCGATGGCTTTTGGACATCAGATAACCTTTCTACCCTTTTTTTTGACACCTTAAATGTAATATCCTGCCGTATCTTCCGTACTTGCGAAATTGAGTTTTTCAAGTATTCTTGTTCTTAAATCAACAAAGTCAGGATAATTACGCGATCTGGTTCGATTCTGCCTTAATTTGATAACTTCCTGTATACGTCCGGGTCTGGAAGAGAGAATAACGATCGTATCACTCATATAAACCGCTTCATCAACATCATGCGTGACAAGAATAACCGTTACTTTTTGTTCCCGCCAAATCTTTAGTATCTCATCCTGCATATTCATCCTGGTAAAAGCATCTAGCGCTCCCAAAGGCTCATCGAGAAGCAATACTTTGGGCTTGTTAACCAGTACCCTGACAAGAGATACTCTTTGTGCCATACCACCCGATAACTGATGAGGATAAGACTTTTCAAAACCGGATAATCCGACCAGTTTTATGTATTTATCCACTTCATCTTTATTTTCTTTATATACTTTTCTTGCTACCAACCCTGTTGCCACGTTCTCTCTTACATTAAGCCAGGGAAACAGATTGGCTTGCTGGAAAACCAGCCCGCGTTCATGATTGGTTCCGTCTATCTTTTCGTCATCAAGCAATATCTCTCCGTTTGTGGGAGTATCAAGACCTGCAATCATTCTAAGCAGGGTAGATTTTCCGCATCCGCTCGGTCCAATCAATGAAACAAAAGATCCGGGTTGTATATCCATCGAAAAATTGTCCAATGCAACAAATTTGTTGCCGTCGTTATCAATGAATTCTTTATGAATATTTCTAAAGGATAATGCTCCTTTTCTTTCGTCTACCATTTGATCAATCCTTTCTGCCATCCGAGAAGTTTATCCTTAACGAAGAACAACAACTTGATAAGTCCGGAAAACATAAGAGCTAAAACAATCAGACAAGCGTATACCTTGTTGTATTCTGCCCATCCCTGCGACCAGTTAATATACCAGCCAAGTCCCGCTTTTACTCCAAGCATTTCCGCCGCGATAAGTGTTGCAAAAGATGTTCCCATACCCATAAACAAACCTATGAAAATGGAAGGCATTGCTGCAGGTATTGCTACCTTAAATACCAAAAATTTTTGATTGCCTCCGAGAGTCTTTGCCACTTCAAAATACGAATTCTGTACATTGTGAATTCCCGTACTTGTCATTACCGTAACAGGAAACCATACGGCCAGTGCAATCAGGAATATACTTGCCAGGAAGCTTGTCGGAAAAGCTACGAGCGCAATCGGAATCCATGCCGTAGCAGGTATCGGTCCGATAATCCTTAAGAGAGGACCTATCCAATAATCCGCCTTTTGATTCCATCCGATCAAAGTTCCCGTGAACAATCCAAACGATGCTCCGAGCAGATATCCGCACAGTAATAATCTGACTGAATAAAGCGCACATTTTAATAAAATTGCTCCATCTGATGCGAATACATACAATACCTTATCCGGTCCGGGAAAAAACGGAAGCGGAAGGAGAGACAGTTTTAAAGTCACCACATCCCATATAACAAGGAACAGGAAAACTGCTGCTATAAAAGGTGCTTTATAAAAATACGCTTTCCCGAATTTCTTGTTTATCAAAGAAATAATAAAAACCGCTATGCTTAAAATCAGTGATGCCATTAACACCTTATTGTATACACCCGTTGTAGATACAACCTGCTTATTTGGGATAAGCAAATGCTCCGCAATTGCGAAAAAAATTATTACTGCAGGGAGTATTCCTTTTATTATGCCCGTTGTTTTTGCTTTATTTGTTTTATTGATTTTTTTATCAGATATCGTTTCCCTGTTATTACTTGCCATTTTTTCACCCGACTATTCTTTTATAACATCTGCGAAAGTTGCATTGAAAAGGGCATCTTCGTCCGTGGAACTCTCAAGAATTCCCTGATCCTTAAGTTCGTGGATATACCATTTGATATTTTCTTTTGCGCCTTCTACGCTGGGAGTCCAGTTGTATTCGCTTAAAAGCTGCGAGTTAAGATCTACATCACCGCCGACATAATTGTTATCAAGAGAAATCTTCGCAGCCTCCACAGGGTTTTGCTGAACCCACTCCGAACTCTTCATCAAAGCTTTGGTAATCTTTCCTGCTGTTTCCGTATCACTTTCTATCAATTTGGCACTTACGCCCACGAAGCAGCAGTACTTATCCTTAAAAGGATCGTCAGCCCCGATATCAAGAAGGTATCTGTATCCGTCATTATCATGTGCTTTTGTAGGAAAGGGATCCCAAGTCATGTATGCCTGGATTTCTCCCTTTTTAATTGCTTCATCCAACAAATTGCCGCTGTATGCAACCCAATTGACTTCAGTATTTGGATCCACACCTTCTTCTCTGAGTTTCGCAGAAAGAGCAATCTGCGGGCCACCGCCGATGGCATCTACACCTACCGTCTTGCCTTTGAGATCCGCAAAGGAATTAATATCGGAATCTCCGGGAACTACAGCCTTTATACATCCTGTATGAATACCTGCCGTAAGTTTTAAGTCCATACCCTGCTCAATAGGCTTAAACCATGCAATATTTGCCATGGCTGCATCAATCTTACCTGTTGCCAGACCCTGTTTTAATTCGTCAAATCCTGCCTGAACCAATTCAACCTCGAGTCCTTCTTCTTCAAAGAATCCCTTGTGATATGCTGCAAATACCGGTGCCTCACATGTTCCGCCTGCATAAGCAATCGTAACCTTTTTCTTACCGTCACTTACATTTTGGGGTTCTTTACCTGTACATCCGGCGAAAGTTCCTGCCGTTAAAAAAAGTGTGATGGCAATACTTAATGCCTTAATAAAGTTTTTTTTCATTTCCTGTCTCCTTTTTGTTTAATAAAAAAGTCCGGCTTTAAGAACCGGACTTTACAAACTTAATCATCGTGTTGGCGTTTCACGCGCAAAAAATCACGCCAAACGCCCGGTTTGTAATCCAGTCCGGCACATTCGGTAGGAACACATGTACATACACATACATATATATCTAATTGATAAACAAACTTCTTTCATAATTTTTTCTCCATTACGCAGCATCATACTACCATTAACCTACTATGTCAATAGGTTTTTATGTTTTTATGATATTTTTAATACGTGTTCTCTGATTCTTTCCAAACATTCGGTTAGATTTGTTCTTGGAGTGGCTATATTGAGACGTTGGAATCCTTCTCCTTCTTCTCCGAATATTTCTCCTCTCTCAAGCCAGAGTCTTGCGTCATTAATCATCCTCCTGTTGATCTCATCACTGTTGATACCCGTATTTCTGAAATCAAGCCACATCAGGTAAGTTCCTTCTGAGTCTATAACTTTTACTCCGGGAAGATTGCTATGAACATATTCTTTGACGTATTCGATATTGCCTTTAACATACGCATGCATAGACTCATACCATTCTTCTCCGTATTCATATGCTGCCTGAGTCGCCAGGAGTCCCATTATGTTTAATTGGCTTATTCCGGCGGCATCAACTTCTTTTTGAAATCTTTTTTTCAAATCTCTGTTTGGAATAAAGATGTTGGATACAAGCATGGTTGCTATATTAAAGGTTTTGCTCGCAGAAGTGCATACGACACATATATCCTCAAATTCTTTTTTTACGCTTGCAAACACTGTGTGCTTTCCTTTGAATACAAAATCATTGTGTATCTCATCGCTTAGCACTGTAACATTATGTTTAAGACATATATCTCCTATCCTTGTCAGTTCTTCCCCGGTAAAATCACGCCCTGACGGATTGTGAGGATTGCAAAGCAGAAATAATTTAATATTGTTATCCACAATCTTTTTTTCAAAATCCTCAAAATCAATATGGTATCTGTTATCCTCTCCCAGATATAAGCTGTTGCTTACCGCGACTCTGTTATTGGCGATTATTGTCTCTGCAAAAGGATAGTAAAGCGGCCGTTGAATAAGCACTTTGTCTCCGGGTTCGGTATACGCTTTTACAGCCATTGCGACAGCGAATATCACACCAGGCGTCTTGATTAACCAGCTTCTTTTTACTTCCCAATTATGATGTCTTTTCATCCATCCCGACACTGCATCAAAATACTCTTCACCAGTTTCACTGTATCCGAATATCGGGTGCATTGCTCTTTTTTTCAAAACATCCTGAATATATGATGAAGTCGCAAAGTCCATATCTGCCACCCAGAAAGGAAGTACATCTTCAGGCATCCCTCTTCTTAAAGCAAAATCATATTTTAAACAATTCGTTCCCTTTCTTTGAATACAGCAGTCAAAGTCTGAATTCTGTTCCGACATTTCAATCATCCTCTTTATCATGTGAAAATTTAAAAATATAAGTCGGATTATATTTGTATTTACCTACCATGTCAATAGGTTTTTGTTTTTTTCTTTTGCACGCGATATAAAAAATATCAAAACAAATAATTCAACAGCGGCGGGCAAAAGAGCACAGGAAATTAAAAACCCGCAGGTTCGGTTCACAGAACTTGCGGGTTTAATGTTAATAAGTTGTTGCCTGCAAATAGGGGCTTGCGGGAAATAATTCTTTACTCCCACTCGATTGTGGCAACGGGCTTTTCTGAAATGTCCCAAAGTACTCTGTTGACGCCGGGGATCTGAACGATCTGGTCTCTCATTTTGCAGAGTGTTGCGAAAGGAATTTCGGGAACGGTTACCTTAACTGCATCGGTTGTGTTGACAGCACGGATAACTACTGCCCAACCCATGTAACGCTCGCCCTTGCCGTTGGCGTCATACTTGATACCTGTGGACTGAATGTCGGGGATTGCACAGAAGTACTGCCAAGGGGTCTCGGGAAGTTTGCCGATTTCTTCGCGAACGATTGCATCAGCTTCTCTTAATGCCTCAAGACGGTCTCTTGTGATTGCGCCTACGCAGCGAACACCAAGTCCGGGGCCGGGGAACGGCTGACGATAAACCATGTTGTCGGGAAGGCCGAGTACCTTACCAACTACACGTACTTCGTCTTTGTATAAAAGTTTTACGGGTTCAACGAGTTCAAAGTTAAGTTCTTCGGGAAGGCCGCCTACGTTGTGGTGAGCCTTTACGCCGTCACTTTCAAGGATGTCGGGATAAATTGTTCCCTGTGCGAGGAATTCGATACCTTCGAGTTTCTTTGCTTCTTCAGCAAATACGTCGATGAATTCTGCACCGATTATTTTACGTTTCTTTTCAGGATCTGCCACACCAGCAAGCTTGTCTAAGAATCTGTCTGTTGCATCAACATAGATGAGGTTTGCATTCATCTGATTCTTGAATACTTCGATTACCTGCTCGGGCTCGCCCTTTCTTAAAAGGCCGTGGTTAACATGTACGCATACAAGATTCTGTCCGATAGCCTTGATTAAAAGGGCTGCAACTACGGATGAATCTACACCGCCTGATAATGCAAGAAGCACTTTCTTATCACCAACCTGTGCCTTAATCTCAGCGATCTGCTCGTCGATGAAAGCAGTTGCCAAAGCTTCTGTGGTGATTCTTTCCATTGACTCGGGTCTAACGTTTGAACTCATATAAAAATCTCCTTTTCTTTTATTTACTCGGTTACAGTACAAATATCTACGAGATATTTTATAACCGTATATGACATACCTGTCTGATAAAGATACGGCTTGCCGTATGTCTGCTCGTATACGCTGTAGTAAGCGCTGTCGAGTCCGTACTCGTCAAGCAGTTCGTTTACATCATCCTGTGTTACTACAAGGCCTGCGTCTTCGAAGATTGCCTGGAATTTAAGGTTGTCATCGAGTGCATTCTGAGCCTTGGTTGTTAAGGATGCTTCGTATTCTTTCTTGCTCATACCGATGTAGGATTCGAATGTATATGAATCGCCGAGTGAAGACTTGTAGGATTCGTATGTCTGCTCGTCGTTATACTTGAGCTGACCTTTTACGATCTTTAAGTAGTTCTTCGGATATTCTTTTATGGTCGCATTTTCTCTGACGTAGTCTGTTAAGTAAACCATGAGTTTCGATTCAGACTGCTGCTTCTGATAATACTCTTTGTAGCCTTCAACAGTTGTTGCAACGTCTGAAAGATGTTCGGCTACGAATGCATCGTTGAATTCTGCGGGAACCTGTACGGAGTTAACTGTGATGTTAAATACTGCAGGTTTTCCGGCTAAATCCGTGTTGCCGTAATCTTCGGGGAATGTAACGTTGATGTCAAAGTTTTCGCCGACGTTGTGACCGATGATTGCGGATTCGAAACCGTCAATGTACTGACCTGAACCGATTGTAAGGCTTGTGCCTGCGCCGCCTGTTGAGCCACCGTCGAAAGGTACGCCGTCGATGCTGCCGACATAGTCAAGGTTGATGACATCGCCGTCCTTAATCTTTCTCGAAGGGTCGCTGTCGTAGTTAGGATACTGTGCTACAAGTTTGTCAATCTGAGACTGCATTTCCTCATCGCTGATGGAAATCTCACTCTTGGGTACATTAATGTTCTTGTAATCAAAGAGTTCTACATAGTCAGTTGCCTTGATGCCTGCTATCGTACCGTCGTCGTTAAGACCTGCGCTGTAGTCTTTGACTGAAGGTGTGTTTGTTACAACGCTTGATGCTACTGCCCAGCCGACAAGGCCAAGGACTGCGGCTATAACTACTATTATGACAATCCATTTTATGGTCTTGGCTGTTTTAGCCTTCTGTATTGCTTTTTCTCTGTTTTTCTTTTGTGCCTCGCGTTTATCAGGTTTATCTGAGCTCATATTTCCTCCGTAGTGTTTATTTCGTTAAAGTGAGATGTGTCCCCAGGTGGTAAAAAAGGCCAAAACGGAACCGTCCCCAAATGGCCCAATTGGCCTAGTAGTTCATTTCGGCGTACATACGCTCATCTTCTTCACGAAGTTCCTTACGCTTAATCTTGCCGCCTAAGGTCTTGGGAAGTTCCTGAACGTATTCAACGATTCTCGGATATTTGTAAGGTGCGGTTGCATGCTTAACGTGGTTCTGAAGTTCCTTGGTAAGTTCTTCCGAAGGTGTGTAGCCTGCTGCAAGTACGATTCTTGCCTTAACTACCTGGCCTCTGATGGGGTCGGGTGCTGCGGTAATCGCACATTCTACTACTGCAGGATGCTCGATGAGCGCACTTTCTACCTCGAAAGGTCCGATACGGTAACCGGAACATTTGATAACGTCGTCGTGACGTCCTACGAACCAGTAATATCCGTCGTTGTCTCTCCATGCAACGTCCTTAAGATTGTAGTTGCCGCTGCCGAGAGCTTCGTCGGTTAATTCTTTGTTCTTGTAATATCCTACGAAAAGTCCGATGGGCGGATTATTGATTACATCGCAGATAACTATTTCGCCTTCCTCACCGTTTTCACAGTCTTTGCCGTCTGCGTCAAAGAGGTGAAGATCGTAAATGGGCGAAGGCTTGCCGAGTGTACCGGGTTTTGATTCAAACCATTCGAAGTTTGCGATTAAAACAGTACCTTCTGTCTGGCCGAAACCTGATGCAATCTTTTTGCCTGTAAGCTCTTCCCAACGGTTAAATACTTCGGGATTTAATGCTTCGCCTGCGGTTGCCCAGTGTTCTACGCTTGATAAATCGTAGTCTTCAACCTTTTCCTGAAGCATGAATCTGTACATTGTAGGAGGTGCACAGAATGTTGTAAGTCTGTATTTTTCAATCTTTGCGAGAAGGTTGTTAGCATGGAATTTATCCATGTCGTAACAGAAAATTGTAGCTCCGCAAATCCACTGACCGTAGATTTTGCCCCAGCCGAACTTAGCCCAGCCGGAGTCTGAAACCGACATGTGGAGTTTGTTTTCCTGTACTCTCTGCCAGTAATGAGCCGTAACAATGTGTCCCAAAGGATGGAAGTAATTGTGACAAACCATCTTGGGCATTCCTGTTGTTCCCGATGTGAAATAAATCTGCATGAGGTCTGTACCTACGGTCTTCTGATCGTCGACAGGTCTCTCAAATGTATCGGGATATTTCGCTATTTCGGCGTTGAAATTAATCCAGCCTTCTCTTTCCTTGTCGTCTACTATAAATACGCTTTCGATGCAGGGAGCTTCGGGTAACGCGAGTTCCATCTGCTCAATTACGTATGCATCGTCAACGCAGATAAATGCTTTGATGTGGGCTGCATTTGCACGGTATGCAATATCTTTTTTAGTAAGCTGCAATGTGCCGGGAACGATGATAACACCGAGTTTCATTAAGCCTGTGGCTGCAATCCAGTACTCCCAGCGTCTTCTTAAAATAAGCATTACAACATCGCCTTTTTTAAGTCCGCGGGCTCTGAACATATTTGCTACCTGGTTGGAATATTTTGAAATATCCGTAAAGGTAAATGTTCTTTCTTCATCGTGATCGTTGCACCATAAAAGCGCTCTTTTATCGGGTTCTTCCTTTGCCCATGCATCTACTATATCGTATGCAAAGTTAAAATCCTCGGGAGGAGTAACTTTGTAATTTGCCTTAAAATCTTCGTAACTGTCAAAATCTATTCTGGGTAAAAATCTTTCTAACATTTCTTTTATCTCTCCGTTTCCTTACTCCGCAATCATGGTCAGGAACGTAGCAGGAGAATCTCCTCCGCATCTTTGTCCGTGAGGGTAATTGGGATTAAAATAAATACTGTCGCCTTTTTCCAAAACTAATTCCTTGTCACCAAAGGTGACGACGACGGTACCTTCTAATACGAGATTGAATTCTTCCCCCCTGTGAGTAACCAAATCCGCGGGCTTGTCGGACGGATCAAGCGTAACTATAAAAGGCTGCATCAGCGTGTTTGCATAATGATAAGCCAGGTCCTTAAATTCGTAACCCGGATATCTGTCGGCCTTTGCACCCTGTCCTGCACGAACCACCTGATATGTATTAAGTTTTGCGGAAACACCCGTAAGAATCTCGGACATATCCACTTTATACATCTTCGAAAGCTGGTAAATGGTATTGATGGGGATATCTTTGCCGGTTCTTTCATACTCTCTGTATGTCTCGACGTCCACGCCCACTCGCTTTGCCACTTCTTCCTCTGTGTAATCGCAGATCTCACGAAGTTCTTTGATTCTTAAAGCTATTTCTCTGATTTCATCCATAGTTCGTACCTTTCTTTAAACACTTATGAACTGCTTAAATATTCGTATTTTAAGAATACCATAAAAAACACATTACACGCCACAAAAAATTATGGCGTGTCAATCATAAAAGACGGGTATAAATCCCTTCTTTAAAAATATATGACTTCCCGCACCATAAAAGTGCGGGAAGGATTTTTTCTTTTATGAGTTAAGTCCGATTTCGATTGCCTTTAAGTTAAGTTCAATCATAGCTGCTTTCTTTGCAGGAATAACTTTCTTAACTGCATCGTTTACAACGTCTTTGTTAAGGAAACCGATTTCTTTGAACATCTTTCCGATAAGGATGATGATTGCGCAGCTCTTCATGTTGTTTTCATCAGCGATCTTTGTAGCGTCGATGTAGAATACTTTAACATCGTCTCTCTCAACCTTGATGTCAACCATTGAGCTGTCTACTAAAATCATGCCGCCGGGTACAACTGCATTAACGAACTTCTCAAGTGAAGGACGGTTCATTGCAACAAGCACGTCAGGCTGTGTTACAAGGGGTGAACCGATGGGGTCGTCACTGATAACTACTGAGCAGTTACATGTACCGCCACGCATTTCGGGACCGTATGAAGGAAGCCATGAAAGGTTCTTTCCGTCAAGGAGTCCTGAGTAAGCAAGAGTCTTTCCTCCGAAGAGAATACCCTGTCCGCCGAATCCGGCAAGTAAAACGTTAAGTGTACTCATTACTGTTCTCCTCCTTCTGCGGTTACATCTTTATATACTCCGAGAGGATAGTAAGGAAGCATGTTGTCTCTAAGCCAGTTCATAGCTTCCTTGGGAGAAAGTCCCCAGTTGGTAGGACATGTGGATACAACTTCGATGATGGAGTATCCTCTCTTGTTAATCTGGTTTTCAAAGCCCTTCTTGATGGCTTTCTTAGCTTCTCTTACATGTGCTACGGAATCAACTGTTACACGCTGTGCAAGTGCTGTTCCTGAAAGAGTGGAGAGAAGCTCGCATACACGGATGGGGTAACCTGCTGTCTTAACATCTCTTCCGTAAGGAGAAGTCTGTGTAACCTGTCCGGGAAGTGATGTGGGAGCCATCTGGCCGCCTGTCATACCGTAAATAGCATTGTTGATAAAGATAACTGTGATGTTCTCACCTCTTGTTGCGGCATGAACTGTTTCTGCCATACCGATAGCTGCGAGGTCACCGTCGCCCTGATATGTAAAGATTACATTGTCGGGAAGCGCTCTCTTTAAACCTGTTGCAACTGCGGGAGCACGGCCGTGTGCAGCCTGTACCATATCACAGTTAAAGTAGTTGTAACTGAATACTGAACATCCAACGGAAGCAACACCTACTGTCTGTCCTTCAACGCCGAGTTCATCTAATACTTCTGCCACAAGACGATGTACGATACCGTGTGTACATCCGGGGCAGTAATGAAAAGGCACATCAGCTAATGCCTTGGGTTTTTCAAATACTACAGCCATGATTAATTCTCCTTTCCAGACAGCTTTCGAATTTCTGCAAGTACTTCAGCGGGTGTAGGAATTATACCACCTGTACGTCCGAAGAACTCAACATCCTTGCGACCGTTAACAACAAGCTTAACGTCGTCGACCATCTGACCCATGTTCATCTCGACGCAAAGGAATTTCTTAGCTTTGTCTACATTCTTTTCGATAGTCTTGTCAGGGAAAGGCCAGAGTGTGATGGGACGGATAAGACCGGCCTTGATACCCTCTGCTCTTGCCTGCATAACAGCACTTCTTGATACACGTGAACTTGCGCCGAAAGCTACTACGAAGATTTCAGCATCGTCACACATGAATTCTTCAGCTCTCTGCTCTTCCTCTTTGATCTTTGCGTAACGCTCGTATCTTTCTTTTATGAGGTTTTCAAGCTCTTCAGGCTGAATATATAACGAGTTGATGATGTTTTTCTTTCTCTTGTTCTGGTGACCGTTTGTAGCCCATGCTTTTTCTGCTACGGGGCCTTCCTTCTTCTGAGGGAATTCAACGGGCTCCATCATCTGTCCGAGCATACCGTCGGAAAGAATCATTGCAGGAACTCTGTACTTCTCGCCTACTTCATATGCAAGTGATACGAAGTCTACCATTTCCTGAATGGTTGAAGGAGCGAGTACGAAAAGCTGGAAGTCGCCGTGACCTAAAGCTTTTGTAGCCTGCCAGTAATCTGACTGTGAAGGCTGGATACCGCCGAGTCCGGGGCCGCCTCTCTGTACATTTATAATAAGTGCGGGAAGATCTGAACCGCCGATGTATGAAACACCTTCGGACTTAAGTGAAATTCCCGGTGAAGATGAAGATGTCATTGCTCTGACACCTGCACTTGTTGCACCAAGTACCATGTTGATAGCCGCTACTTCTGACTCTGCCTGAAGGAATACACCGCCTTCTTTTGGAAGTCTCTTGGACATATATGCGGCAACCTCTGTCTGAGGGGTAATAGGATAACCGAAGTAATGCTTGCAGCCACACTGGATAGCTGCTTCGGCAAGAGCTTCGTTACCTTTCATCAAAACTTTCTCTGCCATTTATCTTTCCTCCTATCTTTCCACCTTGATAGCCACATCGGGACACATGATTGCACATGATGCGCAACCAACGCACTGAGATTCATCGGTCATTGTAGAAGGATGATATCCTTTAGCATTAATATGATCCGTAGCAAGCACAAGCAATTTCTTGGGGCACGCTTCCACGCAAAGACCGCAACCTTTACATAAAGCTTCGTTAATCGTAACTTTTGCCATTTGTATTTTCCTCTCTTTCGTTTGTGTATGTTTAGCCGTTGTTTATTGACTTACAGGGGGAGTGTCGACCGCACGATACACCGCGGGCACGCTCTCGCTAAGATGTCTCACGTAGCGGCTGCTAAATTCGACTTCGCATTAAAATGCTCGTCTCATTAAGCACCGACGGAGCCATATTACCCGCTCGTGCATCATACGGTCGCCACTCCCGGGTAATCGAAAAAATATCGGTATAAAGGACTTATTCCCAAGGAGCTCTTACATAGATATCGATGGGGATGAAAGTCTCGTTAGAAGATTCGATTTTATCTTTTATGGTCTCATCTTCAAGTACGAACTTAGGTATTGTACTGCCCATAAAAGGCAAATTCAAAATCTTAGCAACCTCTTTCGCATAATCAATTGATTCCTCAATTGTCTTATACGTAGTTTCGAATTTAAGATGTGAGTTATTTAATACTTTCGTAGCCTTACATCTTGAAGCTGCTTCTATTTCTTTTATGATTTCTACCGTATCGTCTACAGTTGCAGTTAAGTTTCTGTACTTGTTTACGAGGTAGGTCATTTCGTAGTTAATCTGTGAAAGCTGTCCGGCGTAGCGGCCGAGGACAACTGCGCCTGCATCGTCGCCGCCTAAATCCATCACGACATCCATGTCAGTCTCAAACATGAGGTTTAAGTCTGCGGGAAGTGCGGGCGTTTCCACGTTGGTGTTTGCAAAGAGCGGAGCGATTACTTTGATGCCGTTCTCTTCGAGCATGTCTTTGTAGCCTGATGAAAGGAAGTACGGATTGACCAGGTCCAAATCCACGAGCATGACTCTTCTGCCCTTACTAGCCATATCGAGGGCAAGATTGATTGAATAATTGCTCTTACCGCATCCGTAATGACCGCATATAATGTTAAACTTCCTATCGCTCATATGCCGACCTTTTTTGACTGTGTAAAAAAATGAACGCCGAAATTCCTTTCGACATACATACTTATATACTTTTATGTATAGTTCGTGAAATTTTATCGCACCTATGATAACACAGCAATTTTTATAAATCAATACGCGTAATTTACATATTTTTATATGCTTAAGGGCTTTTTTTAATCATTTTTACAAATTTATGTATTCTTGCTATTTTCAGAGTTTTTTGATATTATGGTATAGCAATTTTTTAGGAGGCAATAAATGGTACCGAATTTACTTTTAATACAGATATCACCATTCTCCATCGTAATGATGTCCATTACCTTGGTTTTACTTATAGCAGTTATCGTTCTTTTCTTCGTTGGAAAGAGAATGGATAAGAAGCAGGCTGAGCAGCAGAAGCAGATTGATGCAGCCAGACAGAACATGACGATGCTTATCATCGACAAGAAGAAAGTCAGATTTAAAGACGCAGGCTTCCCTCAGTCGGTTGTTGACCAGGCGCCCAAGATGACAAGGCTCTTAAAAGTTCCCGTTGTTAAGGCTAAGGTCGGACCTCAGATCGTAACACTCATCGCAGACGACAAGATTTTCGATTCCATTCCCGTTAAGAAGGAAGTTAAGGCAGTAGTCAGCGGAATGTACATCGTATCCGTAAAACTTGCGCACGGCAAACAGGAGCTTGCTCCCGCAAAGAAGAAAAACTTCTTCAAGCGTACAGTTGAGAAGCTTCAGGAAAAAGCCGGTGCCAAGCCGATTAGTAAAAAATAAAGTTTAAGGCAGTTCAAAATGAACTGCCTTTTTTATTATTTAATCATAGTTTCTTTGGGAGTAAATGTTACGGTTAAAACCATTCCCATTCCGTCCGCAAGACGCTGCAGAAGTTTGATTGATGGATTGCGTGTTCCGTTTTCGAGCTTGCTTATCTCCGTCTGAGCAATTCCGGTTTTCTCCGACAATTCCTTCTGGCTCATATTCTGAGATATTCTCGCATCAATCAAAGCACGAATCACCTGCATTTCAGGCTGCATATCTAAATATGCTTTTGCGAACTCAGGATCCTTCATTCTTTTTTCTTTGTATTCTTTTAAATTCATAAAAATCACCTCCCTATATCCTTATATGATTCCTCTTGCCTTTTTATCCATTCTTCTCTTCTGTGTTTTGACAATTTGATTTCACTAGGTGGAGTTCTTTGAGTCTTCTTTACAAAACCATTTGTAATAACTATTTTTCCACCATAATAAAAGAAATATAATGCTCTCGTATTATTGGTGCCAAGCTTACATCGGAGTTCAAAAATACCATTTCCTAAATGCTTGGAATAAGGCATTCTAAGTCCATCTCCTTTTTCCTCAAGCAATTCCATTAGCCCAAGCATTTTAGAAGCAGTTTTATTATCTAGCGAATCAAGAAAATCCTCTACCGGCCTCTTTCCGTCTTCGGTCTCATAAAACTCTACCATAAAAGATTTTTCACTTATTTGCTCATTAATATTGTATGAGATATTTCTCAACCAAGTCAACCCCTTTCTATAAAAAATTTTAAAATTTGCCCCATGCTACACACAAATAATTAAATAAATAACGGGAAATAATGTCCGAATCGGACATGATAAAAAATGAATGTACTCACATTCTACTCTGGAATCTGTTTTTTGACAATAAAAAAACCTCGCAACCATTTGGTTGCGAGGTATGTAGAAATATTTAAATATTGTACTCTATCTCAATTGTCATATTGCAATGATTTACATTGGTACCGCCTTGCATTACATCATAGTCAAGCTCGAGTCTTATTCGATCAGCAATTTCATTTAATACATACTCATGGCAGATGATATCAATGATAATGTTTCCGAAAGGCGTTCTGTAGATTGTACTCGTTGCCTCGTCAGGAGTTATGACCATATGCGTACTGGTTGAACCGGATTTACAGTAGTCGATTCTTCTGTCGCTGATGGTCATGGTGTTGATTATCTCGGAGCCGGTTTCGGGATCCTTTTCGCGGTAGGTTACGCTGATGGTTCCGCGTTTCTCAACTGCGATACATTCATGAACTTCAACGGAAGGTTCGTCATCATCCATGACACTCTTAAGAGTAATCTGGGCTTTCTTGGTGACTTCATCGGAGTTAAGGTCTTCGAAACATGTAACGATTACATCGCCTACGTCATCAAGGTCTCTTAAAGTAACTGCTGCCCTTTCTGCGTTTGCCTTGTTGTCAAACAAACCGAATACGGTAGGGCCGCTGCCGCTCATCAGGGTTTTTAATGCGCCGAAGTCGTTCATTATATCTTTTATGATCTGGATGAACGGATAATCGCGAACGGTAACTGTCTCGAGGATGTTCTCCATGTTAAAAGCTATGCCCTTTAAGTCGTTCTTCTTAATGCTTTCCACAACTGCGTCTATGTCAGGATGTTTTCTCACCTGATCAAGTCTTAAACTCTGATATACGTAGCCTGTGGATACGCCGAATTTAGGCTTAGCAACAAGCACAGTGCACTGAGGCACTTCGGGAAGTTTGGTGAGTTCTTCGCCAAGTCCTTCGGCTAAGTATGTGCCGCCGCGGATGCAGTAAGGCACGTCTGCGCCGATTCTCACACCGAGTCTGCAAAGTTCTTCATCGGTAAGTCCGAGACCGAAGAGTCTGTTCATTCCGCGAAGTGTTGCTGCAGCATCGGAGCTTCCGCCCGCTAGGCCTGCCGACATCGGAATGTTTTTTATGAGCTTGACTTCGATGCCCTGCTTGATGCCGTATTTTTCGATTATGAGATTTGCCGCTTTTACGATTAAGTTGGTATCGTCGAGCGGAAGATTGTCAATGTCTGCTTTTAAAGTAACTCCGACTGTGTCCGCGGAAGTGGTTATAATCAGTTCGTCGCAGATACCGATGGTCTGCATAACCATTTTGACTTCATGATATCCGTCTTCGCGTTTTCTTAAAACATCGAGTCCGAGATTTACTTTTGCATATGCTTTTTCTCTTACGGTTTTATTAATTGCCATATCATATCCCCCGAAATCAATAAACCATTAGCCCACACAACCTCTGATATCATTTATATCGGCAATATTGTGGGAAATCATAAATCTTTCTATACCTTCAACCACATCAATTGTTGCATAAGGATTGATAAAGTTTGCTGCACCGACTGCAACTGCGCTTGCACCTGCCATGATAAATTCGATGGCATCCTCGCCCGTCATGATTCCGCCCATTCCGATGATGGGAATCTTAACGGCATTTGCGCACTGGTAAACCATCCTTACAGCTACGGGCTTAATCGCAGGACCTGACATTCCGCCGGTCTTGTTAGCAAGCACCATTTTTCTTCTCTCGATATCAATCTTCATACCGGTGATGGTATTGATGAGCGAGATTGCATCGCTGCCTGCTGCCTCTGCTGCCTTAGCCATTTCAGTAATGTCAGTGACATTGGGGCTAAGCTTCATGATGATTGGTTTCTTTGAAGCTTTTTTGATTTTGTCCGTTATGTTAAAAAGTGCATCTGCCTTCTGTCCGAAAGCGATTGCGCCTTCTTTTACGTTGGGGCAGGATACGTTAATTTCAAACATATCGACTGCGGTGTCGTTTAATCTTTCAACCGCTTCAATATAATCTTCGACAGATTTTCCGCAAACATTAACGATTACTTTTGTATCGTATTTTGCGAGGAAAGGAAGGTCGCGCTCTATCATAACGTCAACGCCGGGGTTCTGAAGACCGATTGCGTTAAGCATGCCTCCGTAAACTTCTGCGACTCTCGGAGTCGGATTGCCTTCCCAGGGAATGTTGCTCACACCTTTGGTGACAACAGCGCCGAGTCTGTTAAGATCTACAAACTGCGAATATTCCATTCCAGAACCGAATGTTCCCGATGCAGTCATTACGGGATTTTTAAATTCCACACCGGCGATGGTAACTTTTGTATTCATCAGATATCCACCTCCCTTGCATCAAAAACCGGACCTTCGGTACAGATTCTTGTATTGTTTACATGTGAATGATCGTCTTTTTTAACTGTCCTGCATACGCAGCCGAGGCACGCGCCTACACCGCAGGCCATACGCTCTTCAAGTGAAATATATGCAATGATGTTGTTCTCTTCTGCGTACTTTTTAATTGCACGAAGCATGGGCATTGGACCGCAGGCCATGATGACATCAGGCTTAATGCCTGTGCTGGCTCTAAGTGCGTCAAGCACGTTTCCTTTTACACCGATGCTGCCGTCTTCGCTTGCAAGATAGAGTTTGCAGTACTGCATGAATTCGTCTGATAAGAATGTATCTTTGTTTCTAAAGCCTAAATATGCATGCACATCTTCGCCCTGTAAAGCCTTTGCAACGCCAAGCATGGGAGGGATACCGATACCGCCACCCATAAGCACGATGCATTTGCCTTTAACTTCATCAACGGGGAAACCGTTTCCTAAGTTTGCAAGAAGTCTTACTTTGTCGCCCTCTTTGAGTGATGAAAATTCTTTAGTACCTTTCCCTGCGACTCTGTAAACAAGTCTTGTTGCACCGTCTTTCGTTTCGCAGATACTAATCGGACGCATAAGAAGCGTATCCTTGGAATTTGGATAAACTCCTACGAACTGTCCGGGCGATGCGAATGCTGCGCCTTTATTTTCCACGAGAAGGCTGAAGATTCCGCTTGAAATTTCTTCCTGCGAAATTACCTTCCCTTCATCAATATTTCTGTAAAACATGTTGCCTCCTGATTATTTATTTGAAAATACTACTTTTCCGTCACAGATTGTGTATTTAATTCGACCGGTAAGTTCTTCTCCTAAAAAAGGAGTGTTGCAGGATTTAGACTTGATATCGTTTTCACTTACAATCCACTTTTCGTTTATGTCTGCAATAGTGATATCTGCAGGCTTGCCAACACCCAAAGTTCCTCTGTCGAACTTATAAAGCTTTGCAGGATTAATCGTAATCTTACTTACCACATCCGATAGACTCATGCCTGCTTCATTTACAAGATGTGTTACAGCAAGCGCGAATGCTGTTTCAAGTCCAATCATTCCGCTCGGAGCATCAGTTATGCTCTTGGCCTTTTCCTCTGCTGCATGAGGAGCGTGGTCGGTTGCGATTAAATCTATCGTTCCGTCCTTAAGGCCTTCGATAATGGCCAGTCTGTCTGCTTCCTCTCTGAAAGGAGGATTAAGTTTGCCAAGTGTGCCTTTCTTAATTAAGGCATCTTCGGTAAGCGAGAAATGCTGCGGAGTTGCTTCTGCGTGAATGTGTCTTACACTCTGTGTGCTTAAATCTTTACGCAGAGCCTCTCTGACGAGCGCTACGCCTTCCTTTGAGGAAATATGCTGCACATCAATCATTCCGCCTTCTTCGAGCGCAATCTGTAAGTCTCTGCCTATAAGACTTATTTCTGCTTCTCTCGGCGAGCCGTATACACCGTAATGCTCACTGGCTTTGCCATGATTGATGCCGTTGTTTTTAATAAGTGTTTTATCTTCTTCATGAAGACTGACCGGATAATCCTTTGCTTTCCTGAAAGCTTCGCGAAGAATATTTTCATCCATTAAAGGAATGCCGTCATCGGTGAAACCTACTGCACCGTGTTTAATCATCTCATCAAAGTCTGTAAGCTTCTCACCCTTAAGTCCGTATGTGACAGTCGAGCAGGATTCGACTTTTATCTCGGTCTGCTTACCCTTGTTTAAAACATAATCAAGCGTCTCGGGATTATCCACGGTGGGCTTTGTGTTACACATTAAAACAACGGTCGTATATCCGCCTGCTGCCGCTGCCTTAGCACCCGTGAAAATATCTTCCTTGTATTCAAATCCGGGATCTCTGAAATGTGAATGAACATCTATAAAGCCGGGCATTACAATAAGGCCCGTTGCGTCTATGATTTCTTCATCGGACATGTCCAAATTATCGGACACTTTTTCTTTTATGATCACATTCGTTATGATACCGTCTTTGACTTGGATATCTCCGATGGCGTCTAAGTTGTTTGCAGGATCGATTATCCGGCCGTTTTTTATTATCATGTAAATCTCCGCCTAGTACTGGATATATTTAAACTCATCAATGCTTTCTTTGTAAGTCTTTGCCTTGCGGCCGTTGAAGTACTTGATTTCAAAACCGATCTTCTCGCCGCGGGTTCTGAAGTAAATTTTCTTTTTGCTCATGGCAACCACATCGATATCAAGGCTTGAGCCGACATCGTTTAAGTTCTTTCCGTCGTACATAACAATCTTGTAAAATCCGTCTGCATCTTTTACCTGATATGCGAATACAAAATCATCGCCGTACTCGGTCTTTTTAAGGCTGCCGGGTTCAATGTTTCTTGCAACGAGTTTTTCGCCGTCGTAAAGGTCTTTCTTTCCGCCGCCGTCATCCTTAAGTACGAAGAGATATCCTTCGCCGATGTATTCGACGCTGTCGACATTTGAAGATTCGTTTATAACCTTTTTCTCTTTGCCGAAGCCCTTTGCGGATACGGAATAAACAACGGAAGTATTCTTATCCGAATCTGTATTTAAGAAATAAACCTTCTTTGAATCTGCGCCGACAACAAGCGTAAACGGAGCGGGTTCGAAATCCTTGAATGAATACACTTTACTCTTGTTTACGAATTTCCATTTACCGTCGTTATCCAAGATCATAAAAGAAGCATAACCCAAAGTTGCACCATAGACATTCTGTCCAGCGTCGGTAACTTTAACCGCTTCTTTTGCTTTGCCGTTGTAATACCAGAGTGCGTTTTTCGAATCATTAAAGTAAGCTGCGACTCTTTTTTCCTTATCTGCGAAATAAACCTTCTTTGCGTCTTCGCTTATAAGAATCGAGGGCTTGCCCTTCTTATTATTTACGTAAAGACTGTCTTTTTTATGATAGTAAATTGTCTTTAATTTTTCGTCCGCAAAATCAAAGGATGTAACTGCGGTGTCGATTACTTCGAGCGACTCCTGATTGCCTATCTTCATGCGCTTTAAGTCACCGTCATATGTGAAAAATACAACCTCGGTTTTCTTTTTGTTAAGTATGAATGTCTGAACCGATTCTCCTACGAGATTGGTTTCGTCTTTCTTGACATTGTATGTGTAAAGTCCGTTGCCCGAGAAGAAGATGATGCTGCCCTTATCAAGGATTTCGTATCTTCTGACATTCTTCTCAATTAACTTTGTGTTTTTGCCGTACTTGTCGGTTACGAAGATTTCGTAGTTGCCGCCGTCGGGAACAGCATAGTAATAATACTTGCCGTCATACCCCATCTGAACGAATGGTGAACCGCTGTTCCAAATAATCGCATCGCTTGTCTTGGCGATTACATTATCTTCGATAAGACCCTTTGTGCTGTAATTATTGTTTGCAAGATAAACAATCGTTCCCTGTGTGGCTTCTTTGTAAATATTGTGTTTTACAACGCCGAATGCAATTAAGCCTGCGATGATTGCAACTATAACAAGCGCAATGATTACGCCAAGCTGAATTCCTGCACTTTCTTTTTCTTTCTGGTCTGCGCTCTTTACCTTTTTTGCTTTAGCGGGCTTTTCGGGCTCTGCTGCCTCTTCTTTAGCTTCTTCAACGACTACGGGTGCATCTGAAGGAGTTACGTCTTTTATCTCTCCGATTAATTTATCGTCGGGAACATGCTGTGCAGCCTCGAACAGTTTCTCTTCTCTCTTTTCAAAAGAATCCTTTTTATCATCGCTTGTGATGGCTTCAAGGATCTTGTTGAAATGCATGCCGTTTGAAGCTTTTATGAGCACCGTATCGTCTTTCTTTACATATGTGGTAAGATTTTCTATTGCCTCGTCAACTGTGGTGAAATAGAGCACTTCTGTGCCTGCCTTGGTTGCAGACTCTGCGAGTGCCTTATCATACATCTTCTTTGAAAGAGGTCCTACGCAGACAATTGTGTTAATTCCTTTTTCTGCTGCGTATGCTCCGACTTCCTCATGGCTCTTTTCCTCGTTCTCACCCTGTTCGAGCATATCTCCTAAAATAGCCACTGTGGGGGTAATTGCTTCCGTTAAAAGATCGAGGCCCGATTTCATTGATTCGGGACTTGCGTTGTAGCAGTCGTCGATTATTGTGATGCTGTTTTTCTGAATGATGTTGTTTCTGCCGGATAATGCTTTTACGCATGATATACCAAAGCCAATCTGCTCAGCCGATACATCAAGAATCTTTGCAACGCTCACTGCTGCAAGAGCATCAAGTATCATATGCTTTCCTGCAAGAGGAATGCTTATATTAAATATTCCGTCGCCGTTTTCAACTGTGCATTCGCTGCCCCAGAGACCGCGGTTAACAACCTTGGTGGGATGTACTTCGTTCTTTTCGTCAAAACCGAAGGTGATAGGCTTTTTACCCTTAACTTCTTCAATCGTTGCAAGGCGCTCGTCATCGCCGCATACAACGACACTTCCTTCAGGGTTCATATGCTCGAAGATTTCGGTCTTAGCTTTAAGCACGCCGTCGAGTGAACCAAGTGTTTCAAGATGGCATGCGCTGATATTTGTGATAACGCAGATATCGGGCTTAGCAATCTCCGAAAGCTTGGTCATTTCACCGAATTCGCTGATACCCATTTCGAGTACCGCTACTTCGTTGTTTTCTTTTATGTTCAAAATTGAAAGAGGAAGACCGATAAGGTTGTTCTGATTCTTCTCCGTTCTGAAAACATTGTATTTCTGTGAAAGAACGGTTGCGATGAATTCCTTTGTTGTGGTCTTTCCGATACTTCCGGTAACGCCTACTACTTTTACGCCGAGTTTTTCTCTGTAATATGTTGCGAGTTTTTTAAGAGCTTCTACGGAATCTTCAACTACGATACATACTCCCTCTTCGCCTTCGGGAACTCTTTCGCATACGACAGCAGCCGCTCCGTTGTCAAAAGCAGCTTTTATATAATCGTGGCCGTCAACCTTGTCTCCTTTGAAAGCAAAGAAGAGAAAATCTTTTTCCACTTTTCTTGAGTCAATCGCAACTCCGAGTATTTCTTTTTCTTTAAATTCGTCGCCGTTTACAAGGTTTGCGCCAAGTGCGGTAACTATGTTTTCAACTGTAAGGATTTTCATATTTTCCTCCGTTTTAGCCGATCTCTAGTACTTCTTAAGAGAGATTTCAATTATCTGTTCGCAGAGTGTCGGGAAATCTGTGCCGAGTACAGCTGCTTCCTGAGGGATGAGCGATGTCGGTGTCATACCGGGAATCGTGTTGGCCTCAAGGCAGTACTCTTCGCCCTTTTCGTTTAATATAAAATCGATACGCGCATAGGTTTTGATGTGAAGTGCCTTAAATGCAGCCTCTGCGCTTCTCTGAATATTCTGTGTGAGGTCATCGGGTAATTTGGCGGGACAGGTTTCGATTGTGCTTCCTGCCTGGTATTTGTTTTTGTAATCATAAAAGCCGCTCACGGGCTCGATTTCAACTACGGGAAGTGCTTTGCCGTCAACTACGCCGCAGGTGAATTCTCTGCCTTTTATGTACTGTTCTAAAAGAACATGGTTATCAAGCTTGAAACATTCTTTTACGGCGTTCTTTGCTTCGTCCTCGTTATCTACGATGAATACTCCTACGCTTGAACCGCCGTTTGGTGCCTTAACAACCATAGGATAGCCAATCACTTTTTCGCCGTCTGCGAATTCTGCCTCGGTATAAATCGTATATGCCTTGGGTGTACGGATGCCGTTCATTATAAAGAGTTCTTTGGTCATAGACTTATCCATACAGATTGCGCTGCTTACATAATCGGTGCCCGAGTATTTAACCTGCATTAAATCAAGCGCTGCCTGGATACGGCCGTCTTCACCGTTTGCTCCGTGAAGCGCCATAAATACGAAGTCAGCCTTCATGCAGATTTCGCGCACGTTCTTTCCGAAGAAATCTTTGCTTTCTCCTTTTAAGCTCTTTATATAGTTAAGGTCGGGATTGTCTGCGGCAATTTTCTTAATGCCCTCAGCCCAGTCTCTTGTATCTTCAAATATATTATCAACGTCTACGTCATCCACTCCGAGATATACGTCAACAAGCACAACCTTGTGTCCTTTGGATTTTAATGCTTCGTATACTTCTCTTCCGGAAACCAGAGATACGTCTCTTTCGGTAGAATTGCCTCCGGCAAGTACAACTATATTCATGTCTGATTCTCCTATCCGCCCTCATGGGCACATTTTCACATATCTCACTAATTATACAACTTTCTGCCCTAAAAATAAATAAATGCGTAAAAAAAGCAGGCTGTCCGCCTGCCATCTCTTTTACGGTAATGAAAAAGGAAACCGTACCCGAAGCATCTGCTTCAAATAAGGTTTCCTATTTCAACTTTTCTAAATTCATTTCGACACCTCATCAATCTTTTCCAACGACGAATGTCGAGAACAGCTAGTACGGAGAACATCTTTCGATCTTGGTTCCCCCTTCTTTTAAAATCTACGGTTTAAAATTCCTGCCTAGCCTCCGATCAATCCGCTCGCTAACCTTTAAATTTCTTGTCACAGAATCAACAAAAACCGTCACATTTTTACTATTTTCTAAGAATACAAGAAAATCAAATATTATCGAGTCGGATCAAAATTCAGTTTCACCAGCAATCTTAAAACTTTCGATTTAAAAGGTAAACTGTTTCGTTCCTTTTTGTTGATACAAATATACCACACTGAAAATAAAAAAAAAGAGGTTATTCATCAACTACAAATATATATGCACGAACTAAAAACAAATATATTTGACGTTTGAAAAACCTCTTAAAACTGCTTATTTTATGGACCCTTTTGTCCTTATTTTATACGCGGTTGTAATTGATGAGGCAGCCCTTTAAGATGATCTGTCTCTCCTCATCGGTCAGTTCTCCGATACGCATCTCGAACTTATTAAGTGCACCGTCCTTAACTACGTATGCGTCGATGATTTCCTTCTTCTCTTCTACAGCAGCTTTGATGCCCGGAAGGAAGATATAATCAAGGTTCTTGAAAGGAAGCTCGCCCTTTTCGATTAAGAAAGGAAGCATACCCCAGTTAATAAGGTTGGAACGGTATCTCTTGGTAGCGTATTCGTTGGCGATATTTGCCCAGCCGCCAAGTACCTTCTGGCAGCTTGCAGCCTGTTCTCTGGCTGAACCGTCACCGGGCTTAACTGCGAAGATTGTGGAACCTACGCCGAGATTTTCATGGCATACATCTGTAAATGTCTTTTTAACAACAGCCATTACCTCGCCTACTTCGGGAACAGCTTCGCCTGCACACTTGCCTTCTTCAAGAGCTTTCTGAGCAACCTGAACGGCTTTAGCACGTCCTACGTATTCGGGATCTTTTCTGGAGAGTGCAAACTCTGCGAGTCCTAAAGGATTTGAACGATAGGATGATGTCTCGCCTGAAGGAATAAGCTCGTCTGTAGTTGTAACAGGATCGTGGATCTCTGATACTACTTTTAAGAGGAGGTTCTCAGGTAAAGCTGACATCTTGGGCCAGTCTTTGATGTTGGGACCAAACTGGATTTCCTGCGTGGGATCAGCAACGCCCTTTGAATCAAATACGCGGTTGTCGTAAATAGCTTTATCAAAGAAATATGTGTATTCGTTAAAGTTACCGTCAAATTCCGTAGCGGGCGTAAGCACACCGTGGTTGGCAGCCGTGGCTGCGATGGAACGAGCATCCATAAGAGCAACCGATGAAATCTGTCCGCTCTGAAGCTTGGAACCTTCTCTGTTGGGGAAGTTTCTGGTTGAGTGACGGATTGAGAATGCATTGTTGGCGGGTGTATCGCCTGCACCGAAGCAGGGACCGCAGAATGCAGTCTTAAGCACAGCGCCTGTCTGCATAATCTTTGCAGCACAGCCGTTTTTGATGATTTCCATATATATGGGCATTGATGCGGGATAAACGCTTAATGTGAATGCGCCGTTTCCTATATTTTTGCCGTCGAGGATATCTGCTGCAGCACAGATGTTTTCGAATCCGCCGCCTGCACAGCCTGCGATGATACCCTGTTCAACAACGAATCTGCCGTTCTTAACCTTATCCTTAAGTGAGTATTCAACAGCACCGTCAAGAGAAACTAATGCCTTCTTTTCTACGTCATCAAGGATGTCCATAAGGTTTTCGTTTAACTCATCGATAGTGTATGTGTTGCTCGGATGGAAAGGCATTGCAATCATGGGCTTAATGGTTGATAAATCAATCTTAATAATGCCGTCATAGTATGCAACTTCGTCAGGATTAAGCTCTGCGTAATCCTCAGGTCTTTTATGAATTTCAAAGAATTCCTTAACCTTGTCGTCTGTACGCCAGATTGAGGAAAGACATGTGGTCTCTGTGGTCATAACGTCGATACCGATTCTGAAATCGGGTGAAAGGTTTGATACGCCGGGGCCCACAAATTCCATTACTTTATTCTTAACGTATCCGTTGCCGAATACTGCACCGATGATTGCGAGTGCAACGTCCTGAGGACCTACGCCCTTAACAGGTGCGCCTTCAAGATAAACACCGACTACGCCGGGCATATTGATATCGTATGTCTGGTTTAAGAGCTGTTTTACGAGCTCGGGTCCGCCCTCGCCCATTGCCATGGTACCGAGTGCACCGTAACGTGTGTGGGAGTCAGATCCTAAAATCATTCGACCGCAGCCTGCAAGCATTTCTCTTGCGAACTGATGTATAACAGCCTGATGAGGAGGAACATAAACTCCGCCGTATTTCTTCGCACATGTAAGACCAAACATGTGATCGTCTTCATTGATGGTACCGCCTACCGCACAGAGTGAGTTGTGGCAGTTGGTAAGAACATAAGGCATGGGGAATTTTTCAAGTCCCGATGCTCTTGCGGTCTGAATAATACCCACGAAAGTAATATCGTGGGATGTCAGCTTGTCAAATCTTATTTTAAGCTTATCCATATTGTCGGAAGTGTTGTGCTTCTTAAGTATTCCGTAAGCTATGGTTCCTTTTTTGGCTTCCTCTTTTGAGGTCTCTTTTCCTGTGAGGCTTTTAATCTCGCTTAAGGCTTCGGGCGACTCTTTTATGAGCTTTTCGCCGTTAACGAGATATGCTCCGCTCTCGAACAACTCTATCATTTTATATGCTCCTTTAAAAAGTTATTTTTTTCCTGCGCGGCTTAATATAAGTATAAGGATGTAATAAATCGGAATAATAAGGAAGATTATCCAGCCGGGGCTCCAGAGATGCATACCGAAGCCGAGGATAAGATAAACGACAATACAAATACCGGGAAAGATTATAAGTGTAACTTTCTCAGCTTTTGTAAGGCCCTTTTGCTCTTCCTCTTCGCTGCCCGGAAGGTTTGCGTACGTACCGTTCTCCGCTATAAACTCGGTCGCTTCTTTGTCGTTATAAAGCATTTCGTCCATGGTAAGTCCGTAGACTTTGGACAGACCGATAAGATCCGATGCAGAGGGTACCGTACTTCCTTCTTCCCACTCTTTTATCAGACCTATATCCTTTTCACATTTTTCAGCTAATTCCTGCAAAGAAAAACCTTTGCTTTCTCTAAGCTCTTTGAGTTTTTTTGAAACATCCATATAGTAATCCCTCACCATTAACTTTCTTATTTTTACACATTGCGTGCTTATTGTCAAATTTTACAGTATTTGCGGGACTTTTTAGGTACATTTTAAGGCACAAAAAAAGGAAGCACTGTTGAAGTGCTTCCTTTGAATTAACAATACCTGAATATTAGTTGGTAATAACAAGTTCTGTTTCCTTATCGAATACGTGGATCTTCTCAACGTCAAGAGCGAACTTAATTGTATCGCCGGGTCTTGCTGTTGTTCTGGGATCTACTCTTGCTGTCATAGGGAACATCTCGAGATCGAAGTATAAGAATACTTCTGCACCAAGTAATTCGTAAACCTTAATCTGTGATTCGAATACACTCATAGGTGATGTTTCTACATACATTTCGGAATCATAAACGTCTTCAGGACGAATACCGAATGTTACGCTTCTTCCGTCATAGCCGCCTTCAATAAGTTTTCTTGACTTAGCGGGAGGAAGAGGAATTGAGTGACCAGCTACGTTAAGGTAAGCTGTCTCGCCCTGTACTTCTACTACAGCATCAAGGAAGTTCATCTGAGGTGAACCCATGAAACCTGCAACGAAGAGGTTCTGAGGCTTGTCATAAAGGTTCTGAGGTGTATCAACCTGCTGGATAACACCGTCCTTCATAACGACGATTCTTGTACCAAGTGTCATAGCTTCTGTCTGGTCATGTGTAACGTAGATGATTGTGGTGCCAAGTCTCTGATGAAGCTTAGCAATCTCAATTCTCATCTGTACACGAAGTTTAGCATCGAGGTTGGAAAGAGGCTCGTCCATAAGGAATACCTTAGGGTTACGAACGATAGCACGTCCCATTGCAACACGCTGTCTCTGACCACCGGACAAAGCCTTGGGCTTACGATCAAGAAGGGGAGTAAGATCAAGGATCTTAGCTGCTTCCTTAACCATCTTGTCGATTTCGTCCTTGGGAACATGTCTTAACTTAAGACCGAAAGCCATGTTCTCCTGAACAGTCATATGAGGATACAGAGCGTAGTTCTGGAATACCATCGCGATATCTCTGTCCTTAGGTTCAACATCATTTACAAGTCTGTCACCGATTCTCAATTCACCAGAACTGATATCTTCAAGACCTGCGATCATACGAAGAGTTGTAGATTTACCACAACCTGAAGGTCCTACGAAAATTACGAATTCCTGATCAGCGATTTCAAGGTTGAAATCCTTTACAGCTTCAAATCCGTTAGGATAAACTTTGCAGATATTCTTTAAGGATAATCCTGCCATTTAAATTTTCCTCCTACATTATAATCTGTATTGTTATTTTTGGGTCTTTACCCGTATGTAGTTATTTTACGAGCAAAGCCTTTAAAATACCATACCACATTTACACAAACTTTTCGGTAATCCTTGTAAAATTTGTCCTTCAAAATCTGTTTGCGGGGTTAATTTGTATGTTTTTTAAACTCATATTTGTGCAAGCTTTACACCGCACAAAAAATCGCCCTTATTTTTTGAAATCAAGCCTCATCGGAGTGACTCTCATTCCCGAATCCACGTACTCTGAACGCGTGTCTTTAAAACCGACCGCATGATAGAAATTTACGCCGTAGGGAGAGGCGTTTACGGTGGCAAAAGTCTCGCCGTTTTCCTTCATGTAATCGGTTGCGGTGTTGATAAGATCTCTGCCTATTCCAATCCTCTGATGTTTGTCGTCGACAAAGAGGAGCGAAATGTGTCTTTTAGCCCTCACGGAAATCATGCCTACTATCTCGCCGTCAAGCACGGCCACCCAGAGTTTGTATTCACCTATTAAAAACATTTTGTATATTCCGTTGTCGGATATAAAATTGGAAAACTCTTTTACACCCATGTCGGAATAGTCGGGCGCAACGAACTTTTTAAAGCTTCGCCAGGCGAGTGCCATGGCGTCTTCCCATTCGTCTCTGACCGCTGCCCTTACCTCGTATCTTTTATCCATTTCCCCACCAAAAATTTTAGGGTGTCAGGCACCAAAAGGAGCCGGACACCCCGTATTAATTAACAGATTTCAGCTCCCGAAGGCATTTCCTTTTCGGGAGAAACAAGTGCAAGATTGCCGTTTTCGTCTTCTGCGCAGAGTAACATACCTTCCGAAACCACGCCTGCAAGTGTTGCGGGCTTTAAGTTAAGAAGTACCATTACTTTCTTGCCGACCATTTCTTCGGGCTTGTAGTACTGCTTGATACCCGAAACAATCTGTCTTGTCATATTACCGATTTTAACCTGTGAGCAGAGAAGTTTCTTTGACTTGGGAACTTCCTCACATTTTACGATTTCACCTACAACGAACTGCATTTTTGCAAAGTCGTCATATGTGATTTCGTCTTTAAGCTTAACTTCTACCTCGCTTTCTTCCTTTTCAGGCTCTTCGGTTACGCCTGCTTCAGCCTTCTGAATAGCTGCGATTCTTGCTGCCTCTGCATATACGTCATTGATATCAAGACGTGCGAAAAGAATTTCAGGCTTCTCTGTAACCTTTGTGCCGTTTGCATAAAGACCAAACTCGCCGAGCTTGTCGTAATCTCTTATCTCTGTATTAAGCTGAGCGACAATCTTTTCTGCAGTCTCGGGAAGGAAAGGCCATAAAAGACTCGCACCGATTGTGATGCTCTCTGTAAGGTTGTAAAGAACAGTAGCAAGTCTGTCTTTCTTTGCCTCGTCTTTTGCGAGCACCCAGGGCTCGGTTTCGTCGATATATTTGTTACATCTCTTAAAGAGTGTGAAGATTTCCGTAATAGCGTCTGCTGCCCTTAAGTCTTCCATCTTTGCACAAACCTTGGAATAGCTTTCGGTTGCAACTTTCTTAAGGTCTGCATCAACTTCTTCTTTAGCGCCCTTGTCTTCAACGATTCCACCGAAGTACTTGTTGCTCATGGAGATGGTTCTGTTAACGAGGTTACCAAGAATATTGGCAAGATCTGCGTTAACTCTCTCTGTCATTAAGTCCCATGTGATGGAGCCGTCGTTTTCGTAAGGCATCTCGTGAACCATGAAGTATCTGACCGCATCAACTCCGAAGAATGCTGCAAGGTCGTCTGCATAAATTACGTTGCCTCTTGACTTACTCATCTTTCCGTCGCCGGCAAGAAGCCAGGGATGACCGAATACCTGCTTGGGCAGGGGCTCGCCGAGTGCCATTAAGAAGATGGGCCAGTAAATGGTATGGAATCTTACGATGTCCTTACCGATTAAGTGTAAATCTGCGGGCCAGTATTTTTTATACTGTTCGCTGCTGTTACCGTCTGCATCGTAGCCTATGCCTGTGATATAGTTTGAAAGCGCATCGAGCCATACATATACAACATGCTTGTCATCAAAATCAACGGGAATGCCCCATTTGAATGACGTTCTCGAAACGCAGAGGTCCTGAAGTCCGGGAAGAAGAAAGTTGTTCATCATTTCGTTCTTTCTGGATACGGGCTGAATGAACTCGGGATGAGTGTTGATGTGCTCAATGAGTCTGTCTGCATATTTGCTCATCTTGAAGAAATATGCTTCCTCTTTTGCTGCTTTTACTTCTCTGCCGCAGTCGGGACATTTGCCGTCAACAAGCTGAGCCTGAGTCCAGAAAGATTCACAGGGAGTACAGTAAAGACCTTCGTATGAGCCCTTGTAAATATCGCCCTGCTCATAAAATTTCTTGAACATTTTCTGGACCTGTTTTTCATGATAATCATCGGTTGTTCTGATGAAGTGGTCATAGGAAATGTTAAGGCATTTGCAGATGTCTTTGATTTCGCCTGCAACACCGTCTACAAACTGCTTGGGAGTTACGCCTGCTTCTTCGGCTTTCAACTCGATTTTCTGACCGTGTTCATCGGTACCTGTCTGAAAGAAAACATCATAACCCTGTTTTCTTTTAAATCTGGCGATACAATCTGCGAGCACAATCTCGTAGCTGTTGCCTATATGCGGCTTGCCGGATGTATATGCAATTGCCGTTGTGATGTAGTATTTGTTGTCTGTCATTTTTTCTCTCCTATTTGTTTAGGTCTGTCCCCGTGGTTCTTTTCGAACCGGAAGAACCGTCCCTATGGTTCGTTTTTAAAATATTCTGATATTGTGTCGCGGTCGGCTGCGATGCTTCCCTGAATCATCTGCTCGCTTCCGCCGCCTCTGGCATTTAATTTTTCACGCATTTTTGCTGCCAGGTCTTTAAGTGAAATTTCGGTAAGGTTTTCGTTCTTGCCTGCAACGAATCTGTAGCCGTCATCGGTTTTTTCAAACATTACTATGATGACTTTTTCGGCTTCGTTTATGTTGTCGTTTATTAAAGCCCTTGCCTGTATTTCATCTATCGAATCCGCGAAATAAACAATGTATGTCGACTCCTGCATTCGAATGGTGTTTTTAAGTTCTTTTTCGAGCATCACGGTAATCTGTCTTTTAAGAGAAACTTTGTCTTCGTGTGCTTCGGTAAGCTTCACATTCATTCGCTCTGCGGCTTCTGCACATCTGCCTCTTTCGCAGGAAAGAATTTTCATTGTGCCTTTGTTGTCGTCGTGAAGCGCTATATAATCTTTTACGGCGTCGATTCCGGCTTTAAGTGTAAGTCTCATGCCTCCTCTGTGAGGGAAGAAATCTACTATCTTAACCAGCTGTATCTGTGCGCTTGAGTCAAGGCACGGAGCACAGCAGGCGCAGACATCATAACCGTCTATAATTACAAGTCTTAAGTTTTCACTGATGTCGAGTTTGCTTCGGTAACTTATCTTCTCTGCTTCTTCGGCGCTTGGAAGTATCGCATAAATCGGAACGTTTTCGGAAATGGCCACATTGGCTTTCATTTCGATTTCTTTTAAATCCTCCGCCGATATCGGTCCGTCGACATCCATTATCGCTTCAATGCTTTCAAGACTGCCGTCATCGTTTCTTACTTCCGAAAGATGAAAGCCGACATTGTCAAAGCCGAATTTCGCATGAATCAGACCGCAGATTAAGTGCTCTGCGTTGTGATTCTGCATTCGTCTGAAGCGAAGATTTAAATCTATCTTCTGCAGTACTTTCGTATCTGCCTTAATTTCACTTTCAAGGAAGTGAACTATTTCACCGTTGATTTCCTGAACGTCAATTACTTTTACATCGTCAAAAAATCCCTCGTCGCATTTCTGCCCGCCGCCTTCGGGAGCAAAAATCGTCGAATCGGTTATCACTTCATAATAATCTTCATAACCTTCTTTATTCGATTTTTTACAGTCTGTGACGGTTGCCTCGTTTGAATCAACGAAAGCATCCGTATCAAAAATCTTTAAAGTCTTCATATTTTACGAAATACGGACCGGACTGTTTCTAGCCCGGTCCGATTCAGTCGAAAGTTAAATACAATCGAAAAAATTATCTTCCTGTAGGAATGAAAGGTTTGATGGCCTCAGCAAGCTGAGATACAGGCATTGTCTGTAACCATACTTTTCCGGGTCCTGTAAGTTTGGTATTGAAGAATCCTTCACCACCAACGAGCTTATTGCCTAAGCCGCCCTTAACTGTTTCAATGTCCATCTGAACTGTGCCTTCCATAACTGCAAGAGAACCGGTATCAACTAACATAACCTGTCCGGGTGCAAGATCGTACTCGATCATTGAACCGTCGATTTCAAGGAAAAGATCTCCGCTTCCTGAAAACTTCTGCATTACAAATCCTTCGCCGCCAAGAAGGCCTGCGCCGAATTTCTTCTGGAATGTTGTTTCCATTTCTACTGTTGTAGATGAAGCAAGGAATGATTTCTTCTGAGCAACGATTGTCTTTCCGCCTTCAAGGCTGACTGCAAGAATCTTTCCGGGAACACCTGTTGTGAATGCGATCATTCCTTCGCCGCCCTGAGCGGTGTAAACGTTTTCGAAAAGAGCCTCGCCGGTAAGAGCCTTACCAAACATCTTGCCCAATCCGCCGGACTGAGTCTTCATCTCCATGTTAGGAGTCATCCAAGCCATAGCTCCTGCCTGACACTTAACACTCTCATTTGCTCCCATGTTGCAAACTACAACGGGAAACGGTTCGCCTTTTACTTCATACTTCATAAAATTACCCCTCCTATTTGTGGTATAGTGATTTAGTTTCGTATACAGGTTCGCATGTTAAATTTACCCCAAGCTTCCTGAATACATTTTTATCCACGTGTGAAAGAATCACACTTGAATGCACCTCTGAACCCCTTAAATTATGAATCTGTTCGATTGCTGCTCTTGCGTCCGGATCTTCTGCCGCACATATTGAAAGAGCGATTAATACTTCATCCGTGTGAAGTCTGGGGTTTCTGTTTCCTAAATGGTTTACTTTAAGATCCTGGATAGGTCCTAAAGTTGTAGCTTTTATGAGCTCTTTTGAATCATCGATTCCGGCAAGTGCTTTTAATGCATTAAGAAGCATTGCACTTGAAGGTCCGAGCAGTTCGCTCGTCTTTCCCGTGATGATTCTGCCATCAGGAAGTTCAATAGCTGCTGCAGGTTCGCCTGTTGCCTCAGCCTTAACCTTAGCTGCGGATACAACCTTACGGTCGTCCACGGTGATTCCCGCCTGCTTCATAAGCAGCTCTATCTTAAAGCACTCTTCTTCGTCTGCTATACCCTGTCGACGCTGGCAAAGAGCGCTGTAATATCTTCTGATAATTTCCTGTTTGGAAGCTTCGCAGCATACTTCGTCGTCAATGATTCCGAAGCCTGCCATGTTAACGCCCATGTCGGTCGGTGATTTGTAAGGTGATTCACCGATGATCTTATCAAACATTGCGTTAAGTACGGGGAATACTTCCACGTCTCTGTTGTAGTTAACTGTCGTAATGCCGTATGCCTCAAGATGGAACGGGTCAATCATGTTGACATCCTGAAGGTCTGCGGTAGCAGCTTCGTAAGCAAGGTTTACGGGATGCTTAAGCGGGAGGTTCCAGATAGGAAAGGTCTCGTACTTTGCATAACCTGCTTTGATGCCCCTCTTGTATTCGTGATAAAGCTGGGAAAGGCATGTAGCCATCTTGCCCGATCCGGGTCCCGGAGCCGTGATTACGACGAGTGAACGTGATGTTTCGATATATTCGTTCTTTCCGTATCCTTCATCACTTACGATGAAAGGAATATTGGAAGGATAACCTGCGATGGGATAATGTCTGTAAACCTTAAGGCCGAGCGACTCGAGCTTTTTCTGATAAGCCACTGCGCTGGGCTGTGATGCAAAATGTGTAAGGCATACACTGCCTACATAAAGACCGTAGCCTCTGAATGCATCGATAAGTCTTAAAACATCAACATCATATGTGATGCCGAGGTCTGCACGCATTTTGTTCTTTTCGATGTCTGCAGCGGAAATAACGATAACGATTTCTGCCTCGTCTTTTAACTGCGAAAGCATCTTGATCTTACTGTCGGGCTTAAATCCCGGAAGTACTCTGGATGCATGATAATCGTCGAAAAGTTTGCCTCCGAATTCAAGATAAAGTTTGCCTCCGAAAAAATCTATTCTTTCTTTGATTTTTTCAGACTGCATTTTAAGATATTTATCATTGTCAAAGCCAATTTTGTTCATCATGCTTACCCCTTTTCAAAATCTCTTTAATTATAATAAAAAACGGTCTCATAATCAAGAAAAAGAAAAAAGAACCGAAATGCTCCGGTTCTTTTATTTTTATCGTTTATAAAAAGATTAGTCGTTGATTCCTGTATCCTTTAAAAGTTTGATAACATCGCCGACTGTTTCGATATTTTCAAGATCATCCTGGGGCATTTCGATTCCGAATTCTTCTTCGAATGCCATTACGAGTTCAAACAAATCAAGAGAGTCTGCACCAAGGTCATCCTTAAAAGATGTTTCTTCTGTGATTTCAACTCCCTGAAGATTAAGCTGTTCAATTATAATCTCTTTTATTTTATCAAGCATTGTGACACCTCTTTATATATTTTCTTTCTCTTTAGTCTTGCCTTAACGACTATGAGTATATTATCAGTATATTTCTTTGTCAACCACAATTTTTTATTTTAGGATTTTTTTATAAAAGGGCTTTGTAGACGTCGCTCTTCGAAATTCCCCTGTCCTTTGCGACTGCTTTCATGGCTTCTTTTTTGTCCATTCCCGCATCTAAATAAATCTTCATATGGTCTTCCAAAGACACTTCCTGCCAGTTCTTTTTCTCTTTTTCTTTTTCCTCGTTGCGGTCGAGTCCTTCAAGGACAAGCACGAATTCACCCTTGGGTTCGTTTTTCTCATAAAAGGCACTCGCGCCGTCAAGGTCGAAACGCAAAACTTCCTCGAATTTCTTGGTAAGTTCCCGGCAAAGCGCAATCTTTCTCTCGCCGCCGAGAGCTTCTTTTAACTCTTCAAGCGTGCCTTTAAGATGATGGGGCGCTTCGTAAATAATGAATGTGCGGTATTCTTTTTTAAGGTCTTCAAGTACTTCTTTTCTTTCTTTTTTATCCGAGGGAAGGAAACCTTCAAAGGAAAATCTTCTTGTGGAAAAGCCTGAAAGTGTCAGTGCACAGATACATGCGCAGGGGCCGGGCAAAGATGTTACCTTTATGCCCTCTTCATGGCACATTTTCACAAGCACTTCACCGGGATCTGAGATTCCGGGGGTGCCTGCGTCGGAAATAAGTGCAATATTTGTTCCTTCTTTTAATTTGTCGATGAGCGTGTACGCTTTTTCGGTCTTGTTGTATTCATGGTAGCTTGTCATCGGCACATGAATATCAAAAGCGTTCATCAGTTTCATCGAATTTCTGGTGTCTTCGGCTGCGATTAAATCCGCTTCCCTTAAGGTTTCGAGCACGCGCTCGGAGATGTCTTTAAGGTTGCCTATCGGAGTCGGACACAAATACAAAATACCTGCCATTATGCTTCCTCATATATTTTGCTGACTTCAGGTGAATAGTTGCCGTTTTCATCGTATATAATTAAAGGCTTTTCGACTCTCATGCCTGTAGCGGCACACTTAACGCCCTCTATAAGAATCATATTAGGCTCTGAATCGACTCTCGGATAAACCACGCGAAGTCTCTTGGGCTCCAACTTATTTTCCTTCATTTTTACGATGATTTCGTCAAGCCTGTCGGGTTTATGTACCATAAAAAATCTGCCGCCGTTTTTTAAAAGAAACGATGATACGGATAAAACATCGTTTAGCGTACATTTTATCTCATGCCTTGCTACCGCTTTGCTCTCGTCGGGATTGATGAGTGCTTTGCCCGGTATCATGTAAGGCGGATTGACTGTAACGGCATCAAAGGATGCGTTTGCGCATATGCCTTTTAAATTGTTTAAGTCTTCGCAGATAACTTCAATCTTATCTTCGAGGCTGTTTAGGATGACGCTTCGCTTTGCCATGTCGGCCGACTCTTCCTGAATCTCAATCGCGGTAAAATGCTCTGCTTCACTTTTCGCTGATAAAAGAATCGGAATGACTCCGGTGCCCGTGCAGAGATCCATGACTTTATCGCCTTTTTTGAGTCTCACAAACTCGGTTAAAAGCACCGCATCCATACCAAAACAAAAACGGGTAGAGTTCTGGATTATACTGTACCCGTTTCTTTGAAGCGAATCTATTCTTTCGTTTTCCTTAAGTAAATTATTCATCACCGTTTCGTCTGGGTCTTGATTCGCGACGGTTATTGTGATAGTGGCCGCCGTTTTTCTTCTGAGGATTACCCGATTTTTTCTTATCCGATTTTTCAGGTCCGGGACCATTCTTTTCCCAGTCCTTCTTTTCTTTCTTCTTATTCTTGCCTTCGAAAGATGCATTATTCTTTTTATCGAACTTCTTGCCGGAATTGCGGTCGTTCTTGGGAGATCCTAAAATCTCTTTTCTTTCCTCTTCCTGCTCTCTTTCGGTCTCAATAATATCTTCCTGTTCCTGCTTTTCAAGAAGCTCGAGTGCCTTTAAATCTTCCTCGTTTAATGTCTCTTCTTCCTTGTTATCCTTGTGGGATTTCTTCTTGAAGTAGAGTTCGGAAGCGTTGTATTCTCTGATTTCTTTTTCGTCTTTTATCTCAATGACTACTCTGACTTTCTGTCTTAAGACATTGATGCTGACAACTTCTCCCTTGAAGCCGTCGTTGGTGCTGACGGTATCGCCTACACCGGGCATGGTCTTGTTGAGTTCTTCGTATGTTTCTTCTTCGTTTTTAAGGCAACACATAAGTCTTCCGCAGACACCTGAAACGTTTGCAGGGTTAAGCGAAAGGTTCTGTTCTTTAGCCATCTTAATGGAAACGGGAGCAAACTCGTGAAGATACGAATGACAGCAGAATTCTCTTCCGCACATGCCTACGCCGCCGAGTAATTTAATCTCGTCTCTTACACCAATCTGTCTTAATTCGATTCTGGTTTTAAATACGGCTGCTAAATCTTTTACGAGTTCTCTGAAATCTATACGGTTGTCCGCAGTAAAATAAAACATGAGTTTTTTACGGTCGAATGTGTACTCCGCCTCCACCAGTTTCATGGGGAGCTCATGCTTTGCAATCTTTTCCTTGCAGATTTTATATGCTTCTTCTCTTACGGCGAGATTATCTGCCTCCTGCGCATCATCCTCAGCTGTTGCTATACGAAGGATGGGCTTTAAAGGTCTTACTATATTCTCTTCCGCAACTTCTCTTTTTTCTCCTATTACGGTTCCGTATTCCATGCCTCTGGCGGTCTCTACTATTACATGGTCGCCCTTTTTCATTTCAAAATCGAGCGGATCGAAATAATAAAGTTTTCCTGCCGTACGGAAACGCACGCTGACTACTTCTGCCATACTAACCTTTCTGTCAATTTCCCTTGATGACTTCGAGTAACAAAGTCATGCAGGTTTCGAAATTTGCTTTTGCTTTTATTCTTGCTTTGGCCTTTTCGAGTGCTTTTACGATATCATCAATCTTCTCGTAGCTCGTCTTTTTGGCCACTGATTTAATATACTGTATTTCCTGCTTGAATACAAGGTCGTTGACATCGTTTGTTGCTTTGAACAAAAGAACGTCCCTGTACCATACCGAGAAAATATCAAGGTAATCTATCTCGTCGTATTTGTATTCCTTAATCTTGTTGATGGCTTCCATGATGTCGGGAGCATCCATCTCATTGATGTGCTTAAGCAGTGATACGGCTTCGGTTTTCATCTTGTCGAAATCCTCATTCATAATGAGCATTTTCGCCTTACCGAAGTTACCCTGTGAGAAAGATACCGCAATATCTGCCTTGTAATCGGGAATCTTGAATTCCTTCATGAGATATTTCTTTAAAATCTTTTTCTCAACGGGCTTAAGAGAGAGCTTTACGCATCTTGACTGAATGGTCTGTAAAAGCTTTTCCTTGGATGTGGTAAGAAGAATGATTACCACATATTCGGGCGGCTCTTCGAGAGTCTTTAAAAGCATATTCTGAGCCAGTTCATTCATGATCTCGGCTTCGTTGATAAGATAGATTTTATATCCGCCTTTGAAAGGCTTTGTGTTTATATCTTTTACGACCTGTTCTCTGATATCATCCACGCTTATTAAGCCCGGCTTGTCATGAACAATGTTGTAAAAATCCGGATGGGCGTTGTTCTCCATCTGAAGGCATGACTGGCATTTGCCGCAGGGCTTTTCGCCCTCGCCTTCGCATAAAAGAGCCTCGGAAAAGACTCTCGCGATGAATTCCTTTCCGCTTCGCATCTCACCTTCGATGATGTATGCATGCGCAACCTCTCCGGTACTTATTGCTTTTTTAAAATATTCGGTTAAATGGTCCTGTCCAATAATGTCTTCAAATCTTGCCATAGTCATTCACCTTTAGTAATCCCCAATAAAGTTTTTATGCTTCCATACTTAAAACATATTCGCGTACACTGTTTATGCAATCTTCGAGAACGTCGTTTACAAATACTTTTTCGATACCCGCACTTCTGACTTTATCTTCGGAAAAATCAGCCGAGTCGGCTAAGAATCTTCTGCACATTTCATCGTATTTCGGATTAGGCTGAAGTTTTTCTCTTTTAAGAGCTCTCTCAAGTCTTTCGCCGTCATCCACGTCAATCATTACGGGAACAACTTTGTCTTTGCCAAAGTAGTTTCTTATCTGAACGTAGGATTCGAGTGTGCCGATTACGATGTAACTCTTCTCATTGAGTTCGATGTCGCCGTCATCTACGGTCATGTATTTCCATATTCCGAAGACGGTGTTGTATGCTCTCGATTCGACGATTTTGCCTTCTTCGTGAAGCTTGATAGCCTGTGCTTCATCGATGAAAAAATATTCTCTTCCGTTTACTTCGCCTTCTCTGATAGGCCTTGTAGTATACGTTACGAGCTGATTCAATTTAAGCGACTCATCAGCCAAAAGTCTTTTATAAACAGTATCTTTGCCGGAAGAACTTTTTCCGCAGATACAATAAATCTTTCCCATTTAAATCTTTTAAAACCTTTTAGGTTCTTTTCCCCTTAGTAGTAATTATTGAAGGTAGAAGAGCACGCCGAGTGTGCCGGGTCCGCAGTGGCTCGTGATAACGCCGCCTGCCTGAGTCTCAAGGATTTCGTCAAAGTAGTTGAGTTCCTTAAGATAGTCAACAACAGGCTGAACCAGTTCGTGATCCATCGAGCAGTATGTAACAAATACTCTTCTTTTATCAGCTTTAAGCAGATCTTCTTTCATATCGTCCACATATGAAATAAGAACCTTCTGCATTTTTCCTCTGTACTTGGTGCCTACGCCCATCTTGCCCATTTTAACTTCAATCCTGGGCTTTAATTTAAGTGCGTTTGCAAGGAGTGCGGTAACCGCGTTGCATCTGCCGCCTCTTGAAAGGAATATAAGCTGATCGAGCACGAAGCTTGCTCTGACTTTATCTCTTGCGCCGTTAATTGCTTCGTAAATTTCTTCGGCGCTCTTTCCTTCGTCACGCATTTCGCAGGCTCTTATTACCTGAAGTCCGATACCTGTGGAAAGGTTCATGGAGTTAATAACATAAACCTCATCATAATCGAGTTCCTGTGCAGCAAGGCGGATGACGTTACATGTGGTACTCATGTCTTCAGAGATACCGATGAAAATAACTTCGTCTCCGGCTTCCTTGTGAGGCTTTAAGTGATCCATTGTCAGTTCAATGCTGGCTGCGGAAGTCTTGGGTGTGGTTTTGTTTTTGTTTGACCACTCGATTATTTCTGCGGCTGTTGTATCAACGCCGTCAAAATAACTCTTGTCATCCATAATGATGCAAAGAGGAATAATTTCAATCTGATATTTTTCAATTAATTCTTTTGAAAGGTCGCAGGTGCTGTCTGCTATAATTACTGTCTTGCCCATCTTGTTTGCTCCTTTTCTCATAGTTAATTAATTATACCATAACATAGGCGGTTTTGTACAATTACAAAAGATTAAAAAAGATTGCGTTTAATTACCACGCAATCTTTTAGATTTTAATTACTTTTTCCTTGAGTTAAGAAGCATTATCATGCCGTCATAAACATAGTCTTCGATTTCTTTTTTACGCTTCTCTTCCCTTATGTCTTTCATAAGGAAAAGGAATAAAAGAACCTGGGAACTTAATACGTTTTTTCTGAAGGAATCGTCTTCTTCGGTGAATATGCCTTCTTCGAAACCGGAATTAAGGTACTGTTTTAAAAGCATTTCAATAAAAGCGGTCGCCGTGCAGGGGTCGTATTTTTCAGGATTTTCTTTTACAGGTGCTTCCTTTAATGCGGGACTTAAATTACGCACGAAACTCATAATGGACTGAATGGTGTCTTCGCCTAAACGGCTTTCCCACATGTAATCCATGATCGAATAAAACTTATCCTTAAAAGAGCCTTCGTTTAACATTTTTAAAAGAACGACTTTTAACGAATCGATTACAAAATAATGAAGGGCTTTGTAAATAAGTTCTTCCTTGCTGTCAAAATACTCGTATGTTGTGCCTTTTCCTATGCCGGCGCGATTGGAGATTTCGCTGATTGTAAGGTTAGAAACGTCTTTTCCTTCTTTTATGAGTGCTCCTACTGCGGCATATATTTTAACTTCCTTTTCGGGAAGATTTTCCATTTCTTTTATGTATCCGTAAAGTTCTTCGTTTTTCATTTCCTTAACCCCCGTTAATTAACCCAGTTTCTCAAATTTCAAGTCTTCATTTACAGTATTTGCTTCTAAAACAAGCGATACATTCTGAGGAACATTTTCCTCATCTTTTATGAGCTCGCCGTACTCGTCGACCTTCATTGACTTATTCGAATTGAATACGTCATAGAGACACGGAACTACAATCAGTGTAAGCAGCGTTCCGTAAATCAGACCGCCGATCATAACTATCGCCATGGGCTGCATCATCGCAGAGCCGCCGCCGATTCCGAGTGCTAATGTCGACATCGAAATTACGGTGGTAAGAGTGGTCATCAAAATCGGACGAAGTCTGGTTCTGGCCGATTCGACAATTGCCTCTTTTTTACTCATTCCGCCTTCACGCAGCTGATTGATGTAGTCTACCATTACGATACCGTTGTTAACTATGATTCCGGCTAACATTACGAAGCCGAGCGCACCGATAACCGATACATTGTTGTGCGTTATAAAGAGTGCGAAGAAGCCACCGGTGAACGCAAGCGGAATCGTAAACATGATGATAAACGGTGAAAGGAATGACTGGAACTGGGCCACCATTATAAGGTAAATGAAAATGACTGCGAGCGCAAGCATTAATGCTACCTGCTGCATTGCATCTTTAATCATTTCATCTTCACCGCTCATCTCAATCTTGTATCCTTCAATCATGTCGATCTGCTTGAAACGGTTTTCAAGTTCGTTACCGACGAATGAGATATTGTGGTCTGCGTCAACCTGCGCGGACACCGAAATATACTTGGTCTGCGAATCACGGTTGATGATGTTTAATGTGTCGGTTTCTTCGAATGTAACTATCTTTGAAAGAGGCACTTCCTCGTGCTCTCCTTCGCGGTTTGTATAGTCGAATTTGAGGTTTTTAATATCCTGTAAAGTGGTATCTTTCTGCTCGTCAGCGATTACGTAGATGTCATAATCTTTTATGTCTGCAGACAGATTGGCCGTTGCGGTGGAAGGCATCATGGCTTTCATTACTTCCATGTAAACCTGAGCCGTCGTCATCTGATACTCCATCGCCTTAACTTTATCCACGTGGATTTTAAGGCAGGGCGTGGTATCGTCGAGGCCGTCGTTAATATCGATTACGCCGGGTGTTTCTTCCATGATTTTAACCACTTCTTTGGTGTATTCCCTGATTTTATCAAGGTCACGTCCCTTAACCATTACAGATAATCCGTCGCCCATAAAAGAGCTCATATCCGAGGAAGATGTGGTTACGCTGACATTGCAGTCAAGGTCTTTGGTACGTTCTACAATATCGGCCTGAATATCCTTCATTTTACGTTTGCTGTTTTCGTCTAAAAGAATATAGAATGTGGCGCTTCCGCCGCCTCCGCCCATTCCGAAGGCTCCGAGTACGCTGCCCGAACCGATCATTGCGCCGATTGTATCTATACCTTCGATGTCGCTGATTCTCTCCGTGACTTCATCGCACATTTCCATTAAGTCTTCTTCGGTCATATCCGATTCCTCGGGAAGGGATACGCTCATCGAAATCTGGTCGGTTTCGATATCCATATCAAAGAATGAAAAGCCTCTGTAAAAGCCTGCGTAAAGGCTCGTTGCAAGGAGAATGAGAGCAAGCACAAACACAAGGGGTTTGAATTTTAATATTTTGCTTAAGGCAAAACCGTATCCGTCCCTTATCCTGTCAAAAAGCCTGGTCTGCTTTTCTTCGCCGTCTTTTATCATCATTGAAGCGGCTGCGGGAACGAATGTGAGCGCAACTATAAGCGATGCACCGAGCGTATATCCTACGGTCAAAGCCATGTCGACGAATAGCTGCTTGGTAATACCCTTTGAAAAGACTATTGGCACGAATACACAGATCGTGGTGAGTGTGGATGCGGCAATCGCTCCGCCTACGCCTCTCGCACCTTCGGCTGCGGCTTTTTTAACCGTTACGCCTTCTTTTCTTAACCTGTATATATTTTCGATTACAACGATGGAGTTATCCACCAGCATACCTATTCCGAGCGCAAGACCGGAAAGAGATACGATATTTAACGTAATCTTCGAAAAATACATGAGTACTATTGCGAATATTACGCTTAAAGGAATCGAACAGCCGATAATAAAGGTTGATTTAAAATCTTTTAAGAAAATAATCAGTATGATGATTGCCAGTGCGGCACCGATTAACATGTTCTGAAGGACACTGGATACAACTATGTCGATATAGATACCCTGATTCATCAGAACAGCCATGTTAAGCTCGGGAGTTTCTTCCTCCATCTGTTTGAATCTCTCTAAAAGGCGGTCCGTTACATCGCCCGTGGAATAACCCGTCTGCTTTTCGATGGAAAGCATTACCGCAGGGTTTCCGTTTATCTTTGAGTAAGAATCCGCTGCGTTGTTAACTACTTCGACTTTGGCAACGTCCTTAACGCAGATAGGTTCTATGCCGTCCATACCGAGGTCCAAAAGTACCATATTTTCGAGGTCTTCAACGGTATTAACGCTGTCTCCGACATTTACGAGATACTGATTGTTACCTTCGGCAACATATCCCGCGGGCATCGAGAAATCCTGTGCAATGATAAGATTGCCGAGCATTTCCGCCGTTACGATACTTGAAATATCCGAAGCCTTCTTGGCTTCTTCCTTGGCCTGATCAAGCTGAGCCTGGCCCTGCTCAAGAGCCGCTTTTCCGTTGGCAAGTTCGGAAGCACCTCTGCTTATCTCAATAATTCCGTTTATAAGACCTTCGTTTAATTTTTTGTATGCATCGTCAAGAGTAATCTTGCCTTCCGCCAAAGGCTGTTTGGCCGCTTCAAGAGTCGCAATCGATGAATTGACCTGTGCAAGCGACTGCGAAAGCTGAGCCGAAAGCGAAGGCATATCCGTTATATCCGCTGTTATTCCGATAGCCGAAAGATCTATTCCGTTGGCTTTTAATGTATCAAGCGCAGCCTGTACTTCTTCCTTGCTCGGTTCCTCTGCGGGAGGTTCATTCTGAATCTGTCCGAGCATGGCCGTAAGCTGTTCCTTGGTCATACCCGTTGCTTTCATAATATCTTCATCCGAAGCATTATTAAGCAGATTCTGATATGTGTTTGCCATATTGTTCTGCTCTCTGTACGCAGTGGCAAGCTGATTGTATGAATTAACCGCATTGACCGCTCTCTCGAGGATGGGTTTAACCATTTTAAGAGTGGCAAGATTGGTCTCGATTGTGGCTTCGCCGACATAAGCCTGGATTTTGCCGTTTACAAGTTCGTTGGCACCGTTGGCAAGTTCTTTGGCGAGTTTGCTCTGACCGTCTTTTAACGCCTGCTCGCCTTCTTCCATTTTTTCCTTTGCTTCGTCGATTTCTTTCTGAGCATCCTCAAAACCTTCGTCGATTTTTTTGACTACGTCTTTGTTGATCTTTTCAATCTTTTTCTCGTCTAACGTAATCTCTATCTTCTCTTCGACACTGCCTATGGTCGATACGCTCGCAACACCTTCGACACTTTCCAGATAAGGAACAATCGTGGTATTTACATAGTCCGTGATCTGAATCTGATCAAGTCCCTCAACATCAGCCGATGCAACCATTACAGGCAGCATGGAAGGATCAATCTGCATGATAAGAGGAGATGCAACCCCTGTCGGGAAAGAACCCGATACCTGATCGAGTTTCTGCTGCATCTGAATGACAACCGAATCCATATTACTGTTCTGACCGTATTCGAGGATAACCAGCGAATAGTTGTTGTAAGACATGGACTGTATGGATTCGATATTGGATGTCGTCGCCATCTGTGCTTCTATGGGTGCTGTAACATTTCGCTCCACCTCTTCGGGACTCGCTCCGGGATAAGCCGTGATAACGATTACGTACGGCAGATTCATATCGGGTAAAAGATCCGCAGTCATTCTCGTAACCGAAACAATTCCGAGAACTATTACAAGCAGCACTCCGACGAGAACTGTATAAGGTTTTCTGACACTGTATTTAGACATAAAAAAACTCCGTTTTATATACTCTGTTTTATCCGAAAACAGGAAAAATGCTTAATTTTGGCGAAAAAAATAAAAACCTCGGACATTTTTTAATATCCGATTTTTCGACCGACCGTTCGGTCGGTAAATATATAATATCACAATTTTTAGATTTGTCCATCTTTTTTTGAAATTTTTTTTGATTAAAAAAAGGCCCTGTATCTTTTATGATACAGAGCCCTTTGTTTTATATCTTTTATGATTTATTATCAGTCATCGTTGGCAAAGATCTTTACTATAGCTAAAATTGCGGCAAAGAGTACGCCAGCAACGGGGAATAAAACTCCGGCGATTTCCCATCTGTCAAAGCCTAAGCCGAGTACCAGGAATACAGCAACCGCTATACACCAATATGCTCCGGAAATTTTGCCGATTACGCGTTTTCTTTCCCGCTGTTCGCGGTTAAGCTTGTTTTCCATGAGAAGATTTGAATAAATGCTTGAGTTTCTGGCCAGATAAATAAATATTCCGACAGCGACCGCAATCATTATAAGAAGAAGACCCACCATACTTACAATAACCATCTCGGGTGCTTCCAGAAATCCCGTGGTAAGTACTCCGACAGGAGAGAAAATACATAAGGCTATGGCTGCAACAAGAAGGGGAACCCTTATTTTTTCGAAGGAAGCTTTTGCTTCTTTGGCCATACCGTCTACTCCGTAAAGAGTATCATAATCTTCTTTATCAAAGAAATCGAATTCTTTTTCCTTTGCTTCAACAGCAATCCAGAGAGCTATGCCTGAAATAACGGCAATTAATAAAACTATAATTCCGATTAATGCCGCAATGGGCTCAGTAATGGATCCCGGAACATATTCCGTGACACCCCCAAGAATAATAAGTGTAACGGGGCATAAAACAAAAAGCATTGTAGCTATAACTGCGCTCGGAGTGTTTTTCTTAACCGTTTTAATATACCTTTGCGCATCTTCAAGAGAAACTTTTCTTATATTAGAATCAGTTTCAACAAAATCTCCGGCAGTATTTTCAACTGCTTCTATTTCATCTTTTAAAAGATAATCGGTGCTGACACCAAAGATCTCGGCCATCTTAATGATTCTGTTAAGATCTGGAACCGCCTGTGCGCTCTCCCATTTAGAAACCGACTGTCTGGAAACCGAAAGCATCTCAGCGAGTTCTTCCTGAGACCAGCCGTTCTTTTTTCTTTCATTAATAATCTTATCTGCTAATATCATAAAATATCCTTTCCGGGCCATGCCCTCTGAATTTCATCATCGGGCAATTACAGTTTATCGTTTTGCCCTTGTCTTTACAAGGAAATCATATGAAAATATCCGGTTGCAATCTAACAATCGGACTTATCAATTTGTCAACCTGCGGTTGCAAATGCTTATAAATAGGGATTTTTCAGGATTTTGAGTATAAAAAAATCACCTTTCGGTGAATTTTGGGTAATAAAAGATGCCCAGGACCGGAATCGAACCAGTGACACGAGGATTTTCAGTCCTCTGCTCTACCAACTGAGCTACCTGGGCATAATAGCGGGGGAAGGATTCGAACCTACGACCTCCGGGTTATGAGCCCGACGAGCTTCCAGCTGCTCTACCCCGCGGCATTGAAGTTTGATACTTCCATGGCTTTTGCCAAATGGATGGAGGTGGATTCGAACCACCGAAAGCGTCGCTAACAGATTTACAGTCTGCCCCCTTTGGCCACTCGGGAACCCATCCATATAATGTGAGTGGGGCCTACAGGGCTCGAACCTGTGACCCTCTGCTTGTAAGGCAGATGCTCTCCCAGCTGAGCTAAGACCCCACGCAAAGTAAATATCTTCAACCTTATGTTGAAACGACCCAGATCGGACTCGAACCGACGACCTCCGCCGTGACAGGGCGGCGCTCTAACCAACTGAGCCACTAGGCCTTGTTTGTACCTTCAAAACCGAACACAGAATTCTTTAAACTAGATTTTAACCTAAACCTGGATAAGCTTTCGACCTATTAGTGACCATCAGCTGAACACATTACTGTGCTTACACCTTGGAC
>JAEEGF010917756.1_pt1 | contig 77350 bp, 65 predicted proteins | sample 9134171 | NCBI WGS metagenome assembly JAEEGF01 (sample SAMN16246542, study PRJNA631951) | gut metagenome | biome: gut microbiome; feature: rumen; material: AP-attached | host: Bos | place: Iran: Karaj | collected 2018-10 | reverse complement strand
CCTTTACTGATGAATATGCAATCAAATCAGCCTTAACAACAACATCGGTATACCATTGTGCGAAATCCTCTGACATAGAGGTAATCGCTTCTACCAGCTTTTTTTCCTGTGCCATTTTAATCTCCTTTTTTTATTTATTAATATTTATAAGCTTTCCCATTTTATAACAAAACATAAAACAAGTCCACCCCTTTAGAGAGGTGGACCCAGGTATTTTCCTTATAGATATAACTCCTCGAACTTCTTCACCGGAAGCGGTTTATTGAAATAGTATCCCTGAAGATAATCAGCACCGGTACCCTTTAGGTAATTCAGCTGATCTTCGTTTTCTACTCCCTCAATTACAACCATCATTCCAAGTGCCTTCGCAAGAGTAATGATTGTATTTACAATCTTTCGACCTCTATTGATATTCTTGTCCATAGTAAGGAATGCCATATCCATCTTCAGGATGTCTGCTGGAACTTCCTTTAACATATTTAAAGATGAATAACCACTTCCAAAATCGTCAATCTCGATAAGGAAGCCATACTCCTTTAAGGAACTAAGTATATCTATCTGGCGTTCCTTCTCGGTCATAAAGATTGATTCTGTAATCTCCAGCTTTAATCTGGCTGGATCTATATGGTATTTTTCCACGTAGGAAACCAGTGTCTCGTATATATCAATATAATAGAAATCCTTAACTGATATGTTTACTGAAATAGATAGTTCCTCGTGGTCCAGGGTAGACCAGTAAGCAAGTCTTCTAACAGCCTGTTCCCAGATGTATTGATCCAGTTTATATATATAGCCCGTCTTTTCCAGCAAAGGGATAAATGACGGTGGAGCTATAATTCCCTTGTCCGGATGAATCCAGCGAACCAAAGCCTCGCAAAGAGTAGTTCTTCCATCAACAGTAACAACCGGCTGCAGGAACATAGCAAACTGCCCTGTCTGAAGAGCAGTCTCGAACTCTGCCAAAATCTTTTGCTCGCTCATATACTCTCTGCGGAGCATATCGCCATAGTAAGCAATAGAATTTTTGAAGCTGTCCTTGATAGAATCAATGGCGAGGAATGCTCCATCACACATTCCTACAATAGGAACATCTCTATCGAAAATATCATAAACACCTGCCAGAATAACCATACGATACTGGCTATTATCCAGAGAATGGCTTATCTGATTCATCCCCGTCATAAACAGCTCCTCGCTGTAACGACTCTTAGGTAAAAGAACTGCAAAACGATCTGCCTCAAGTCGGGCAAATGCTGCTCCATTTGAAATCTTATCCCTGATAGTGTCTGCACATCTAACTAAAAGCTCATCGCCCTTGTCTACGCCAAACACATCATTAATCAGCTTGAATCCCTTGATGTTACAGCAAACCATTACATAATCGATTTCTGGATTTTCATCAAGGATACGTCTGGCCTCTTCATAGAAGCTGTCTCTATTAAGAGCGCCTGTAAGAGCATCATGTGTGGAGCGATATTTCTCCTCCTCGTATGCCAGGAAATCCCCTGTTACATCATAGAATGAGAAATAGCATCCACAATAAAAGCCCCTCTTGTCGTAAACCTTATTAAAGTGAACATCAAAGCGATATTCTTCACCATTGAAATTGTAAATTTCACTCCAGTTTGTATTGGAAATGGAATTTGTCTCTCGCCCTTCTCTCCACATTTTAAAGCGATTTTCAATCATCTTTTTATCGCCACTAGGAGAAAAGATTCTATTGGCCTGCTGATTTGAATATATGCAGTTATCATTCTCATCAAAGGAAATGAGGGCACATTCCATTCTCTCGGTAATAGTGGTAAGCATATATTCCACGAAGGTTTTTGGATTGTACAGCAACGTATAGTAGCTTACAAATAATGCTGCGATGGAATAGAGACAAATGGAAATATCTACTGGATACCCAAAGAACAAATAGGCAACATCCAAAAGAATGATTCCTACAAAAATAACCAAAATTGATAAATATCTATTTCTGTGGAAACCGCTTGTGAGATATGATTTCTGGATAAAAATCATAATTATCATAGCCACCAGTATGTAGCAAAAAACCAGGTGGACAACATAATAATCATTGATTTTAAATCCATAGAAATGATCCCCATTAAGACTGTTATCAACAAGGTAAAATCCGTGATGCCACTTGTAATTGAAAAACAGACTCACATTATCCAGCACTGCTATAGTTGTGGTGATTACCGTGGATGCATATTGCTCTGCCCAAATCTTTGTATACTGTCTGGCATAAAACATGAAGGTAATCAGGATCCAGTCTATGGCCATGAAATAAAATGCATAGGCAAACTCTGCTTCCCTGGTATTATTGGCTGAAATTGCATGGCTGTAAGAAAGGCAGGCAAATATACCAACTGTAAGCAGTTGCATAATGGAGATATTTAGTTTGTTTTGTTTTATCGTGTGCTTCGTTGCAATGTAGACCCCACATACCAGCATAATAAATGCTGTCAGCACGAAGACCGATACATAAAGCTTAATCAATTGAACCCCCTGATTTTACAATTAACCTGCTATTTTACTATCGTGAAAATCCTCTCCCTTTGGCTTCACCTGAAATGTGACTGGCTTGCCGGAAGTAGGATGAGTAAATCCGATTGAATAAGAACACAATGCCAAATTATGTCCAGTAGAAACTCCACCGTATTTTACATCTCCTAAAATAGGTGCTGTTCTGCTGGCCAGCTGTATTCTAATCTGATGATGACGTCCTGTAAAAAGCTCTATATCAAGAAGCTTTCTATCGTCCCATTCATCAACAGTATGATATTTTAACGATGCCTTTTTTGCTCTTGGGTCGCTTTCCTTAACAACCTTTGAAAGATTAGTACGATTGTCCTTCACCAGATAATCTACCAAATCTCCCTCTTCTGGAAATGACTCTCTTGTAATAATGGCATAATAATGTTTCTTAAAGCTGTGGTCTGCAATCTGTCTTGTAAGATTATTTGCAGCCTCCTTTGTCTTTGCGAAAACCATAACACCTTCAACGGGCTGATCCAACCTGTGAACCACATGTATCTCAGGACTTTCTCCCTTTGATTTAAGATAATTAGAAAGCTCGCTTTCCATATCCTTTTCGCCGATATTTCTTGTCTGAGTAGCAAGCCCCGCAGGCTTGTACACTACCACAATGCTGTCATCTTCATATAAAACTTCCATACATTACACCCCCTCAAGTGATAATTATATTTTATCAGACTTTGAAGCGATAACCAACACCCCAGATAGTCTCAATATACTGAGGCTTTGATGTGTTAAGCTCGATTTTCTCGCGGATTTTATTTACATGAACAGTTACTGTGGAAATATCTCCGATGGATTCCTCTCCCCACAGGGTTTCAAAAAGCTGCTCCTTAGAGTAAATAACGTTTGGATTTTCTGCTAAGAATGTAAGCAAATCGAATTCCTTAGCAGTGAATGTTTTCTCTTCGCCATTAATCCATACTCTACGGCTGGCCTTGTCAATTCTAAGGCCACGGATGCTAATTTCATCCTTTTGGATATTAGGTGACTGTACCAGTCTTTCGTATCTGGCCAAATGTGCCTTTACACGGGCAACAAGCTCGCTTGGTGAGAAAGGCTTAGTGATGTAATCATCTGCTCCTAATCCCAAGCCACGAATCTTATCAATCTCCTCTTTCTTTGCTGTAACCATAAGAATTGGCACATTCTTGACCTCACGAATTCTCTTGCAAAGCTCGAATCCATCTATTCCTGGAAGCATTAAATCCAAAATGTACATATCATAATTTCCAGCCAAAGCCTTCTGCAGGCCCTTTTCTCCGTCAGCCTCTATATCTACTTCAAAGTTTGAAAGCTCCAAGTAATCCTTTTCAAGCTCTGCGATTGCTTCCTCATCTTCGATGATTAGTATTCTACTCATTGATGACCTCCTCGTTCTCGATGAATTTTCTAATTACGAAATACATGGTTGTACCTTGATTTTCCTTGCTGGTAACCCAGATTTTTCCACCGTGGTCTTCCACAATCTTTTTGACGATAGAAAGGCCTATGCCGCTACCGCCAGCTGCGGAATTTCTAGATGTATCAGCTCGATAAAATCTATCAAAAACATATGGTAAATCCTGAGTGGCAATACCCTTGCCATTATCAGAAATCTCTATCTGTACAAAATCACCAACATCCTTAACTATAATTCCTATGCGAGATGGAACGTCAGCTCGCATATATTTAACAGAATTGCTAACGATGTTGTGAATGATACGTCCAAGCTGCTCTGGATCTGCAATAATCAGCACCTCTGGATCCACAAAATTAGAGTAATCCAATCTGATATGCTGATTTTCCAAATCCATTCCAAGCTCCTCGATACAATCAGTAAAATATGAGCTAAGGTTCAGCTTTTGGAAGTTGTAAGGAATCTTGTTAGTATCAATATTTGAATACAATGTAAGCTCGTTGATGAGTGTGTTCATCTCGTTTGCTTTATTGTAGATTGTTCGTATATATTTCTCCTGCTTTTCAGGTGTGTCTGCCACGCCATCGAGCATACCTTCTGCATAGCCCTTTATAGCTGTGATTGGTGTCTTTAGGTCGTGGGCGATGTTTGAAATAAGAGCCCTTTGTTCCGCTTCGTCCTCTAATCTATCCTTGGCATTATTTTTAAGGCGGACCCTCATATCCTCGAAGGAATTGCACAGGTCACTCATTTCATCTGTGCCAGTGCTCTCAATGCTGAAATCCAGATTGCCCTCTTTAATGTTATTTGCGGCCACTTTTAATATCTTTAATTGTGGAGCAATGCCCCTATAAATCCAGGCAATCATAATAACTGCTGTTAGGAGCAATATTACAAATTCCGCTACGCAAAAATTTATTACAAGCTGATCGAATTTACCGGAATCATCCATGTAGTTTTTTACTGAATGGATGATTTCATTGGTGAGAATTTGTTCCTCTGTGGCCTCTTTTACAATTCCCTTCAGGCCTAGCATAAGGGAACTAAAGATAGCTACCGGGACGATTGTGATTATTAGGAATGAAATTATTAGTCGGTTTTTAAGTTTCATGGTATACCCTCATTAAAAAAAGCAGCCACATCATGTGACTGCTTTTATTATAGCATATTTGACAATTTTAAAGATATTTCTTTAATGCCTCAGCTTTATCTGTCTGCTCCCAAGGAAGCTTGACATCTGTACGGCCAAAGTGACCATATGCTGCTGTTGGACGGTAGATTGGACGACGAAGGTCGAGCATCTTGATGATTCCAGCTGGACGAAGATCGAAGTTCTCGCGAACGATTTCGATAATCTTTTCATCTGAAAGCTTTCCTGTGCCGAATGTGTCTACCATAACTGATGTAGGCTCTGCAACGCCGATAGCGTATGAAAGCTGAATCTCGCACTTATCAGCAAGACCTGCTGCAACGATATTCTTTGCAACGTAGCGTGCTGCATAAGCACCTGAACGGTCTACCTTTGTGCAATCCTTACCAGAGAATGCGCCGCCACCGTGACGAGCATATCCGCCGTAAGTATCAACGATAATCTTGCGGCCTGTAAGACCTGCATCACCGTGTGGTCCACCGATAACAAATCGGCCTGTTGGATTGATGTAGAACTTTGTCTTGGCATCAATCATGTCCTTTGGAAGGACTGGGTCGAAGACATATTTCTTGATGTCTTCGTGAATCTGTTCCTGAGTAACATCTTCATCATGCTGAGTAGATAAAACTACAGCTTCAAGTCTAACTGGCTTGCCAGCCTCGTCATACTCTACAGATACCTGTGTTTTTCCGTCTGGACGGAGGTACGATAATGTACCGTCTTTGCGGACATTTGCAAGCTGTAGAGCAAGTCTATGAGCAAGAGAAATAGGATAAGGCATGAGCTCTTCTGTTTCGTTAGTAGCGTAACCGAACATCATACCCTGGTCACCGGCGCCTGTATCCAGGTCGTCTGTAAGTGAGCCTTCCTTTGCCTCAAGAGCCTTGTCAACACCCATTGCAATGTCTGCGGATTGTTGATCAAGAGCGACCATAACAGCGCAAGAATTTCCATCAATGCCTTTCTTTCCATCGTCATAACCGATTTCAAGAAGAGTCTTGCGAACAATAGCTGGAACATCGAGCTGAGCCTTTGTTGTGATTTCTCCAGTAACAAGTACGAAACCTGTACATGAAGCAGTCTCACAAGCTACTCTACTCATAGGATCTTCAGCTAAGCAAGCATCGAGGATGGCATCAGATACGGCATCACATACCTTATCTGGATGGCCTTCTGTTACTGACTCTGAAGTAAAAAGTAACTTTTCCATTTTCGACTCTCTTTCTATGAAATTTTAAAAAATGAAACTTTACCTAAGCACATACTTAGGTAAAGATAGTATACTCCCCAAATCATCCTTTAACAACAACTATATTTCTGTTTTTGTCTTATTTCACGGACAATTCACAAGTTTTAAATTTGTAACTACTGTGAAATATATTGAGTTTAGATTTTTCAATAATTATAATTTAATTGTATATACAATAGTGAGGTTATAATATGACAACTTTAACCGTAGATAAACTAGAACCTAATATGATTATTGCAGAACCTGTAGTGACAAAAAGGGGGCAAACTCTGATAAAGGCAAAAGAGAAACTATCGCCTCAGATGATTGCTAAGCTATCTTTCTATAAGATTGAATCTGTCACTGTTGAAGATATCGCTGAAGAGGCGCCTGAAGAAGCCCCAATCGAAGAGGCACCTGCGCCTGCTGAAGAACCAGCAAAACCTAAAAAGACTCTAAAAGAGAAAAAGGAAGAGGCAAGTGAGGCCAAAGAAAAGCAGGATAGGGCTAGTCAGCAGATTCCTTATACTCAGCGCTTAAAGGCTTCTCCTACTTTCCAGAAATTCCAATCTGACTACGCAATCAACATCGCATTCCTTCAAAAGAATTTTGATGACATTTTAGCTGGTGCAGATGCTTCCTGTACAGATGAGATGCTAAAAAACTGCGAGTCGCTTTTTAAGTCAAAAACGACTATCGAGCTTTTAAATATGCTTAGCAATATGCGTAACCTGGAGGATCCTATCTTTTCCCACTCCTTAAATGTAGGTCTTATCTCCAGAGCCATCGGAAAGTGGGCAAAGCTCCCCCTCGAGGATGTAAACGTATTAACTCTTGCAGGATTATTACACGATATTGGAAAGACTCAGATTCCAGAAAAGATTTTAAACAAGCCTGGAAAATATACCGATGCTGAGTATGAAATAATGAAGACTCACCCTGTTCTAGGAAAGAAGATTTTAAATGATAAGGGATTTGACCCTCGTATCTTATATGCCGCCCTCCAGCATCATGAAAGAGCCGACGGCAGCGGTTATCCTAGAGGATTAGAGGAAGATGAAATAGATGATTTCGCCAGCATAGTGGCTATAGCTGATGTATACGATGCAATGACCACAGCCAGAGCACACCGAGATCCTCTATGCTCATTCCAGGTAATAAGCGAATTCGAAAAAGAAGGTCTTCAAACCTTTAATACTAAATATATCCTTACCTTCTTAGAAAGAATTGCAAACACCTATAACAACAGCCGTGTAATGTTAAATAACGCAAAAACAGGCCGCGTGGTTTATATAAATAAATCCAATCTTTCGCGACCTGTAGTTCAGCTTGATAGTGGCGATATCATTAATCTTGCTGACAACGCCTTTAGCGATATTTATATTAAATCGATTCTCTAAAGACCTCTTCGATTCTGGCACATAAACCAGAGTATCGTTTAGCCTGAGAAACATTATCTATCATTGAATAGAAAACATCTGCGTCGCCTACCATGGTGACGCATTTTTTTGCTCTGGTAATAGCCGTGTATAAAATGTTTCGATTCATCAACATTTTAGGACCGTCCATAATTGGCATAACCACAGCTGGGTACTCGGACCCCTGAGATTTATGGATTGTGATAGCATAGGCCAGTTCCAATTCATCCAGGTTGGCAAATGGATAAACCACCTGTCTGCCTTCTTCAAACTCTACAGTAACCGACTTTGACCAATCATTAATCTCTTTTATAATCCCCACATCACCATTGAATACACCTAGTCCCTTCTCTATGGTGATATTGTAGTTTCCTTTCACTTCCCACTCTAGCTGATAGTCATTACGAATCTGCATAACCTTGTCGCCTTCGCGGAAAAGACGGGTATCACCTTTCCATTCATTCTTGCCCGGTGCTTCTGGGTTTAGAAAACGCTGGAGAATAGTGTTCAGCCTCTCCACACCAATCAATCCTTTTCTAGTAGGCGTAAGTACCTGAATCTCACTGATGCCAGCATCAACATACTTTGGCATCTTATCTCGAACCAATGTGAGCATAACATTAATTATAGTATCAGCATCATCTCTCTTCAGGAAAAAGAAGTCCTTTGATTTGTTATCTAGTATTACATGCTCTCCCTGATGAATCTTATGAGCATTCATGACAATATCACTTTCCTGAGCCTGACGGAAAATCTTTTCAAGGGTTACAGATGGGAATTTCCCTGATGCTAAAATATCCTTTAATACATTTCCTGGGCCGACACTAGGAAGCTGGTGCTCGTCACCAACTAAAATCAATCTCGTTCCTGGGGCAATTGCCTTTAGCAGGGCATACATCAATGAAACATCCACCATAGACATCTCATCGATAATAATGACATCGCACTCTAGTGGATTGTCCTCGTTTCGCTCGAACTTGGCAAAGCTGGTAACATCATCATCCTCATCTCCCATTCGGCCGTTAACTTCAAGCATTCTGTGTATAGTGCGTGCCTCATAGCCTGTAGCTTCACTCATACGCTTGGCCGCGCGGCCTGTAGGTGCTCCAAGGAAAATGCTGTAGCCTTCCTCCTCGAAAATGTGAATCATAGTGGTGATGGTAGTCGTCTTTCCTGTACCAGGCCCACCTGTAAGAACAAATAATCCCTTCTCCATAGCAGCTATTACAGCATCTTTTTGGAGCTCATCCAGCTGGAAATCTCCGTCCTTTTCTATACGTCGAATAACCTTTTCAAGATCTGCTTTGTCCACCTTGTAGGTAAGATTCAGCTCTTTAAGCATCCCCGCTATAGCCTCTTCCATACGATAAAAGGTTCTGGAATAAATCTGTCGATTTCCATCAATGTCACGCTTAATTATCAGCTTTTTCTCCATCGCCAGATTCATTATCTGAGCTTCCACTGATTCCTGATTCACCTTAAGCAAATCCACAGACATATCCACAAGCTTTTCTATCGGAAGATAGGTGTGACCATAGCTTGCCCCTTGAGTGAGGACATACATAATACCACCCTTGATTCTAAACTCCGAATCAACCTTTATTCCCACCTGACTGGCAATCTCATCAGCTGTTTTAAAACCGATGCCTGCCACCTCATCAGCAAGCTTGTAAGGATTACTTTGGATTACATTGTAAATATCGTTTCCAAATCGATTGTAGATTTTGATTGCCTTATTTCCATGTAGACCAAATCTATCAAGGAAAATCATGGCATTTCTAATATCCTTGGCACCAACAATCTGGTCTGATATCTCCATGGCCTTGTTTAAGGAAATTCCCTTTACCTCAGCAAGACGCTCCGGCTCTTCCTCTATTATGCGGAAGGTATCATCTCCAAACAGCTTTACAACTCTGGCTGCAAGCTTAGGGCCAATCCCTCGAATAGCTCCTGAACCTAAATATCTTTCCATAGAGGCAGCATCTGTAGGAGCTACAGCTTCATAGCTTACCGCCTTAAACTGTTTTCCATATGTAGGATGATCCACATAATCGCCTCTCAGTAGGAGATTCTCTCCCTCTCCCACTGTAGGAAACAACCCTGTGCAGGTAATCAGGAATTCATCTACCACAAAATCCAGCACCGTATAGCCATTATCCGCATTTCTATATATTATATTTTCTACGTATCCTGTTATTTCTTCCATGGGTTCAATCATAGCACAAAATTAATGAAGGCACCATGTTACGCTTTATAGCTACATGGTGCCTTCTAATGTCTATCATAAAAATATTGTGCGTTATGCCTGAACTCCAGTGACAGTGGTTCCGTTTTGTTTTGCAATGTCATCAGATACCCGCTCTGGGTCAAGGCCTCCATTTTCCTGCATCTGGCTGGAGGTTCCTGTGATGCCGTAGTTTCTCATTATCTGATCTACGAAATCATCTGTTACTGAGCCTCCCAAATCATCAACAAGCTGTGAAGCAATTTCTGTGATTGCCTGGTCAAGGTAAAGATCCTTGTACATTCCCATGGTGTTGTCTTCTTCCTGTTCCATGGTCATGGTCTTTTTCATCTCTTTCATTACCTTTTCCAGCATATAGGTTTCGAAATCCTTTACCGCCTTTGTGATTTCCTCGCGAGATGAGTCCTTGGAGATTGCTCCTACGGATTTTGTAGTAGATTCCGCCGCCGCTCTACCCTGATTTGCGTATTGAGTTTGTAAATACGTACTCATTCCTGTTACATCCATTTTTTCGTCCCCTTTCGTGACAAACAACTACTATCCCTTTTTTAGTTACTTTTTATTTAATAATGCTACTATTCAGTATCATTATCTCTTCAGGTTATTTGCCTGCTCCAGCATAGTATCTGAAGTGGTAATAGCCTTTGAATTCATTTCGTATGCACGCTGTGCAATGATAAGATTAACCATTTCATCAGCTACATTTACATTGGAACCTTCCAGATACCCCTGTGCAATCTGGCTTCGAGTAACTCCCGCTGTGTTCCACTCACTAATAGGCTCTCCTGATGCATCGCTTTCGTCGTAAAGATTCTCGCCAATCTTATTAAGACCAACTCTATTAGTGAACTGATATAAAGCAATGGACTGTCCTGTTCTGATAATATTTCCTGCCTGATCCTTGTATGAGCATGAACCATCATCAATATTTACTGCAAAACCAAGCTCGCCAGCTGTTCTAGGAAGTGTGATTGGTCTTCCGGCCTGGTCTAATACCTGGTAGCCATCAGATGTTGTAAGGACCTTATCACCTGTAGGACCAATAGCCCAGGTAAAGTTTCCGTTTCTGGTGTAATGTGTTTCTTCTCCATCCTGCACTGCAAAGAAGCCTTCGCCGATGATGCACATTGCAGTCTTGCTATCGTTAGCCATCTGTGGACCCTGAGTGAAATTAGCATTTAATGATGCTACTCTGGTTCCAAGGCCAACCTGTGCGCTAGTAGGCTTTGTCTCGCCCTGAGCATTTGTACTTTCAGCTTCCAGTGTCTGATAAAGCAAGGTTTTAAACTGAGCTGACTGGCTCTTATATGCCATGGTATTTACATTTGCAAGGTTGTTTGCAATTGTATCAACCTGAACCTGCTGCCCCTTCATACCTGAAGCGCCTGACCATAAAGATCTTACCATGCTAAATTCCTCCTAGATTTATACTCTTCCAATTTGATTAGCAGTCTTCTCTAACGTTGAGTCTTCAGCCTGAATCATTTTCTGTCCGGCTTCGTATGCTCTGGCGATTGTAATCATACTAACCATCTCATCAATTACATTTACATTTGAAGCCTCCAGCATTCCCTGCTGGACAACTGCTTCACTTTCTACGATGTTTCCTCCCGGAATTAAATCGTAGAGGTTCTCACCATATTTGTTGATATAATCGTAATTATCAATATCTATGACACCGATTGTGGTGACTTCCTCCCCATTCTGACGAATGGAACCGTCTGTAGCTATTACATATTTAAGATTTGGATCAATCTGAACGTAATTATCTTCGCCACCCTGGGAATTCATTGCTCCTTCCTGAGTAAGAACATAATCACCATCCACTGTTCTTAGATATCCATCTCTATCAACTACGAAAGCACCGTCTCTGGTATATTTAATAGAAGTTTCTCCTGCCTTATTGGTAAATTCGATTGCGAAAAATCCTCTACCAGCAAGAGCCACATCAGAATCCTTATCCGTAATCTGGAATGCACCCTGGTCCCAATTTGTATAGGTTTCTCCCACCTTTGCTCCAAGAGATATATAACCGATTCCCTCAGGTGCATTGTGCCAAGATGAAGTATCCTTGATTTTAATTGCAAGCCTTTCATCAAACGCCTGGGCTATCATTGCTTCCTTCTTATAACCTGTGGTCGCAGAATTTGCCAGGTTGTTGGTCATAACGTCCATTCTTTTCTGTTCATTGACCATACCTGTGTAGGCTGTATAGAGTCCTTTTACCATATGAGCCCCCTACTAAAAAGCAATCTTTACAATATTCTACATCTAGGTTATCGGAGACTTTAAAATAAAAATAACCCCAATCGTTAAAAAAAATAACGATTGGGGTTATAGGAATTCTAAATTTATTAATCTGAAAGAAGCTCTACATAACGACCTGTTCCGATAGCTACGCAAGTCATAGCCTCGTCAGCTGTCATTGTATTGATGCCTGTGCGATCCTCGATAAGCTCCTCGAGACCACGAAGAAGTGCACCACCACCTGTAAGTACGATACCTCTGTCTGCAACATCGGCTGCAAGCTCTGGTGGAGTACGCTCGAGTACTGAGTGAATAGCCTCAACAATCTGCATTGTAGCTTCCTTGAGGGCTTCCTCTGTCTCCTCTGAAGAAACTGTAATAGTCTTTGGAAGACCTGAAACAAGGTTACGACCTCTAACATCCATAGTCTCTGCCTCGCCAAGTGGGAAGCAACGACCAATCTTAATCTTAATATCCTCGGCTGTACGCTCACCGATAAGAAGATTGTGCTTCTTTCTCATGTAACGAACGATAGCCTCGTCGAAATCATCACCAGCAACCTTGATAGATGTGCTGACAACTGAGCTACCAAGAGAGATAACAGCGATATCTGCTGTACCACCACCGATATCTACAATCATATTTCCCATAGGAAGTGAAATATCGATACCAGCACCGATAGCTGCTGCAATAGGCTCCTCGATGATAGAAACCTCACGAGCACCTGCTGCAAATGCAGCATCCTCAACGGCACGCTTCTCTACCTCTGTAGCACCAGAAGGAACGCATACTGCAATACGAGGCTTACGATAGCTCTTCTTGCCCATTGCCTTCTGAACGAAGTACTTAATCATCTTCTCTGTAACTGTGTAATCAGAGATAACACCCTGACGAAGTGGGCGAACTGCCACAATATTTCCAGGAGTACGTCCAATCATAAGACGTGCCTCCTCGCCGATTTCCTTGATTTTGTTTGTATCTCTATCAAAAGCCACAACTGAAGGCTCTTTTAAAACAACGCCCTTGCCCTTTGCATATACAAGAACGCTAGCTGTACCTAAATCGATTCCGATATCTGATCCTGCCATGATAAATTCCTTTCTTTTACTGAATATAGAATATGTGATGCCTTAATAGGCAAATTTGCATAATTTTACGTTTCTATTATATACGAAAACTCCCAACTTTCAAGAGAAAAAAAGCACCAACGAATCCCTCGCTGGCGCCTCATTTCATAGTTACTTACTATAAATATTCTTTTAAGTAGTGACCTGTGTAGCTCTTCTTGACCTTGACTATTTCTTCTGGTGTACCCTTGGCAATAACTGTTCCACCTCTATCACCACCGTCAGGTCCCATATCGATTATATAGTCCGCACACTTGATTACATCCAGATTGTGCTCAATTACAACTACTGTATTTCCTGAATCGGAAAGCTTTCTCATTATTTCCACAAGCTTGTTAACGTCATCAAAATGAAGACCCGTAGTAGGCTCGTCTAAGATGTATATAGTTTTTCCCGTGGCACGACGTGAAAGCTCTGTAGCCAGCTTGATTCGCTGAGCCTCTCCACCTGAAAGTGTGGTAGATGGCTGGCCAAGCTTGATGTATCCAAGGCCTACATCATACAGGCACTGTATCTTATTGTAGATGCTTGGTACGTTCTTGAAGAACTCGCAAGCCTCCTCAACAGTCATATCCAATACATCGTAGATGGTCTTTCCCTTATAGTGAACCTCCAGAGTCTCACGATTGTATCTCTTGCCACCACAAACCTCGCAAGGTACATAAACATCAGGAAGGAAGTGCATCTCAATTTTGATAATACCATCACCTGAGCAAGCCTCGCAGCGACCACCCTTAACATTAAATGAGAATCGACCTTTGTTGTAGCCGCGCTCCTTTGCCTCTGTTGTACCTGCAAACAAATCTCGAATCAAATCAAATACACCTGTATAGGTGGCAGGGTTTGAACGAGGTGTACGACCGATAGGAGACTGATCTATATCGATAACCTTATCTAGCGCCTCTGTACCGATGATGTCATCATGCTTTCCGGAAATCTTTCTTGCACGATTAAGGCGCTTAGCCAAATCCTTGTAAAGAATCTCATTGATAAGGGAGCTCTTTCCTGAACCTGATACACCGGTGACTACAGTCATTATTCCAAGTGGAATATCCACATCGATATTTTTCAGATTGTGCTCTCTGGCACCTTTGATTGTAAGCCATCCCTTTGGCTCTCTACGCTCTGATGGGACTGGAATGCACAGCTTTCCGCTAAGATACTGGCCTGTGATGGAATCAGGATTTGCCATGATTTCTGCAGGAGTACCTGCTGCAACTACTTGTCCACCATCCTTGCCGGCGCGAGGTCCGATATCCACAAGATAATCCGCAGCCTTCATGGTATCTGCATCGTGTTCTACGACAATCAGCGTATTTCCAAGGTCTCTAAGTCCCTTTAAGGATGCTAATAACTTGTCATTATCCTTCTGGTGCAAACCAATAGATGGCTCGTCCAAAATATAAGCAACTCCAACAAGACCTGAACCAATCTGTGTAGCAAGACGTATTCGCTGAGCCTCTCCACCTGAAAGTGTCGCGGTAGCACGGGCAAGAGTAAGATAGTCTAATCCTACATCCACCATAAATTTCAATCTATTTCTAATCTCTTTTAAGACAACAGCACCTATCTTTTTCTGTTGCTCAGTAAGCTCTAGATTGTCAATTAAATCGTATAGCTCGTGAACAGGGTACTGTGTCATCTCAAATATATTTTTATCTGCAATTGTAACAGCAAGGCTCTCCTTCTTCAGACGCTGACCGTGACAGCAAGGACACTCGCTATAGAACATAAACTCTTCGTATTCACGTTTTTGATTCTCAGAGAAGGTCTCCTTGTACCTGCGATTAATATTCTCAATTAAGCCCTCGAAAACTGTAGGATATACACCTCTACCTCTCTGTCCCTCGTAGTGAACGTCCACTGAACGGTCAAAACCATGTATGAACATATGACGAATATTCTCTGGAAGCTCCTTATATGGAGTATCAAGTGAGAAATCGTACTCTGCTGCCAGTGCCTCTAACAATGCGTGAGCAAAGCTTCCCTTTTTATTTGAAGACTGCCAACCCATAACCTGAACAGCACCGTCATTAAATGAAAGGCTCTTGTCAGGAATCATAAGATCCTCGTCAAATTCCATCTTATAGCCAAGACCAAAGCACTCTGGGCAGGCACCAAATGGATTGTTGAAGGAAAAGCTACGTGGCTCCACCTCGTCGATACTGATTCCACAATCAGGGCAGGAGAAGCCCTCAGAAAATCTGATAGGTTCACCATCGATTACATCCACAATCATCAGTCCATCAGCAAGCTTTAAAACTGTCTCAATAGAATCTGTAAGACGCTTTTCAATGCCTTCCTTTATAACAAGTCGATCAACTACTATTTCGATATTGTGCTTTATGTTTTTATCCAGGCTGATTTCCTCGGATAAATCGTACACGCTGCCATCCACGTTTACACGAACATAACCTGATTTCTTTGCCTTTTCAAAAAGCTTTTCGTGAGTACCCTTTCTGCCTCTGACAACTGGTGCTAAAAGCTGAATCTTGGTACGCTCTGGAAGAGCCATAACAGCATCCACCATCTGGTCTACAGTCTGCTTGCTGATTGGCTTGCCGCAATTTGGACAGTGTGGAATACCGCATCTGGCATATAGTAGACGCATGTAATCATAAATCTCTGTAACTGTACCAACAGTAGAACGAGGGTTGTGATTTGTGCTCTTCTGATCAATAGAAATGGCCGGTGGCATGCCTTCCATATGCTCTACATTTGGCTTTTCCATCTGGCCTAAGAACTGGCGGGCATAGGAAGAAAGTGACTCCATATAGCGACGCTGACCTTCGGCAAAGATTGTATCAAAGGCTAAGGATGATTTTCCTGAACCTGAAAGACCTGTAAGCACCACGAATTCATCGCGGGGTATGTCTATGCTAATGTTTTTAAGGTTGTGCTCATTGGCCCCTTTTATTTTTATGTATTTTCGCTCTTTCATAATTCCCTCAACATGTTTTTTAATTCAACCATCTTGTCACGATATTCTGCGGCGGCCTCGAAATTAAGCTCTGAAGCAGCCTTCTTCATCTTCTTTTGAATATCCTCAATTAGCTTTTCAAGCTCCTGCTTGTTCATTTCTTCAGGATCCTTCTTGAACTGCATTTCCTTCTTTGCAATATCCTTAGAAATAGAAATAAGCTCGCGAACTGATTTCTGGATTGTCTTTGGAGTGATACCGTGAGCCTCATTGTATGCCATCTGAATCTCACGACGGCGCTCCGTCTCGGAGATAGCCTTCTCCATAGACTCTGTCATAGTATCGGCATACATAATAACGTGTCCCTCGCTATTTCTTGCAGCACGTCCGATAGTCTGGATAAGAGAACGCTCGCTACGAAGGAATCCTTCCTTATCTGCATCCAAAATAGCAACCAGAGTGATTTCTGGAATATCAAGACCCTCTCGAAGAAGATTGATTCCAACAAGTACATCAAAAACATCCAAACGCAGGTCACGGATGATTTCTGCGCGCTCCATAGTATCGATATCCGAATGCATATATTTTACCCTGACGCCGAGCTCTGCCAGATAATCTGTTAAATCCTCTGCCATACGCTTGGTAAGGGTGGTTATCATAACCTTATTTTTCTTTGCAGTCTCTTTCTTTATCTCGTTGAACAGATCATCAATCTGGCCTTCTACAGGACGAACCTCCACCTCTGGATCAAGCAAACCTGTAGGGCGGATAACCTGCTCTGTTCGAAGCATTTCGTGTTCTTCCTCGTAGTCTCCAGGAGTAGCAGATACGAACATAATTTGGTCGATTTTCGATTCGAACTCCCCAAAGTTAAGTGGACGGTTGTCCAAAGCCGAAGGCAATCTAAAACCATACTCCACAAGAGTGCGCTTTCTAGCCTGATCTCCTGCAAACATACCCCTAATCTGAGGAAGAGTGATGTGGCTCTCGTCTATGATAATAAGGAAATCATCATCAAAATAATCTATCAGACACTTTGGTGGCTCGCCTGGCTGCTGATTAGTCATGTGCCTGCTGTAATTTTCGATGCCGGAACAGAAGCCTGTCTCTCGCAGCATCTCTATATCAAAGTTAGTGCGCTCTGCTATTCGCTGAGCCTCTATTAGCTTGTCCTCTGATTTGAAGAACTTTACCCTCTCCTCCAGCTCCGCCTCGATGCTAGCACAGGCTGAGTTAATCTTGTCCTGAGGGATAACGTAATGGCTGGCAGGGAAGATTGCAACATGCTCCAGCTCTCGCTTTACCTGGCCTGTCATAATATCTGTTTCGCATATACGGTCTATCTCGTCTCCGAAAAACTCTATGCGGATTCCATAATCACTGACATTGGCAGGAATAACCTCCAGCACATCTCCACGGACACGGAATGTACCTCTATCGAAGTCCATATCATTACGCATATACTGGATATTAATCAGCTCGTGAATAACGTCATCTCTGTCCTTAAAATCTCCCGGACGAAGTGAAACCATCATATTCTGGAAATCATCCGGCTCACCAATACCATAGATGCAGGAAACAGATGAGACGATGATAACATCCCTGCGCTCTGACAACGATGCTGTAGCCGAAAGACGCAGCTTATCAATCTCGTCATTAATAGAAGAATCCTTGGCGATGTAGGTATCAGTGCTAGGCACGTATGCCTCCGGTTGATAATAATCGTAGTAGGATACAAAATATTCAACTGCATTCTCTGGGAAAAATTCCTTGAACTCGGAATAAAGCTGACCAGCCAGTGTCTTATTATGGGCGATAATAAGTGTAGGCTTGTTCAGCTTTTCGATGACATTGGCCATGGTGAAGGTCTTTCCAGAGCCTGTGACACCAAGAAGTGTCTGCATCTGGTTTCCTTCTTTGAAACCTCTGACCAAATCCTCTATTGCCTGGGGCTGATCCCCAGTTGGTTTATATTCTGAATGTAATTTAAAATCCATATCAACACCTGAATTCATTGCGTACAATCGTATGTGTTGATTATATCACAGTAACATAATATGTCAAACGTTTGTTCTTATAAAAAATGCCTGTGGCGAACCGCAGGCATCCTAAAAGTTTTCTTTATAATGTTTTATTCTGGTTTGCTCGGCTAATCTTCAAAATCTCATGAAGAATTTCCTCTGTTGCCTTCATATCAGTCTCGCATTCCTCGCTGATGGTGATGCTGGATTCGGCTGATGCAGCAACCTCTTCTGATGTAGCAGATAGATTACTGATCGCATCCATAACCTTAGTATTTGCTGCTACGCAAGATTCCACATTATCTGTGATATCGCCTGCTCGTCTGGTAAGCTCGGAAACTCGTTCCATAATGACTGTAAACTTCTCACCAGTTTCTACAATCATCTCACCCTGCTGATTTGCAGAATCAACTGAGCGCTGCATATTTTTAGAAGCAACATTTACCTTGCCAATCAAATCATCGATTGTGCTGGAAATCTCTTCTGCCGATTCTTTGGTGTGCTCTGATAATGCTCTGATTTCATCAGCAACAACTGCAAAACCTTTACCGGCTTCGCCTGCTCTGGCTGCCTCTATAGAAGCATTAAGGGCCAACAGATTAGTCTGTCCTGAAATATCCAAAATCGTACCAACAATATCCTTAACTAAATCTGCTGATTTTTGAAGCTCCGCTGTCATCTCAGCTGTCTCAGCATTAATCTGCGATGCTTCTTCCGACTTAAGTCTTAGCTCCTTTACAAGAGAATTACCATCTGTAATATTCTCTGTAACCTCATCAGCATTCTTACGCATTGCTCGTGATTGATGCGCAATATTATCAAGAGACTCCGTGATATTGGAGTTCATCTCTGTTTGTGTCTGAATAGCCTCAGCAGTCAATGTAACTGATTCTGAAATCTGCTGAGCACTTTCTGCAGAAGATGTAACCTTTCCTGCCAAGCCTTCCATTGCATCATTTGCATCCTCTAGCTTTGATGCAATTTGAATACCAATCTCCTGGACAACCCTGGCTGCCTCTTCCTGTTTTCTTGCGCCCTCTTCCAGCTCCTCTACAGTCTCATTGTTGTGACGGCTGTGAAGATGAACATAGAAGATTGCCATTAGTCCAAGTAAAAGTGCAAAAATTACATCGGTAATAACAGCCCAATGTCTATCCTTTACCTCAACTGAATACTTATAAAACAGTGGCACGTAAAGAAGATTGATAGCCATTACAGCTATTGATGTGGCATAGGTCAATGTAGGGTCTGCAAACAAAAGAACAAGTATAAGCAGGCCTGCGCCAAAGGCCCACATATAAGTGATATGAACAGAACCTAGCATCACAACTAAATAGCTGGCTAGTCCCGACATCATCATGAAATATTTACCACGATTTCTGTGACTATATTTCAAATAACTATAAACAAATAAGCACGCACATATAACCTGGAGAACTACCATTATTGTGGTATTCATAAAACCAACTCGCTGATCTGCGTATGCAACAGTAGCAATCAATTGGAAGAACTGTATGATACTTCCTAATTTGAAAGCTAGTTTATTTCTTTCGTAAATGTGTCTGTCTTTAAGTTCCATATTGCCTCCTAATAAAACAAACACTACGCTCCCACTTAAGAATATAGTGAAATATTTAATTGTACAATCGCTTTCACAAAATATTCGCGATTACTCCATAAAATCTACTAGTTTTTCTACAGTAATTTCTGTCTGCTCCTCCACGGTAATTGTTGGCTGACCATCCCCTCGCTGAGGACCGTAATCTCCAAAATATGCGTGACACCCACCAGGGATAACAACCTCTTCATATCCCTCTGGAAGGTTCTTTATGCATTCATTATATTTTTCCATATTCATAACGCCGTCCTGATCTCCTCGAATCAAAATGGCATCAATATCATCACTACTCATATCATCTGTTGTATAAGAAGCTAAGAATACTACACCTTCGTATTCGTCACTATGTCTGGCAGCATAGAGAGATACCATTGCCCCACCCAGACTATGACCGCCTAAATACCATTTTTTTATTTCTGGATACTTAGCCTTGATTCCACGGGCTCCGTTTGCATCTAAAAATGCCATGTAATGTGGCATTCTGACAATGATGCATTTTACGCCCTGCTCTGCAAGCCTTTCCATTAATGGAGCATAGGCATCAGGCTCAACCAATCCACCTGGATAAAAAATAAAGCCGGCTTTTGGATTCTCTGGAGTGAATTCTAAATACCTTGTTTTATCAGTTACTGTAATTCCTTCCGCTGGATTAGTAATATATTTTTTAGCTCTGTCAGTAGCCTTATATGCAGTCTGAAAAACCAAAGTAATCTTTACTAATAAAACAATCCATAACAGTATTACAATGATTATCTTTCGAATTTTTGCCCAACTAAAAAACTTCCTCATTAATTATCTTTCCGCCAATCTATTTATTTGTGTTGCGATGTAACCTGCGCCATAACCATTGTCGATATTTACCACTGAAATACCGTTGGCACATGAATTAATCATGGTAAGCAGTGCTGACAATCCTCCAAGGCTCGCACCGTAACCAACACTTGTTGGAACTGCTATAACAGGAACTTTTACAAGTCCACCAACTACAGAGGCTAATGCCCCTTCCATACCTGCAACAGCCACCACGCAATTTGCTTCATTTAAAGTGTCTACATTAGATAGGATTCTGTGAATTCCACTGACCCCAACATCATACACACGATTTACTTTGCCTCCGAAATACTCCGCTGTCTGTGCTGCTTCCTCAGCCACAGGAATGTCAGCTGTGCCGGCAGTAACTACAGCAATGTTTCCAATCAGCTCCTGTTTAGGGCCATCCTTAGGAAATACCTTTAGAATCTTGCTAATCTTATCATATGAAGCGTCTTTTAATACCGCTTTTACGATATCGTATTGATGCTCTGTAGCCCTGGTTCCAAAAACCCTGCCATCTCTTTCGTACATTTGCTTATATATATCTACCAGATAATCATCTGGCTTGCCCTGGCAAAATATTACTTCTGGAAATCCTGTTCTATTTTCTCTGTTAAAATCTAAATTCGCAAAATCCATATAGGCCGCCTCCTAAGTGTGATTATTATATCAAAAAAAGGGACCGGCATAAACCGGTCCCTTGATTATTAAATCATTTCCATATATGCTTCTGCCACTCTATTGTAGTCAATTTGGTTTGTGATTTTTTCTACCTTGAAATCTTCCTCTCCAACCTTAACACGATAGATGAAGCAACCCTCGTCGCTAACTGTGTCCCCATCGACAAGTGCTGCTGCAACATAACCCTTGTTTTCAAACTCGAACTGGTCAATGACAGCCATTTCAACTTCATTGCCATCCTTGGTCTTTACGACAAAAGTAATATACTCTTTAAATTCATTGTTCATTGCGGGTGCCCTCCTTAAAGTACTAGGATTTCAAATCCCCCCGTTGTATGTCAGTATATTACAACATAATTGTGTAAAGAGTAAGCAAAAAATATGAAATATATAAGAATAGCGCCCACACTTGGGGCGCAATTCACATTAGGAACATTTTTAGCCCTTTACAGCTCCTCCAGTTACACCTTCTACGTAGAACTTCTGCATGATGATGAAGAGGATTGAGATTGGTACCGCAATCATCAAACCACCGCAACAGAAGTATGCGAAGTACTGGTTAACAAGGGCACGCTGTAATAAGTTGAAAAGTCCAAGGGCCATTGTCCAGTCAGCTGCATTCTTTGACTTAATCATAAGACGAACCATTACGAAGTCCATCCAAGGATTAAGGAAGGAATTGATTACTGTGTATACAATCATAGGCTTTGAAAGTGGAACAACAATCTTTGCGAAGATTGTTGCCTCTGAAGCACCCTCAAGCTTTGCAGCTTCGTGAAGTGATGTAGGGATTGTATCAAAGAATCCCTTTAAAATCAGGTATCCAAGACCAGATGCACCTGAATAAAGGATAATAAGTCCTACAACACTATCGGTAAGTCCAAGCATCTTTAAAATGAAATACATTGCAATCATTGAAAGAACGCCTGGGAACATACCAAGGATTAAAGAAAAGCTCATAAGCTTCTTTCTACCCTTAAATTCAATAAATGAAAATGCATAAGCTGTCATAATTACAAATATTGATGAAATAAGGCAGCTAAAAATACCAATAATCATAGAATTCTTGAACCATGCAGGGAAATTTGCTGCTGCATCTGGCTCAAAGAAAAGCTGATGATAATTAGCAAGTGTCCAGTGTGCTGGGAAGAAGTGATTTGTATTAATTCCCTTTTCCACACCAAATGTTGTTACCACAAGCCAAAATACTGGTATCAACCAAATAAATGCAAGTACTGCAAGAAAGACATGTCTTCCGACTATTTTCCATGTTTTTTTCATTATCTGTATACCCCCTCTTTATCTCCACCTATCATTCTTGAGAAAGTAAGAAGTGAAAGGGCTGCACAAACTACGAACGTTACAATACCAATTACTGATGCCATCTTGAAGTTACTGTACTCATTTGTCAGTCTGAATAACCAGGTAATAAGTAAATCAACCTCGTTGGCATGTGAATTGGCCATAGCCATATTTGTTGTCTTGTAATTATATGTAAGCAAGTAAATAACATTGAAGTTATTAATGTTTCCAATTACTGACTGAATAAGTGATGGGCCTGTAATAAACATTACATAAGGCATTGTTATCTTCCAGAATATCTGGAACTTATTAGCACCATCAATCTTTGCAGATTCAATCTGATCTGAAGGGATATTCATAAGGATACCTGTTGCAACAAGCATCTGATATGGAATTCCTACCCAAATATTTACCAGGATAATAGTTGCGTGTGCCCAGCCTGGACGTGATAAAAATGGGATAAATGAATCTCCTGCACTAAGCAATCCAATATTCTTGAAGAAATCAAGAATTCCAACATTTGAGCAAAACGTATTTACGATACCGTTATCACCGAACATCTTACTGATAAGAAGCAGTGTAACGAACTGTGGAATACCAATTGTTATTACAAAAAGTGTTCTCCACATTCCCTTAAACTTAGTATCTTCGTGATTGATAAACTGGGCAAGTAAGATACCACCAAGGAAGGTTGTTGCTGTTGCAAGTACGGCCCAAATCAATGTCCAGATTAATACTCTTACAAATGCATAGCCAAATGTGATGGTCTGACTTGTTGTAAAAAGATTTACGAAGTTTTTAATGCCGACCCAAGTGAATAAATATGTTGGTGGCTGATGATTTTCATCATAATTCGTAAATGCGATACATACCATAAATAAAATAGGTATGATGTTGATAAGAATTACGCCTAAGCTTGGAAGTGTAAGGAGTGTAATGTGAAATCTTTCATTTTTGAATGATGTAAGGTCATCTAAGAATGTGTTTAGCTTTTCTCCATTCTCCTGCATCTTCTGAAGGCGATATGTTGCTTTAATATTTCCAATATATAATGCGATAAATGCAATAATTACAAGAATTCCGATGATTCCATAAAGCAGAATCAAAAGTGAGTTATCATAATTATTTACAGTTTTTTTCATAGTAACAATATCAAAGATCTCTTCTCTTTGAACTGTTCCAAGAGTATTGAGCTTTGACATATAAGGTGCGAAAACACCAAAAATTGATGCCAGCACTCCTACCTGGAGTAATGTCATCAGAATACCACGCATAAACTGCTTTCTTCCAAAGTAGCCTGCGCCCATTATGATAAGTGAAAGCTTTACCCAGATGTCTCCGTGGGCTATTGCATGCCCAAAGTCTTTAAAGTAATTACCGATTTTCTTCATATTTGTCCTCTTATAAAAAGGCTTCCCCCCTAAGTCAGGGAGAAGTCTACATCATACTAGCGGGAAGACGCAGCCATTATGATTGCCTTCGGCAAAGAGGCTGCGTCGTGGCAAACATTTTGCCTTCGCTCCGCTAGACAAAATATTTGCTTATTCAACAGGCTGTGTAATACCTGCTACAGCATCATCAAGTACCTGCTGGCTTACCTTGCCCTCAAGGATGTTCTTTCCAAGTGACTCTGCTGGTGTCCAGTAGTTGCCACCAACTCTCTGAAGCTCTGCGAACTCAGACTGTGCTGCAAGAGCATCAAGTGCTGGAGAAGAAGCCTTTGCAAGTGCCTCTGTGTTTGAAGGACCCTCACCTGTTGCCTCGTATACTGCTTCCTGAGAAGTTGCGTTTGTAAGGTACTCAGCAAGAAGCATTGACCAACCAGTGTTCTCAGCGTAAGCGTTAACACCTACGAACTTGTATCCTGAGTAAGAAGCCATCTGCTTAGCTTCGCCATTTACCTCGAATGTAGGAAGCTTTGTAGCTGCATAGCCATCACCATAAGCTTCTGAGAATGCATTTACATTCCATGTACCAGAAACATAAGCTACAACCTTGCCATCGTTAAGGTTTGCAAGAAGATCATCGTTTCCGTAGCTCTTGTATGCCTTTGAAGATGCAATCTTCTGAAGTGACTCAGCTGCTGCAAGACCTGTCTCATTGTTCCAATCACAGTTGTTTGACTGATCTTCATTCTCTGTAAGCTCACAACCAGCGCCCTTGAAGAATCCGTATAAGTACCAGCCGTTTGCTGTCTCACAACCAACTTCCTTACCAAGCTCCTCAGCCTTTGCTGTAAGTGCTTCCCAAGAAGCTACATCTTCATCAGATAACTGATTCTTATCGTAGTATAAGAAATATCCGTTAGAAGCTGTGAATGGATAGCCATACTGCTTTCCATCATACTGAGCAGCCTCAACAGTTGCTGGAGTATCTGTCTCATTCATATCGTATGTGTACTGAGCTGCCACTTCGTTAAGAGCTCCGGCCTTAACAAGTGCCTCAAGCTGATCATCTGGGAATACGAATACATCAGCTGCTGCCTCAACATCCTCTAACACTCTATCTTTCATATCAGCTTCTGAAACAGCACCAAGTGTGATGTTGAAATCTACATCTGGATACTGAGCTGCGAAATCATCGCAAAGCTTCTTCATAACTGTCTGATATTCTTCTGTTTCTGAGCACCAAAGGTCAATATTTACTGTTCCCTCTGTTGCTGCAATAAGATTTGCAATTGCATCATCTGTAGATGCCTCTGCTGTTTCCTCTGTAGCCTCTGTTGCAGGCTCTGTTGTCTCCTCAGCTGCTGCTCCACATCCTACAAAAGCTGAAACTGCCATTGTAGAAACAAGAAGTGCTGAAACTAACTTTCTCTTCATGATTATTCCTCCATTTTTACATAGATATTTATACTCCCTGGCCGCATTTGTGCAACCGGTTGTTCTACATACATAATCCTATCCCTTGTAGCTTTGTTCGTCAACTAAGCAATTTTAACGACTATTATTCGATTATTTTGTGAAAAAATACTAAGTTGTGCTGTCGCGCATCTGAATATTAAAGTCTGTCACAATTACATTTGTGACACTTTCTCCATCCAAGTTGCGCATAAGCATCTCAAGGCATTCTGCTCCTAGCTTTTTTGCATCAAAATAAAGACTAGTGATAGCAGGCTTTGATGTGGATAGTAGATTAGAATCATAAAATGAGCACAGTTTAACATCTTCAGGTACAGATATACCATCATTGTGAAGGCAATTTAGGGCAGAATTACAAAGCATATCGTCCATACAAACGATACACTCCGCCCCTTCCGAAATCACCTGGCGCAATACAGAATCCATTCTGGCACTTTTATGCATGTTTAAGAAAATTAGACTTTCGTCTACTTTTAGACCTTTGTTTTTGAACCCATCTCTGAATCCCTGTAATCTGCTGTGGGTAACATTGATATTTTCACCACCACCGATTAGAGCCATACGATGAATGCCTCTATCTATGAGGGTCTCAATCATTCTGGCTGCTGCGCCACGGTTGTCGTGATCTACATATAATACGTCATCATCCATAGGATTTCCCACAACAATATATGGAATCTTAGCTTCCTTTAAGAAATTTATAACTTTGGAATCTCTCTCGCAACGGCTGACAATAACCGCATCGATTTTGCGGTTCTGAACAGCATGTTTTAATGGACTGATTCCATCGTTGTCTGCAAGAAGAATAAGGACATCATAATCATAATCCATAGCTCTTTCACAAACACCTGTCATAAGTGTTTGGAAGTATGGCATTTCTCCAAGAGCCGAATCCGCAGGCACTACCAAACCTACGTTAAAAGTGCGATTGGCCGCAAGAGATCGCGCCACAGCACTAGGTCTGTAGTTTATCTTCTTGATATAATCATTAACTTTTTGTCTTGTTTCCTCGGAAATTCTGCCTTTGCCTGAAATTGCGCGACTAACTGTGGTCTTTGAAAGACCAAGTTCCTTGGCTATTGAATCTAAAGTATGTCCCATTTATACACCTCATCTGCCCTTCGGGCACCTCCCATTGGAAGGCTTTTATCAAGAAAAACCTATCACATAATGCCATCTATTGCAATCGGTTGCGCAATTTTTGTAAAATAAATACAAAAAGAGCCTCTGATTTTCGTCAGAGACTCTAAATATATTAATTATTAAATTATCCCATTAAAAGTCATCTCGGTATTCATCAATCTCACCATTAGTGTCATCATCATCCTTGTAATCCACTGGTACTGGACCACCTGGCATAGTGATAAATCTAGAGGTCTTTTCCATCAAGGCGTTAGCCTCTGCTGAAAGCTCCTCAAAGATTGCCTTCATTTCATCTATATCCGATGTCTCATTAATTCCCATAGCATAGCTCTGGAGATTAATAGCAGAGAACTGAATATCAGAAATAATATCATTAAATGTTTCCTTGATAGAATTAACCGATGTGGATATACCGTTTAATTCACCCGGAAGGCTCTCGATATCTTCAACAATCAGATTTCCATTCTCCATCTCACCAAGGACATGCTTTTGTTCAGCTATAATTTCTCCCAGCTTTTCTATAATATACACAAGTTTCTGTTGCAATTGACCAAGTTCGTCTTCTTCCTTGGAAATCTCTACGGGAACAGAGAAATCACCACGAAGCACACCATCCAATACAGGATTAATCTTCTCAACTGGTGTAAGCATCTTTCTTACAGCACCTCTTATGTCTCCTATTGCAAGAAGTACACAAATAATCGCTGTAATTAAACAAATGCGGATACCCTTATCCAAGGCCTTCAAAAGATTCTTTTTAGGATATGCTACACCAACTGTCCACTTACTATTCTCAAGTCTGGAAGTAGCATATACCATGCTTGTGCCTTCAAAATCCTTTCCTGAAACCAGCTTACTTCCTGGCTTGGAAATAATATCTTTAAGTTCAGGCATTACATCATTTACATTTGTAACAGCATCAACTGTTGGCATGTAATCCTGATTCTTATGAGCAATTATGTTGCCCTGTGTGTCAATAAGGAACCCGTATGCTCCATCTTTAAATGATAACGCATTTACGTATTCATTAATGGTGGTAACATCTGCATCAATACCAACAACTCCTACCATCTTCGTTCCAAAAAAGATAGGTGTTGCTGCTGTAGCAAGCATTACATCATTCCTTGTAGCACTCATATACGGATCGGTAATAATTGTATGTCCAGCAGATTTAGCCTGCTTATACCATCCTCGTTTTCTTGCATCCATTCCTGCTGCAAAATGTACACCACGGGCCATGTACATATCCCCCTCTTCAGTAGCTACATACAGGAAGAAGAAATCATCATGGTGCTGAGCATATTTATTCAGTACCTTTGTAACTGTAACTTGGTCTAGGGTCTCCAAACCACTGAGAGTATCCGCTATATCCACAGTGACGCCCTGAAGCCTGTTACTCCAGTCATTGACCTTTGCAGCACTTAATAATGTAACCAAATCCAACTCAGTCTTAATTTCCTCTTTCATCTGGTTGGACATATATAGTAAATTAGCAATCGAAAGGACCAAAACTGTAACCATAAGAGCATTTCCTACCCTTCTGGCCACCTTTCGTATAATAGAATTTCTGGAAGTTTTTTGCATTTTGAACCCTCCACGCAATTATAGACACTATAGATATAGTAATACATAAATCGGAGAATTCTGTGAAAAAATGTTTAATTTCTAGCGAAAACAAAGCAATCATAGCGGATGGCTTTGCCCTCAAGACTGTAGCTTGGCTTCCTTTCAGCAAGGTATGGTCCCTTCAATGGACGCTTGATTACGATACGTTTTGGGTCTGCCGCTATGGCCGCATCAAGTAAATCAGCCTCTGTGGAACAAGGGCTTTCAAGCTTTTGAATAAGCTGAAATTTCTTTTTGATTAAGGCACTCTTCTGTCTGGCTGGAAACATAGGGTCAAGCAGTACAATATCTGGCTTGTAATCAAGATTCTTCATTCCTGCAACACTATCTCCACATACAAGCTCCATACGGGCAACAGCATCCTTTAGCTCTGGAATTTCTGTAGCCCTTTCCATACAATCCGCTAAAAGCACAGCTATTATTTCATCAAATTCGTAAAGACGAACCTTGAATCCTGCTGCAGCTAAAATAAGAGAGTCCTCACCAAAGCCTGCCGTAGCATCCACTAAAAGCTGAGGCATTTCCTGCCCTTTTATTCTGGCAGCCTTCACCAGCATCTCCCTTTGGAGGTTGCTCTGCTTTAGTCGTGGAAGCATCTCTCTAAAATCCGCCATGATAGAAAGCTCGCCATCAGTAAGCTTTAGCCCCTCAGCAGTCTGCTCAAGGGCCAAACCTATATCAGCGAGCTTATTATTATATTCCTGTAATTTCTCTTTTGATATCAATCTTATTTATCCTCTTTGCGTAAGAGTTCCATCTTCATATTGTAGTAATCTGGAGTCATATCCAGATAATGCTTGTGAGGATTCTCGAATCGCTGCTCCTCAGGCCATACACTAGTCTGCAGCTGTGTTTGCACGCGAGACCTGATTGTCTGCATATCTTCATCCTCACAGGCTGCCTTTCCGCCTCTGATTAGCGGCTTCTGTAGAAGCTCTGCTGTGCAGTTTTCAAAAACATGAGTGCTCTTCCAAGGCTGTTCTGGATCTACAAAGCGATAGCCTCCTGGAACATTCATATCTACCTTTTCGCCCTTTATGGCAAGCATATCTGCAACTGCTCTGCCATGCTCATCCTTAATACGGTAAACATCCTTAAGACCTGGATTTGTAATCTTCTCAACAGTCTCTGAAATCTTAATCTTAGGAATAGTCTCACCTGTCTTTGCATCAGTAACAGCGCAAAGCTTATAAACCGCACCAAAAACTGGCTCTGATTTGGCAGTGATGAGACGCTCACCTACACCAAAGGAATTAACCTGTCCACCCTGCTGAAGGATAGATGTGATAGTATACTCGTCTAGTGAATTGCTTACGATAATTTTTGCATCTGGGAATCCTGCATCATCAAGCATCTTTCTTGACTTCTTTGTAAGATAAGCCAAGTCACCAGAATCTATTCTGATACCAAAGCTCTTTGATTGAATTCCAGCATCCTTCATTTCCTGGAACACCTTTATGGCATTAGGAACACCAGACTTTAAAACATTGTAAGTATCAACAAGCAAAATACAGTTATTTGGATAGCTCTTTGCAAAGCTTCTAAATGCTGCAAGCTCTGATGTACGATAATCATTATCGTCACTTGTAAAATACATAACGTAGCTGTGCGCCATTGTTCCGCCAATTGGAATATTGAAATACTGACCCGCTGATACAGTAGCTGTACCTGCTGCACCACCAATGTAAGCAGCTCTTGCGCCGTAGATAGCAGCGTCATTATTATGGGCACGTCTTGCACCAAAGTCTGATACCGCACGACCTGCTGCAGCCCTTACAATACGGCTGGCCTTTGTAGCTATAAGCGACTGATGATTTACCTGAGCAAGAATCTCTGTCTCCACAAGCTGTGCCTCAATAATAGGGGCAGTAACAGTGATTATAGGCTCATTTGGATACATAATAGTTCCCTCTGGGAAAGCATCCACATCACCTGTAAATTTAAAGTTCTTAAGGTACTCTAAGAAATCCTCTGTGAAATGACCTACACTTCTAAGATATGCAATATCCTCATCGGTAAAATGCATATTTAAAAGGTAATCCTTTATCTGCTGAAGGCCTGCAAAAATTGCGAAACCGCCTCCATCTGGATTTACTCTGTAAAATACATCAAAGCTAACCCTGGTTTTAGGGTCGATTGTAGGATCATTAAAGTACGCATTGGCCATAGTCAACTCGTACTCATCCATCATCATTGTTAGATTTCGTTCTTTATCCTGTGTCTGTTTCATATATACTCCAGTCCGCAAAGCCGCTATTTTTCTACTGGTGCTACTTTGCTTTTTATCTATTAATCTGTAATATCCACATCTGCTGCAATTTGGATGTCATAATCTGGATAGAGGTTGCGAAGCTCTCCAGTAATAATATCCACACCTTCAGATGAATCAATATCAAAAGAAAATACTACATCAAATCGCATTTGCTTTGCATTTATATCAGCAAAAAATCCATGGAGCTGCAAAGCCCAATCATGGGATAAGACAACCTGCTGCACTTTGTTTCTAATCTGCGCTGCCTCATCATCCTTTGTATTATAAGAATATACACCAATTCCTGTAAGGATAACTCCTGTCTCATCAAATACACGAGCCTGAATACGTCTGGTAAGTACATCTACCTGCTCAACAGTCATAGTATCAGGAAGCTCCACATGTACAGAGGCTAGGTTTTTGTTTGGACCATAGTTGTTTACTATTAAATCGTATGCGCCTCTGACCTCCGGCTCCTCGCAGATAATCTTTTTAAGATTTAAGGTAAGCTCTCTATCTGCACGGGCACCAAGAATATCATCCATAGTCTCCTGCATCATTTCAATACCAGCTTTTATGATAAAGATAGAAATGAGTACACCTACAAAAGCTTCCAGAGAAAAGCCTGTGAAAATATAAATCAAGGCTGATGCCAAAACCGATGCCGAAAGAATAGCATCGAAGCTTGCATCCGCACCCGAAGCAATAAGAGCATTTGAATTAACCTTTTCACCCTTTGCTTTAACATATCTTCCAAGGACAATTTTTACAAGGATTGCCACAGCTACAATTACAAGAGTGATTGTAGAATACTCAGGTGTCTCTGGATGAATAATCTTTTTAATAGATTCTATAAGTGATGTGAAACCTGCATACAAAACGATTGCAGCCACAAGCATAGCACTAATATACTCGATACGGCCATGGCCAAGAGGATGCTTTCTATCTGGAGTGCGCCCTGCCAGCTTTGTTCCGATAATGGTAATCACTGATGATAAAGCATCAGACAAATTGTTAACCGCATCTAATATGATGGCAATCGAATTAGCCAGCAAACCAACAATGGCCTTAAATACAGCAAGCAATATATTAGCTCCTATGCCTATTATACTTGTGCGCACAATGATTCTATCTCGTTGTTCAACTGCATCTGCTACATTCATATTTGTGTTTTTCATTTTTCACCTCGTCCACTGCCTATAACGGTCTATATTTTTATGCAAAAAAATGAACCTTAAGCAATCTAATTACTTAAGGTTCATTATACCATTTCTTGATTTAATTCACATTATTTTGCTGCTTCTTTAAGAGCTGCAACAATTTCCTTTTCTGTTGTAAGGCTAAGTACCTTCTCAGCTAAAGCGTCTGCCTCAGCCTTTGACCACTTAGAAATAATGCTACGAGCTGTGAGTACGAGAACTGGGTTCACTGAGTACTCATCAAGTCCGAATGACATAAGAAGTGGAATCATGAGTGGATCTGCTGCTGCCTCACCACACATACCAACTGGAATACCAGCTTCATTACCAGCCTTGATAATGTTCTTGATTGAACGAAGAACAGCTGGCTGGAATGCTGAGTAAAGGTATGCAACATTAGCATTTCCTCTATCAACACTCATTGTGTACTGTGTTAAGTCGTTTGTTCCGATTGAGAAGAAGTCTGCTTCCTTTGCAAGAAGATCTGCAATAAGAGAAGCCGCAGCTGTCTCTACCATGCAACCAACTTCGATGTTCTCATCGTACTTGATTCCCTCTGCCTTGAGCTCGTTCTTGCACTCCTCAACAAGAGCCTTAACTGCACGAACTTCGTCAACACAAGTAACAAGTGGAACCATGATCTTAACTTTTCCAAATGCACTAGCTCTTAAGATTCCTCTGAGCTGTGTCTTGTAAATATCAGGATTTGCAAGGCAGTAACGAACTGCTCTGTATCCTAAGAAAGGATTCTCTTCCTTCTCGAGACCGAGATAAGGAATATCCTTGTCACCACCAATATCAAGAGTACGAATGATAACTGTCTTGCCGTTCATTGTCTCAACAGCTTCTTTGTAAGCCTCGAACTGCTCATCTTCTGATGGAAGATGTGGCTTGTCCATAAATAAGAACTCTGAACGGAAAAGGCCGATACCTTCACCATCACACTCGATAGCTTTCTTTGCGTCCTTAGGTGTTCCAATGTTGCAGAAGAGCTCAACTCTCTCGCCATCAGCTGTAAGAGTCTCCTTACCAAAGAAGTTCTTAAGCTCGGCCTGGGCGCGAATAAACTCTTCACGCTTGATAACGTACTTCGAAACTACGTCACCATCTGGATTAATATATACATCACCCTCTGTACCGTCGACAATAGCAGTATCCTTGTCCTTAACAAGTTCTGTAATACCAGGAACTGAAAGAACAGCAGGTATCTCTAATGCTCTAGCAAGAATAGCAGAATGCGAAGTCTTACCTCCAACCTCTGTGATAATACCAACAACATTCTCTTTTACAATCTGTGAAGTCATAGATGGTGTAAGATCGTGAGCAACTAAAACTGTGCCTGGTGCAACCTTACTAATATCTACATCCTCTACCCCAAGTAAAATTTTAAGCAAGCTAATTTTAATATCAGAAATATCTGATGCACGCTGACGCATCATATCATCTTCCATCTTAGAGAACATGCCAATGAACATGTCGCAAACAGCTGTAACTGCTGCTTCTGCACACTGACCAGCCTCAATCATCTTTGTCATTTCACCAGCCATTGTTGGATCATTGATCATAGCTAAGTGACCTTCCATGATTTCAGCCTCTTTTGGACCGATATTCTTTCTGATATTCTCTGCCATTTCAGCAGTCTCAGCCTTGAACTTGTCGATAGCTGAGTTAAATCTTGCTTTTTCTGCATCTGTATCATCGATGTGCTTTGACTCGAAAGATAAGTCACGCTCTACGATAAGGCAAATGCTACCAATACCTATACCCCTAGATGCTTCTATGCCTTTGTACATAGATGTTCCTCCTTAACAGTTTAAGTAAAGAGAGTTTAAATAAATGGATTAGTCTCCAAGTCCACTCTCAACGAGCTCTACTGCCTTAGCAAGTGCTGCTTCTTCATCAGAACCATTGCAGATGATCTCGATCTCGGCACCACACTTAATGCAAGCTGCCATAAGCATCATAACGCTCTTTCCATCGTACTGCATACCATTGTAACCAATCTTAACCTCTGACTCGAATGGTGTAACAGCTGCGCTGAAAACTGTAGCTGGACGCATATGCATACCCTGCTCGTTTGTAACCTTAACTACTTTTGAAACCATAATATACTCCTTTCGTTTCAACGTACAATTCATCCCTAAAAAAAGTACCTATATACTTTATAGAAAAACAAATCATTTGTCTATTATTGTTTCTCTAAAAAAAATACAAGTTTTCTTGAATTACTAATAAAAATAAACAAAAACCCATTCCGAGAGGAAATTCCCCTCGGAATGGTAAATTATCTTATAAATTAGTTGATGGATTAATCCTCAACTGTCTTCTTTAATAAACCAAGAAGTAAGCAGCTAACTGCTGAACCAATAGCAAGTGCTACAAGGTAAAGTACAGCATGACCAACTACTGGGAATACGAAGATTCCACCGTGTGGAGCCATAAGTGTGCACTTGAATGCCATTGAAAGGGCACCAGCAACACCTGAACCAACCATAAGTGATGGGATTACGTGAAGTGGATCTGCTGCTGCGTAAGGAATAGCACCCTCAGTGATGAAGCAGAAGCCCATGATAAAGTTAACTGGACCAGCCTTTCTCTCAGCTACTGTGAACTTCTTAGGGAAGATAAGTGTAGCAAGTGCGATTGCGATAGGAGGAACCATACCACCAACCATAACTGCTGCCATAATCATCCAGCCTACTTCGTTCTGCTCTGCAAGAGCTGCTGTACCAAATACGTATGCTGCCTTGTTAAGTGGGCCACCCATATCTGTAGCCATCATAGCGCCAAGGATAATTCCAAGTGGAATAAGTGATGTTGTTCCCATTCCTGTAAGAACACCAGAAATCCAAGCGTTAAGAGCACCAACGATTGGGTTGATTGCGCACATAACAATACCGATTACTGTAATACCGCAAAGTGGGTAAATAAGTACTGGCTTGATACCTTCAAGAGACTGAGGAAGCTTGTCGCAAACCTTCTCGAGCCACTTCATAAAGTAACCAGCAACGAAACCTGCTACTAATGCGCCAAGGAAAGCTGATGGAATAGCTCCACCTGGGTTAGCAAATGTAGCACCACTTGCTGCAAGAGCACCACCTACGAAACCAACTGCAAGACCTGGTCTGTCAGCGATTGACTGAGCAATAAATCCTGCGAGGATTGGAAGCATAAATCCGAATGCTGCACCACCGATTGTCTTGAACCAAGCAGCTACAGGTGTGTTTGTACCAAAGTTGCTAGGATCGATTGAATAATCATCAAGTAAGAATGCGATAGCGATAAGGATACCACCACCAATAACGAATGGAAGCATGTGAGATACACCATTCATAAGGTGCTTGTAAAGCTGACGTCCAAATGTTTCATTAGAATCATCAGATCTCTTTGTAACTGCTCCTGTGTGATGATATACAGCTGCTGTCTCAGCCTTCTCGAAAAGCTTTTCAGGTGTGTGAATAGCATCCTTTGTAGATGCAAGTACTACCTTCTTGCCATCGAATACACTCATATCAATATTTTTATCGCAAGCTACGATAACTGCATCTGCCTCTGCGATTTCACTAGAAGTAAGAGGATCCTTAGCTCCTGCTGAACCATCCTTCTCTACTCTAAATGCAATGCCAAGCTCCTTAGCCTTCTGCTCGAGAGCCTCAGCTGCCATAAATGTATGAGCAATACCTGTTGGGCAAGCTGTAACAGCAACGATTTTCTTATTGCCTGAAGCTGCCTTCTGAGCAGGTGTTCCTGCATATCTCTCTTCTTCCTTCTTATCGATAAGACCGATAAACTCTTCAACAGTCTTAGCCTGAACAAGAGACTTGCAGAATGCTGCATCCATAAGGATCGTCATGAGCTTAGAAAGTACTTCGAGATGTGTATCTGCTGCACCTTCTGGAGCTGCAATCATAAATAAAAGATTTGTTGGGTTACCATCGAGAGCCTTGTAATCAACTCCTGTTGGACATGTGATGGCTGTAACTCCTGCCTTTGAAACTGCAGAAGACTTTCCGTGAGGAACAGCGATACCGTTTCCGATTGCTGTTGAACCCTTTGCCTCGCGGGCAAGAATAGCCTCCTTAAAACCTGCCTCATCATTCAAGTTTCCTACAGAACTATGAAGTGAAATGAGCTGGTCGATTGCTTCATTCTGGTCAGCACATGCTACCTGAAGCTTGATCCCTTTAGGATCGATGAACTCTGAAATTTTCATATTCCCTCCTACATTAAAAACTAAAAATTATATAAAACATTGATTTACAATGTTTTGAACAATGTATCGATGTCAGCAGCCTTAGCTAATCCGTCTGAGAATGCTGTAGCGGAACCTGCTGCTGTCCCCATCTTAAGTGCTGTATCGTAATTCTGTGTTTTCATATATCCGGCAACAAAGCCTGCCACCATTGAATCACCAGCACCTACTGAATTTCTAACCTGTCCCTTTGGCACGCCGATACGATATCTCTCGCCGTTTTCATCAACAAGCATTGCACCTGCGCCTGCCATAGAAATAAGAACATTTCTTGCTCCCATTTCCTGAAGCTTTAAAGCTCCCTCATATATCTCATCATCTGTTGTAAGTACCTTTCCAACGATTTCGCCAAGCTCGAAATTGTTTGGCTTGATAAGGAATGGATGATACTTAAGAACGTTTGTAAGCAAATCCTTTGTTGCATCAACAACAAATTTGATTCCCTTTCCATCCAACATTGAAAGAATCTTTTCATATACATCATCTGGAAGAGAATTTGGAATTGAACCTGCAAGAATAAGAACATCTCCTTCAACCAGCTTAGAAAGCTTATCGAAAAGTTCCTTCTGTGACTGTTCATCAATCTTTGGTCCCTGAGCATTAATCTCAGTTTCCTCTGTCCCTTTAAGCTTCACATTGATACGTGAAATGCCATCCTTAAGATGGATAAAATCTGTGTCGATGCCAGCTTCCTGAACGCCATCCTCGATAGCTTTACCTGTGAAGCCTGCAACAAATCCTAATGCTGTGCTCTTTACACCAAGCTCAGCCAATACCATGGATACATTGATACCCTTTCCACCAAAATAATATTCCTCGCTAGCAGAACGGTTTGTCATACCTGGGAGTAAATCTCCGTCCATTCGTACTACATAATCAAGTGCAGGGTTAAATGTAACCGTATAAACCATTGCTTTACCTCCGTTTTCTAATCATCACATACTTTTACAGTAGTGTTGCTCACATATTCTTTTGATGGAGTTTTATCTGTGATAATGATGCAGTCATTAATATCTGCAAAGGTCACAGAATTAATCTCATCAAACTTTGTATGGTCAGCCAAGATGTATGATTTATATGCATGTCTAATGGCTGCCGTTTTAATCATCGCCTCATCGGCGTCAGGTGTAGTGAAGCCTGCGTGGACTGAAATACCATTTGTACCCATAAAGGCCTTTGTGAAATGATACTTGCGAATAAAATCTATGCAATCCGGACCAACCACCGCCTCGGTAGAAGCCTTTAGTCTGCCGCCAATCATAATAACCTCCAGACCCTTGTCCATAAGAATCTTGGCATGAACAACACCATTAGTGATGTACTTTGCCTTGTGATTATTAATGTATTCAAGCATGGCTAATGTAGTTGTACCTGCATCAATGTAAACAAAATCGCTGTCCTGAATAAGACCTGCTGCATAGCGGCTGATGTTAACCTTTTCGTTGACATTCTTCTGAGCCTTTTGCTTTACTGCATCTTCCTTAGTGATAACATCTCTTCCTGAAATGGATGTTGCCCCTCCGAAAACTTTAATGAGCTTTTTTGCTCGATTAAGCTCGGTAATATCACGACGGATTGTAGCAGCTGATGTGTCCAAAAGCTCTACCAGCTCATTGACAGAAACCGCCTTTTTTTCGTTTACTATTTCAATTATTCGTGCCCTTCTCTCTTCTGTTAGCATTTACCCACCCCTGAGCATTTCTGCTCGAATATGATTATTATAATCAGAATATAACATTAGTTTTATTCAATATCAATCATATCTAATCATATTCAATCACGAATAATCAAATTCTGTCACTTTACACATTTTGGGGGTATGGTTTTTGTTAACTATTGCTCCTTTTATGCTGTTCTTTCTCCGCATACATTTCCTTATCCGCTGCATCCAAACAGTCTCTTAAGTTCCCATAGTCAGAGTAAATTGCCATTCCGATAGAAAGCTGTACCGTAATAGAAACCCTGGCCATCTGATTAGCGCGATTTAATTCAGCTAGTATTTCAAATTTTATGCTTTCCAGTTCAGCTTCGTTTTTGTGTTGATGAAGAATAACAAATTCATCACCGCCTAAACGAAATACTACGCTATTTTCAGATGCAACCTGCTTCAGGATATGACTTATTTTCGTCAGTACTATATCTCCATAGTCGTGGCCATATAAATCATTGATCTGCTTGAATTTATCAATGTCAATCATCAGTAATGCAAAATCAGTTTTGTCTGTTTTATACTGATTCATGAATTTTTCTACTATCTCTGAAAAAGCACGGCGATTGTATAATCCTGTAAGAGCATCTGTCATTGTCAGCAATTCCAGCTTCTCTTGTTCCTTTAGCTCATCTGTGACATCCTTGAAGTAACCCACCAATCCTACTATTTTTCTATCTACTACATATGGCTGTTTGCTGGCAGCTATCTTTCTTACCTTACCTTTTACAATGCACTCACCGCGCACATTTTCTATGGTTTTTCCGTTATTTATGACTTCTAGCTCATCTTTTTTAAAGGCGTCCGGATTAATATGCCATCCCATATCCTCATCAGTTTTTCCTATTATTTCTTGTACTGACTGGAAGCCATAATAATCAAGGAACATTTGGTTTGCGCCAAGGAATCTTCTCTCTTTATCCTTCCAGAAAACGCCTACCGGAATCAGCTGTAAGATATTTTCAAATGTAGGATTAATTTGTTTTGGTACTTCTTCATTTTCACTATTGGTGCTTGTACGCCTCTGGGTCTGGCTATTTGACATACGTCTGGCTATTTCAACAGGAGCCTCGTTTACACAGCAAAGAAGACAATCATTATTTTCAAAATGCATTATAGAAAGGGTTACCATCTTCCAGACATAATTGTGTCTCGAGTCTAGAATCCTGTAAAATCCAACTGTTGCGCCGCAAGGTTCTTCTGCAATTCTTTTTTCTATTGTGTCCATATCAAACATCTGCCTGAAATAAATCCGATCGTCTTCATGGACCAGTTTCTCGCAAATTCCGTTTATAACATCAGCAGATTTTCTTTTTCCTTCATCAAACTCCTTGTATATACGGCTGTCACTCAAATATATATTTTCATAGAAATCATCGTGTATTCCAAATAGATCCACGCTCTCATATATAGAAAACAGGGAGCGGCTAATTGCTGTAATTCTATTATCGTAATTTGAATTTCTAAAGCGCGACAATAGTCTCAATGAAATCATATAGGCATCTCGGACATCGCCTTTAGATCCACCCATGTGACGAACTCTCATATTTACAATTCGTCCATTGGCTATGTAATCCATACTTTCTGATTTGTGCTCTCTTTTACTATGGTCGCATATATCTATAAAGTGATGATATTGGAGCCAGCGGGTATGGTCCCTATTTAGCATAAGCTCAACATCAGCCTCACCCTTATACCCAAAGAGACTTATGGTATTCAAAAATTCTTCGTTAGTATATTTAAAACTCCAAACACCAGCTTCGTGCACCACTACCGCAAGAGGAAGTGCACTGTCATCATCTGGATGTTCAACATTTTGCAGAGGATTCTGTCTTAAAATATCAATCTTTCCAATTTCATTGTTAAAAAGACGGTCCTCATAGGTCTCCAATGTTCTTCCGTTCTTTTTAATACTATCCAGACCTTCCAGATATGGCATTGGCCTTGCAATTAGGTATCCCTGTATCATTTCGCACCCAATGCTCTTCATAAAATCAAACTGCTCCTGAGTCTCCACTCCTTCGATTAATGTGTGGGCACCAAGGTTTTTTATCATGGAAACCATATGCTTAAGAATGATTTTGCTATTTTCGGATACCTCAAAATCTTTTAGAAAATCCATATCGATCTTTACCAGATCAAACTGGTATGTCTTTAAAAGATTAAGTGAAGAATAACCGCTGCCGAAATCATCCATCCATACTTCATAGCCATTCTGACGAAGCTTGGTAACCTGTTGCATAATATTTTCCGTATTTTCCATCAGAGCGCTTTCCGTAATCTCTAAATGGAATAAGTTTTTAGGGCATCTATACTGGCGAATCTTTTCCTCAAAAAACTCTGGTAGATTCATAACCTCAAAATCAATTCTTGATAGGTTTATAGAAACGGGAACAGCCGGTATCTTCCCCTCAACCTCGTTATGATAGCGGGAAAATACTTCATCGATTACAAACATATCTATCTTATGAATCAGTCTGTATTCCTCCAGAACTGGAATAAATTCATCTGGATACACAACGCCCTTTATTGGATCCTGCCAGCGTACGAGGGCCTCCCAGGCGCAAACCTCCCCTGTAAAGGAGCGTACTATCGGCTGATAATAGACCTTGATATATCGCTTCGCAATGGCCTCATCCAATCTATCCAGTATATCCTGCTTACGCTGAAGACTTCCTCCCAATTCCTTATCGTAAACACGATAACCAACATCGTATTTTTTCTTAATGCTGATGCAGGCCATACGAGCTTTATCGCAGCATTTAATTACATCCTTCTCCTCACCGTCATAGATGTAAATGCCAGCCTTCAGCTCGATACTGGCGCTTTTTCTTATTAATTTAATTCTCTCGCGAACAGATTTTATTGTTTGAATAACCTGAATTGTATTGACACAGGCCACAAAATGGTCACCTGTAAAATGGGCGAGCAACTGGCCTTCAAATTCGTCTTTTAGAATATATGCAATGGATACTAATAGTTCGTCACCTATCTCATATCCATAGTTTGCATTAAAGATTTTGAAATTTTCTACATCAAAGAAAATAAATGCATACTCCTGCCCATAATGAGCAGTATCTATCAAATTTTGGGCGCAAACAAAGAAGGTCTGCTTGTCCAACAAACCTGTCAGTTCATCTGTAGACATTCTGACTTCTCGAAAGTCCCCCATAAGTTTTATCCCCTAATAGTTCCATTCTGAGTCATTTCATTCTATCATTCAAAAGTGAACGTTCTATCAAGTAATTGTGAATTAGTTTGGACTTGGACGTAAAATGAGCTGCCTCCCGATTCCGGTTTGTAATCGAAAAGCAGCTCCTAAACGAAAACTGTAGCAATCATTATTTAGTTCCTTTCTGCTGAATCATCATTCAAAGTTACATTCCCTTCGCATCATCCGATAAGACCTTTGCCAAACCTGATAACGGAGAATTGGTCCGCTTGCTTTGATGGACAATTCTGTTTTTGTTTTGTTACTTTTATTATCGGATGATGAGGTGGAAAGTTTATATGTAACGGAAAAGTTTTTCTTCCAATTATCATATCATTCAACTCCGCTTAATCTCAGTTTTTAGATGAGATTAAGCGGAGTTGAATGTTTTAAAATTTTGTTTTTATTTTATAAACGCCTTTTGAGGACCCGTCAATATGTACGTCTTCGACATCAATAAACTATAGTGTTGACCGCTCAATCGCTTTTTTTACTTAAAATCAGCAGGAAATGACAATTACTAATAATTGTTTTTCAATCTCACATACTCCTTAAATCTTGGTAATTTAACCTTTATAACGCCCCTCTCCGAGCCATCTATAATCCCTTTTTCTATTAATCTCTTTCTAGGTTCGCTCCATTCGTTATGACTAGTTTTCGTTTTTTCTAGTAACTCGGATGCAGACATTACGTCCTTCTCTACTATATAACTGAGATACCATTTTTCTTTATCTCTCAATTCGCTCCAAATTTTATCATAAACTTTTTCCGCTAACGCCTCATCAACTTGCGCCAAAACAGTTTTTGATATCTCTTTGCCACCAGACTCCCACATATACTTTCCGAAAGCTTGATAGCCAAAAGCGTATCCCCGAGTCATTTCAGCCAATGTACTTGCGACATCCTCACTAACACCTAATGTCTTTTCATAATCATCCTCAATTATAGTTAGGTTTAATGGCTTCATTTCATATTTTGAGGCACGTAAAAAGAATGTCAGACCATCAGCATTTTCTATACTTTCTATATCATCATATAGGCCCGCCGCAATTAAATAAATAGGCAATTCATTTCTGATTAGTATTTGAAATTCCTGGATAAAATCCACTAATTCATCAGTCTTTCTCGCCTCATCGATAACTACTAGCACTTTCTTCTTTTTCTTTTGTACTTCTGTGAGAATCTTTTTTAAAATGACATCCATACTCGTGATTGGACTTTTTTTGTCAATATTAATCCCTATTCCAAAAGCTGAAAGATTAAGATTTGTATCAATAAAAGATGTCAAAAATGGCACTTCGCCATATAAATTTGCCACTAACTCTTTTGAAATATCAGAGTTTGATTTTACATCTATGACTATCCACTGATCATCATACTTTAGTTCTTTTTCTATTGCTGTTAATGTGACTGTTTTTCCTGTTCCTCTAATTCCAGTCAATTTAAAAGCCTGTTCTTCAACAGGATCAGCATTTAAAATATCTATTATATCTTCGATTAAAAGGCTTCTGCTTATATATTGATTAGGGATTCTACCAAAACTAATACTGTATGGACTTCTTTTCATATATAATATATTCCTCTCTTATATAAACTTCTATAATTCTATATAAAGTTCTATAATGTTATTATATTATATATAATTTAAAATGCAATTATTATGATTTTCGACGGAGCCTTCATCCCTTATTTATCAAATACTACAATACATCCGTAATCCTTGTCATCCTTCCAAAGAATGGATCTTCAACAACAAGCTCTTTAAACTGTGAATCTGAAATTATAATCTTTCCTATTAGCGATAACAAGACTTCATTTAGTTGCTTGTTTATGGTTCTTTTTTCCTCTGGAACGATGCTTAAGTAATCTTCAACAAACTCCAATATCCCCTGCTGCATCCTCTCTACGCATTCAAGATTTGATTTACTGCGGGTTTCCTTTGCATAGATTGGCTGGCCATTGGAATCAAATTCATCCACTGATGGCATAGGAGATGTAAGGATTGTTTCTAATATATAATAGCAATCAAAGATTACACTTTTATCTCGTTCAGCTTCAGTATAGAATGAATCAATCTTCATTCCTTTATCAGCCATGAATTCAGGTTCTAGTTGGAGAAAATAAGCTCCCACCAATTCTTGCGACATTATGTTTCTTAAGAATAGTTGGGTAGTTCCTTTAGCAACAAAATCAAAGACTGCTGTTTTACCATCGCCCAAACCCAATCTCGAAATATACTTCTGATAGTTTTCTCTCTGTACAGCCGCCTTTTCTAGGATTGCCTTATTCCTGTCCTCTCCATCTTCTAATACTATTCCAAATCTGGTCAGAAGACTCTCTGCCTGGCTTCCGAAGAATTTCATGCTATCAACATAGTCGATATCACTTTGATTCTTGATTCCAGCACGGATAGCCGATGTTCTGGAAGTCAGGAAATATACCATATTCTTCGATGAAACGATTTTATCTATCAAATATCCATCTCTAGCACAAAGGAGTACATTTTCTATTCCATTCTTTTTTACATATTCGTTAAGCCAGATCACAAAATCCATAACCATAGGTCCACATAGTGCGTAACCTATATCTTTTGCGTCCTTTACTTGGATTTGTAAGCTCTCATCCTCAAACAAAAATGGATTAGAAAACAACCTTGAAATCACTAAACCTATTTTTGTCCTATCCGCAAAGGAATTACTGTCTTGTGAAACACCTAACGAACCTATTGCTTCATATATATCTTTTGCAGCATAAATTCGGAATGATTCAATACCATTTTCCACAGCCTTCTCTACATCAACATATTCGTCATCCCCGATATGCAATATCTCCTTATTAGGATGCTTTTCTTTTACGATAGAAAATAATCCATTAGCCTTTGATTTGCCATATTCGCAAGAGACAAACACTACATCAAAAAGATTTAATTCAAGTCTATCTAATACACTAACAATTTGATCCTTAGAATAATAACTATCCGAAGTCAAAATAAGAGTCTTATTCTTTGACTTCACATACTCAAGAATCTCCTTCATTCCTTCTCTTGGAATAAAAGTATTAGAATCCAATTCCCATTCTTTCTGGGCAAGCTTCTCCTTATTCTGACCATCTATTCTCTCGTATATCTCAGCTAATCTAGGTGCATAGTCTTTAGATAGCTCTATTTCTACAGCAAGTCTACCCGCAGGCAGGCCCATCTCAAATAAATCCGCATAATAAAATATCTTCCTAGAAATTAACGTATCAAACAAATCAAAGCTAACCACATCTGCCTCATCAATCTTCTGAAGCAAATCATTCTTCGTATATACGTTTATTCCACGGAAGTCATACTTCACCTGTTGCTCAACTAATAAATCATTTCCTCTAACATCAAAGACTTTGATATTGTTGGCTAAGCAATCTTCCTTAATTCTTTTTGCAATAACCTTACAAGAGCCCGGACGAGCTACAACAATAATAAGCTCTACGCCAGCTTCTATAGCCTGCTTCAAAGAGATGATTGGATAACCAAAAAGTTCTCCCGAGTCCTTGAATCCATCTAATAAACCAATAACTTTAAGCGTTTCACCTTTTTCATTGATGAAACGCTCTGTTTCTGTTCCAAGGCCATATAAAGCTATTTTTCTAGAATTCGTCAATTCTTTCATAACTCAAATGAACATTTATTAGGAAATCGTTTTTCTAAAGCTTCGTTTATTTCCTTTTTCATTATTTCAAATTCTTCAGGCGTACAATTTTCATTAAAACTAATCATCGGATGCGTATGATTAATTATTGCCTCTGCAACGTCTCGATAAGTTTCTATATTAGGGAAAAATACTTTTCCTTGTGTTTGTCTTGGTTCGAACTCCCCCGAACAAAGCTGCCAATAACGTATCAAATATTGCGTCACATCAGCTGCACCTCTAAATCTATCTCTAGATCCAGCATCTAAAGCCTCAGGTTCAAGCTCCCATAATTTTGCTAACGTTGACTTTTTCATCGCATTAGCCATATGTGGATCATAAAAACCTGGAAAATCATACCAATATGCGCATGCTTTTGTTCGCTCTAGTCTATCACCATAATCTTCACAGTACCATTTATCCCAATTCTTCTCCTGAACTTCTCGCTTATGGAAATATTTATTTATAATAAACATGTTATTTACTTGAGCATAACGAGTAGCGTGAGATACAGCTCCGAAGGATGTTGTTGTAATTATATTTTCAACCGCTTCATCACATACAACATTATTTTTAAAATAATACTCCTCTGGGATAGGGTTTAAAGGAAACACGTCATCACTAAACAAAATAAAGTTTTCGGATAAATCCTTTATACGATGCACATTCATTTCAATAGTATTCGAATTGAATGTTGGCAAATATTCCTTGGGAATATATTCCTCATGATAAACAAGTTTTAACTTATCATTATTCTTATTAAGAAAGTTTGGCACTTGCCCACATGTAATAAGAAATATTCTATTTACCCAAGGCATGCACTCTTCTATAGCTCTAAACCACAAGTGTAAGTTGTCCCAACTTTGAAAACGAACATTTGAAGTTTCAAAGTTGTCGTTATCACCAGAAAAGCTTTTTTTTATCGCTTGCCACTTATCATCATTTTCATCTACCCAAGGAATGACAATGTCAATTGGTTGGTTCAACGCAATCCCTCCACTGAAATCAATCCACTGTTACATAAAAATTTGCTAACGGATCACCGCATGCAATATACATCTGCTTATCTAGCTTAAAAATCCCATGTTCAATAACCTTATTATGGCATCTCACATTAAGATAAACTATATGAATTCTTCGAGGTTTCCTTCTCCAGCTATCTTCAATATTATCTATTACTTTTTTAAATACATCTCCTCCGAATGGATTATTAAAAAAGAATACATTAATATCATCTATGTTCTTATAAACAGTTGCATCTCCACAAATTACATTTGCAGGTATTTTCAACTCTTTAAGGTTTTCACAAGCTTGATTAGCAATAGATTCTACAAGCTCTATACCAGCCAGATTATCAACTCCATTTAGGAATGCATCAAACAATACTTGCCCTTTACCACATCCATAATCAAAAAATGATATTTCATCTTCTAACTCTTTTATTGCTTGAAATAGTTCATCAACAGATATCGTTTCAAATGGTGTGCTAATAGCATTATCTGTATTAACATAAATATCAGGTCTGTCTTTTTCCGTTGTATTAGAAAAATCTATATTACTATTATTAATTTGTAAAAAATCAATATAACTTAATCCGATATCCCCTCTAATGTTAAAAAGATTTTTGCCATTTAAGTATCCATATTCACTTAATTTTTCTTTTACCAATTTAAAATCTAGAATTGTAGATAAAACAATATACTGCTTATTATCAATATAATCAAAAATAGACGATCTATATATTTTCGGTTCACCATTTATTACTAGGTCCATCCCATCATCTATAATATAATCAATTTTACATTTGGGATTTACATTCTTAAGAAGCCAACTTATAAAAGCGCCTCCTTTTGCATACCCCCAGATAATTATTTTTTTATCTTCCGTGCTAGCAGTTTTTTCTATTTTTTCTACATATTTATAAAGGTCACCAAGATATTCTTTATGTCGGCTATTCATAATCAAATCTCCAATTTATCTTTCAACACCATATCTCTATCATCAATCCAATATGTATGCTTCTTTGATAGTCTAGCTACAATTTCGTCTACTTCAGTATTATGGGAATTGAGAGTAATAATAATAGCATCTGTTTCTGGGAGCTCATCATCAGGCTTCATTATCCGTATACTGCCATCTTCTATGGCACTTTTATCAATTGCATAACAAATATTAACATCTAATTGTTTCGAAATCTGAATAAACTCTTTTCCACAAACTCCATATCCATAAATAGCAACATTCTTTATACCCTTGTTTGAATAATAATGATTAATTCGTTCTACAATTTCATCAGTATATATAATCCCACTAAAGGATTGACTTTCTTCTGAATTAAATCGTTTTTTATAAATGTAATCTCCACCACCTAAATACAGGTATTTGCATTTGCGTCTACATAACTCCTCCAATAATGAAACATAAATTAATAATCCAGGAGAGTAATCTCGCAAATCGGGGTTATAACTAAAATTCTCAAAGAAAACAGCTTCTTTGCATTGACACCAAAAAGCAACAGCAACTTCCTTATCTCCTGCTTTTAACATCATTGCATCGGTCACATAATACTTTTTTAAATATTGCTCTGGCGTCATTCTATAATTTGTTTTATGACTATCCATTTTCCAGTTGAAATAAGTATTAACCCACTCACTAGGTATATCATCTTTACCCTTTATGCTTAGTGATACTTCCCCGATACGTTCATCAAGCCACCTACGTTTTCTTCTAATTGTAGCTCTATCTCTTCTTTCAACTCGCAAAAGAATATCATCAGGATTTTCATCTAATGGCACTCTAATATCATTCGTTTCAACTAAGTAATCTTTGTAATTATTCTTACAACGGTTTAGTTTAACAGAATGACATTCCCTCTCAGCCAATAAAGTTGTAATAATATTGTCGAACACTCTTTGAGGTAGTTCTTTCCCCCATAAATTCAATAATATCTCTCCATCATTATCATGAGATAGTACCTCATAGATTTTATCTTCGAACTCATACTCTCTTTTTTGATAATTATTAGGGTATATTATGTCAAATCGATTGTATATTAAGTTATCTGAGTCAAAATTAACCTTATACATGTGGTTCTTCTAAATACTCCATTTCTTCAATAATGCTTTTTAATGAAAGTACATTTTTATAACCATATTTTTCGACTTTATTTTTTATATCTTCATAATAGAATGTTGCGGTAACTAAGATCGTAATATCTTGATATCCATTATCCAGGCCTTCTTCTATGTTGATAATTTTCTCCGGATATTTATTCCTTAACTTAATATTGTTGTCAATAATCCCAACAACCTTAACTCCATCTCTTAATAAACCATCTTCTACTAACTGTCCAACTTCCTTATATCCATAAATAATTACTTTATTTATTTTTTTCTGTAATAAGTAATCACTTAAACGTTTCGAATGATTTTCCAGGCGCATCCATCGTGCAAATAACCAATAAAACTCTCTCATTTTTTGAAGATTGATGTCAGCCGAAATATCTTCATCTACTGATAAAATATTAATAAGTTTATATGCCTCATAATATTCAATATTGCCACCATTCTCTAAATTCATTTTTTCAGCTATTGCATCAAAAGGAACATTTTTTATTTGGCTATCGTATAAACGAATCAACTCCTTTTTTTTATCTATAACTTGACTTACATAAAAATAATGTGTTGGGTTCTTTAAATGTCTATGAACTTCATATTCAAAGACTTCTATTGTATCTATTTGTTGATTCTTGATTGCTCTTTTTAATGCAATTAACGCAGCTGTATGATCCGGATGCTGGTCATTCCTTCCTGTTACAAATACCTTGGAATACTTTGAAAAATCTATATCTCTTAGACAATCCAAATGCACACAAAGCGTTCCGTCTTCTATAGCACCAATATTGTAACTTGCCACTCCAACCTTATTCATAACTTTTATAAATTCGGCTTTTCTAATCTGTGCAAGTTCTATCGGTGTAATATCCCCCTGTCCTTGTCTGCCATCTGTTAGGCAAATAACATCACACTGCTTTCCATATTTTAATAATAAACCACCACATCCTATGCTTTCGTCATCTGGATGTGGTGCTATTACTAATATTTGTTCACAAGGAAGTATCTTTATTTTTTCCATAATCATTATCCAATAAGCTTTGAACAGTAATGTATCTGTATTTTCTTGTTTCTAATTTCTTAAAATCTGCTTTAGGAGTAGTAACAATGATAATATCAACTTGAGGTAAACTTTCCTCGACTTTATAAATTGGGAAATCTTCTTTAATGTCTTCCGCATCTTTATCTATACCATAAATAATATGAATATCTGTTTTAGAAAGTTGATTAACAACGTGTTTTCCTATTTTTCCTAGTCCATAAATAGCAACCTCTTTACAGTCCATATCTTTTAGCTTTTCTTCTAATCCTAAACCACTCTCATATAAATTCAGCATCTTCTCAAGCACATCTTCAAAATAGTTAAGTTGATTAATGCGTTTTTCTTGTTTTATATATCTTTTCTTGATCCCTGATTCTATAAGCTTCATGTACTCTTCTGCGTCTTTTTTACCAAAACTTTCACCATCTATTGTTGCTCTGTACACCGCATCCAAATACTTATACTCATATACTGAATCAGGCTCTAGGTACATCCCTTCCCCCCATTCATTCCATGCATTAATAAAAAGAAACTCATTGTTTCTCTCATGGCTTAGTCGAACTAAGTGTTTCATTTGTTTGTAGAATAATTCTGGTGTGCATTCCTTGAAAATGGACCCTCTTTTCCCTCTTCTAGGACTATCATCATATCCAGGTGTTCCACACAAAAACACTTTGCCATCTGACATTGCTGCGCTTGTAATTATTTGCTCGCAAACCTTATCAAAATTGACTTCTCTGTCCAAATACATACCTACATTATTTGCTTCTAACTGTAACATTGCTGATGCATTTTCAAAAAGTGAATTAACGCCTATTAAATATACTCCACTAAAGCCGTTTTTTCTTGCTAACTCGTTCCATAAATCTGTCATATCTTTAATACAATATATATCCAACGGCTTATATATAATAAATACTGGTTTATTATCGATTTTTATATATCTATCATCTTTAAAAAAATCAAGAAGATATAAAAAATGATTTTTCCAGTCGTCAATACTTCCATAATTTTGTTTTAATAAAACTCCATCCCCCCCTTTTTTATTCTCAATATTCGAATTCCAATTTACCCCTTTTATCGTGCTCCAAGTTCTAACCCAACTTTCATTAGCCCAAGTAAAACAAAAAGGCATCTCAACATCTTTCCATTTAAGTAAATTTTCAGCCGGCTTTTCTAATATTTTCCGACCGTTTTCAAAATAATAATGATATATACTTTGGCCATAAATACCATATTTCTTCATTAATTCCGCCTGCCATAGCATTGTTTTTTTATCTAGCAAATTATAATAATTATTATTTAATGGGATTCTTGGCTGATAATGAGTATCATTATATTTTTTCGCTCCTTTTACAGCCACCCACTCTGTATACCCTTTCCCCCACCACTCATCATTTTCTTCAATTTCATGAAATTGCGGAAGAAACATAGAAATTATTTTTGCCATAAAACCCCTCTAGCCCACTTGATTAGGCTTTTTCCATACAATTGCCTTTTCGTTTACTCCTTGTTCAATAAGCTGGATTTTTATTTTCTTGTACATATTCTCATCCCGTATAGCAACCAATACTACTTCATCTTCATTTATATAAAAATCCTTAGCTTTTTGAATTACAAATCCATTATAATTACCCTTTTCAGGTGGGTTCTTATCATACCACCTCTCTAAACACATAAACTTGTCTTGTATTATAGAGCAATAATATGATTTTCCAACTTCTCCAGCTCCATAAAGAATTATTTTATCCCCTTTATCAAATAAATCATAAGGAAAAGCGTACAATTGTGATGTTCTATTGCAATGAAACCACTCTTTGACATACTCATTTAAAAATATTCTTAGATATGATTGAATTTGTAATTCAAAATTAAACTGCTTATATTTTTCTAATTTCCCCTCAATAACAGTCTTGAAATTTTGTAACTCTACAATAGTATTAGGATCAAATTTTCTTGTGCATGAATTTTCATTGTTTGAATAGTGATAATAAGGTTCATTCGAAATATATATACGTTTTGCTGCACATATCATAGGATATGTAACCACTGCGTCTTCTCCAAGTGAGATTCTTTCAGAAACATCTTCAGCAATCTCCAAATATAATTTTTTTCTTATTACTTTACAGCACAAAGATGGATCTAAACTTCTCCCTCCTGTTTTAGCATCCCACATCATATTGGGAATAATTATTGTTTCAATTGTTTCTTTTTCATATAAACCTAGAGGATAATTATTATCTATAATTCTCCCATCGTCCTTAATATATGCACCAATGTAGATATCTATATCTTCATCAATCACTTTTCTACTAATAGATTCATAAATGTTATTTTCTATCCAATCATCTGCATCTAGAAAAGTAATATAGTCTCCCTTACAAACTTTCACTCCGGCTAGTCTAGCTTGAAATATACCACTGTTATCAATATGTATTGTTCTAATAATGCTAAAACAGTCGGCTAATTCATCACAAATTTTATCACTCCCGTCAGTAGACCCATCATCCACTAAAATTATTTCTAAATCATTTACTGTCTGATTCATTACCGAAGAAACACATTTTTTTATCTCATTTACTGATTGATAAATAGGTATAATAATGCTTAACATATAGTCCTACTTAGATTAATTTATAAAAAATAATCTATCCTCTCTTCTATATAAACATCTAATAATAATATTTAATTTTATTCCCTATATACTTTAATAATTCCAATTTTTCTTTTGTTTTTTTGTCCACCCAAGATGCTTCATAATGGTGAATTGAGAAACATTCTTTATGAATATTCTCAATATAAAATTGATAATCTGTTCCACTAAAATATGATTGTGGAAAAATAGAGATTCCTTCTATAATTTGATAATCCCCGTTAGCAACGTATCCATATGATTCTAGCGTCTTTGTTTGTATTTTAGGACAAGTAAACTCATCCATTTTTTCCAAATTAAAAGTCAATCCTAAATAATCATCTCTAAGATGTTTAATTATCTTTAACCCCTTTTCTGCACCAAATCCTAAGCCTAAATTTACATAGTTATCCTTTTCTACACCTGCATAACCCTTTTGAAACAAAAGATCATCCAATGGCTTTAATAATTCCACATCTACATCCAAATATATCCCCCCGTTATTGTATATAATATCCAATCTTGCATAATCTGATACAAATGCGTATTTTCCAGCTTCATATGCTTTTTTTATAAAAGGATTTTTTGTAACATCGTAATTGTTTTCATTCCACAAAACAATTTCATAACTAGGACAATATTTTGACCATGATTCCATATAATTCTTACATTTATCTGGTATCTCTCCCGGACCAAACCAACAATAATTAATAGTCGATGGTATAAGTCTATCCTCATAAATTCTTATATTATCAGGTTTTTTTACAGATTTATTTCTTTCATTTTCTTCAGCTGCATCTATTAATCTACATACAAATATATCAATATTTTTCAACCGCTCTTCTAGTTCTTTTACTATAGAGCTATACTCATAATTTGTTACAAAATAATATTTAATCGTTAAGTCAACATCATTCAAAGATATTATTTTTATAGATCTACCTTTTATATTTATCGTAGTCCCCTGTTTATTTTTATCTTCATCTATTATTCCTTGTATATGATATATAGCTCCAGTATCCTCGTAAAAATCAAGAAAAGCTTTCAACTTATTTCCTGCTCCATAAATATAGTGATCATAATTTAAAATCTTTTCTTTTATTTGACCAGTTGTAGCTGCATAAATCATTTCTCACCCCAACAAATGTATTTACTACTTATTGTTTCTAAATAAGATAGTATCCATAACCTTTTTCTTCCATCACATGTTTTATTGAAATAATATTGCTATTTGAAATCCCTTCTTGCTCTAATTTCCTTGTAATTTCACTTATACTCTCTTCATTCATTGCTGCAATCAGGGCATAATCCACTTTATGGTTCTTTATCTCTCCTATATCTTTTATTTTTATTCCATTAATAGAATTGCCTTTAAACTTTTTATCTGTCCATCCTACAATTTTACATTTGGTTTTAGCAAAATAGTAAAATCTATGCCCAACTATATTTACACCACAAATAATAATTCTCTTTTTCGAAAGAACCCCAAAAACATCTTCCCATACATTGCTTGGTAATAATAAATCTCCTTGCCATAAGATATTTTTTTCCAAAAAAAGTTTTTCATTTCTTGTTGCCAATAATCTCTTAGCTGTTTTTTTTATTACATCAATTGTAGATGTATAATAGTAAGCTCCATATCCTCCAGATTCTCCTTCAAAATTAGGTTGTATTCTAATTGTGGACATTTCTTCATTACGATTTAATAATTCTCTTGCAAATAAAATTTCCACTGAATTTATAACATCGTTTCCCTGTGTATATATGTCACTCAAACTATCCTTCCACGTTTGTTTTTTTATGCCATAAAACCTTGTGTCTAGTTTTTCAACTTTTTTTTCACCGTATGTTAGAAACCAATTAGTCTTTTGATTCATACTGTTCAAAACCATGTTAATATTTCGAACAATTATTCTCCCTGTCAGTTTAATAAAATAATTACATTCCCGAATTAACTCACTATTTTCTAATGCATAATTTATTATTTCTATTTCCCCAAAACCTTTGCCATACTTTACTACTTTTTCAGTGTCCCCTTCAAAAGTGAGCCATTCAAACTTCACCTTATTCTTTTCTGCTAATTGTATTATTTCATCTGGACATTTTTGACCTGAATTATCACAAAAAACTACATTGATGTTCCTACCTTTTCTTAGCAGATAATTCAAAGCCCACAAATACTGCTTAAGACGTTCATCCTTATCTTGTAATTGTAAAAATGGTACATTACTATCAGGTTTAATTGTTCCTGTTATTAGCATGGTATATTTTTTCATTAACATAATTACCTACTATGTTCTTTCACTTTGAACCAATCATTTTGGTATATGTTTTCTAAGCATAAATCTATAGCTAAACCCGTTTTTTTTATTGCGTATGGTAAGCTTATTTGATCTCTATACGAAAATAAGCTCACCTCTTTCCACCATAAATCCATACAATTAATAACCTCTGGGCTCGTATGCTTTCTTACTATAATTCCACCACAATATAATCCTGCATTAATAGGATAGTTTTCTTTTTTATATCTCAATATTTGCTTTTCAATGATGTCTGGATTATCTTTTTTTTTAAAACTACACATCTCCGCTTCATCATAAATACATACTCTAAATGGATGCGGAAACAAAAGCATAAGCCCGTTGTAAAAATAATTTTTTATATATTCACATATATTTCCTGTAACAATTATATTGCCATCAATCCATATACTAATTTCAGCACCTTCAACGAATAAATGAGGTTTGATCTTATATTCTCTTATTGCTCTTTGCGAATCTTCTCCAAAATCAACATTGATAATTTTCCACACATTTGATTTCAATGTTTTATCGTCTGTAAAGCAAATATATTCTACATTTGGTAATGCTATTACTGGATCTAATAGTTTGTCATATCCTTTAGATATCGCTGTATAAACTATTATCTTGTTGTCATTCTTGTATATTCTATTTTTAGAACGATTACATTGTTTATGATATTGATTAGATATAACAATCTGACTATAATAACTCTCTAAATCACATGTCGATATTTTCAACTTCATTTTAGTAATATCTAAATAAATAGTTTCAGTCTTTTCCGGTGTTACAATAATAAGATCAACATCACCTTCACGAAGCTTATCGGGACTTAAAATACGCAGTCTTCCTATAATATTACCTTGTTTATTTTCATCACTGTCTACAATATATAGAAAAGTATCTTCTATCACTAGATTATGTAGTTCCAAATCTTGCATAAACTGTTTAAGTTTATTGCCAGCTCCCCAGAATACAATTTTTCTCAAACAAACACCTCTAATTAGTAACTATTGCATATTCCATCTTATGTATTGATCTACATACTCTTTAACCGTTAATGCTCTATGTGTTAAATCATTTGCACTCATTTTGCGCATTATATTATTTCTATATTTTAATCCTAATTCTTCAGCAACTTGTCCATAAATTGGTATTTCAAATGAATCTAGTACATAGTCTTCTCCTTCTAAAACCACATCATCATCTATATCTAATAGATTAAATATTTCATTTATGATTTTTTTCATAACAATTTCTGTTGGATGATTTGCGTCATAGAATAACTCATGTTCTTTATACATTACTAAAATCCAATCCGACATAAAGATATCCCATTCTCTCTCCCGCAATTTCACCTTCTTTATAAATTCATCAAATTTTCTTGCTATCTCTCCTGTTTTCAAAACGTTTCCATTTTCTATAGTATTTACAATCGCGTTTTCATTTATACCTTCTGCATAGTCCTTTTCTATATAACTATCTCTATAAGGAAAATAGGATACATCTCTTATAATGTTTCCATTACCTCCATTTTTAAAATCATATGTAGGATAAAAGCATGTAGGCAATCCATATAAATTAGGCACTGCTAATATCTTGCTTTCTTTTTTTAGTTTACCCATAAGATTTATCGAAGAATAATCTTCCCCATAACGATTATCTTTTCTCACACTTTGATGAATAAATAAATCGCACTCATGAAAAACAGTATTATAAGAATCTATATTATGTCTCTCATTGATCTCATGTATTGGCGGCAATGGATATATAGCATATTCTTCATTAAATCTTGATGAAGATGTCAATCCACATTTAATTGGCCATATATGGCAGTTGCCATAAAGAACCGCTAGCTTTTTTTCAAAACATGTATGATATGTGAAATCTCTAAATTCTTTTTTTTCTTTTTTTATCAATAATTCGCGTATTACTTGATATACATTTTCTGATGTTGCAACAACTATATACTCTTTGTTTATTATTTCCGTCGCCTCTTCTGGCAACAAAATAGGAATTTCATCCCAATATAAATCATCTTTTTTTCTACAAGAATCTATAAAGCAGACGATCTTTATATCATCGTGCGTCAATTTGAAATCCACAGCATTTTTACCTGTCCCCCAAATTACAACTTTTTTCATCTATAGATTAACCTCCCAAATCAAATCATCTAGACTAATTAAAGGACAATCTACTCTTTTTCTTAAAAAAAATTCTATTTCATCATAATAATGGACTGCTGTTATGATAATTGCATCAACCTTAGGTAACTCCATATCCGGTGTATAAATATCTTTTGCTATGTATAGCGATTCTGCATTTTTATCTATACAATATGCTACATTGATTTCACTATTATCCAATTCATTTAACAACGATTCTCCTAATTCTTTCATTCCATATATGGCAACGCTTCTATACCCCTTGTCATATAAAAAATGGGACAGTCGTTTATCGCATTGATAAATTTTAAGCCAACGTAACAATATAATATAAAATTCGTTCAGCTTGGAAGCAGAATCTCCAAGCTTGATATACTCCCTTTTCTTTTTTTTATTAACTATTACATTAATAAGTGTGCAAATAATAGCCCCTAGTAAAATTCCTAATAAAATATTAATCATACTCTCTCCTATTTCATTTTTTAGGTAAACATAATTTTTCTCCAAAAATCTCATCATATTCTTCTGGAACAAATGGAGGAAATCCACTCCATGTAAAAAAGGTCATTTCCCCAAAATATACGATTCCTTTATCTATATAGAAATCAACTCTTACCGTCGGTATATCAGCTGCCAATACACATGCTATACCCAGTATTTCATTCCACTGCTTAGGTTTTTTGAAACCTTCTTTTGAATTTTTATAAAAAGCGTAAAATGGTATCTCTTTGAAATTTAAGTCATAATGATTATTCGTTCTTGCGTCAAATGACGAATGAGCGACTCCTTTACATATTGTTACAAATTCTGGTTTGCCGTTCATACATGTAACTTTGTATTCTACTGAGTCAGGTTTACACAATGTCTCTATATATTTTTCTGCTATTATTTTAGGTTTGACATTTTTATATGGCCACTCTCTATCTGCATAATAAGTATTAATCTTTAAAGAATCTTCTAATTCTTTTTTTGCTGCATCCTTATCAAATGTGTTCTTATCTTTACATATAATTACTCCATCTGATGAATGGTTTGTTTTTAAAACAAAAGTTTCAGGTAGTTCATCGAAATTTATATCATCAAATGAATCCCATACACCGTATAATGGAACGACATGCTCTTTACCTATTTTTTCTTCCACCCATTTTTTTACTTCATATTTATCGACTAGTCTTGTATACAAATCTTTTCTATCATATAGTTTCAACCATTGCATTTTTTCGCTAAATTTAGTAGGATTTTTGAGATTTAATTCTTTCCCCAAACGTTGAAAATAACGTCGCTCTAAGTATTCCTTATCATCTGTTATAAAAGATAATTTTTTATTTAAATACTCATCATTTGTGATTTCTAACTCAGCTGGTAGTTCTTTTAAATATGATTCGTACGAAGGAAAGACGAAGTAATTATCAACACCTATCATTCTTAATTGTTCTTGAACTTCAATTGCACTCTTAGGAGACATTAAAATAAAATATAATAACTCCTTATTATTCTCTATAAATTCCGCTCTTCTAATTGGATATCCATTACACTCTTTTTGATTTACATAATTATCTATATAGCAGCATATTTTAAACCCTGCCAACTTTATTAATTCAAACCCCCAATTTTGTCCACAGTCTCCTGCCCCATATATACAAACTTCTTTATCCCAATTTTTTATATATTTAAAAAATATATCCCATTTCATTTTGACTACCTTCTTTTATATTTTACAAGTTAACAAGTCATCCCATTTTGACATTACTGTTTCATAACTATAATATTTAGCTCTTTCAAAAGACATTTTTCGATAATAAGTATATAACTGATCATCACATATTATCTTTAATAATCCTTTCGCAAGCTCAATTTCTTCATTGTCTATAGGTGCTGAAAAAAAAGGCTTTCCAACAATATATGGCGTTAATATCCCATATCTACATAATTGCACCTCTTTACTTTCATTCTTTTTCCCAACTATTTCTCCACAACCTCCAGGACAATCTGTTGTCACCACAGGCATTCCATGTGCCATTGCTTCCACCATTGCATTTGGAAACCCTTCAGCTTTGGAAGCCATAACAAAAACTCTTCCATTCTCATAATACTGTCCTATGCTGTTGCAATATCCTTCAAAATGAACTTTATTTTCTATTTCATATTTTTTTGAAATACCTCGTAGATATTCTTCTTGATCTCCTTTTCCTATTATTATTAGCTCAGATTTTGCCTCAACTTTGTTTACATAAGAAAATGCTCTAATAATCCTATCAATTTGTTTAATATATGATAATCTTCCAACAAATATTATTGCTTTTTCTCCATAAACCCAATCATTCTTTTCGTAGTTTTTTTGTATGGATGGATTAGGAATTGTTTTAATAATATTTTGATTAAGTTTATATACTTTTTTTAGGTCATTCTTAACATAATCACTCACAGATACTACATAGTCAGCTCTGTTGTAAAAATACCGTATTAAATTTTTATTGTAATATATACCTTTTAATTCATTTCTTGGAGAAAGAGCGGTTCGAACACTCACTAAAACAGTTTCTCGGCCTTTAGACATAACATTTAATATATTTGCCATCTCCATGTATGAGATAGCTTTATCTATCTTCCATTTACTTTTTTCTTTTCTAATTTGAAAGGCTACCTTTATAAAATCCCAAATAGTTGAACTTTCATTTAATGCATTGTCTAAATAAACTATTTTACCTTTCACTTTATATAATTGTTCAACGTTATTAATTAGAAAATATACAACGTTTTGCCCATGTTCAACATAATAATCACCAACTAATTGAGCAGATTTTTCTGCACCACCATCTCCTAGTCCTGTGACAATGATTGCAATATTCATAATTTCCTTTCTTTCAAATAATCAGTTGAAAGTCTTTTAGCATAATCAGATATCCCTATTCCAATGTACCCACTCTTTTGTAATTCCGAAAAAATCATTTCCAAGTCATAATATAATTTTGAAATTTGCCATTCTCTCTTAAAAGTTGGACTTCCTCCTTGCATTAATTCCGATGAGTGTATCATAAATTCAATATATTCATTTTTATTCTCTCTAATAAGACGTACCATTTCTTTTTCATTAGTTCCGTTAGGTCTAAACCAATAGTTTGTTTGATGATTGTTGCACGATTCTATTGTAACTGGAATTTCTAATATTTTTTTTCCATAAGTAGTTCTAAAATAAAATGGTTCATTAGGTATCTGACTCCAATCGCACCCCTTGCTAAATAAACTCCATCCCCTTTTTTTATTCCAATTGACGCCTGGTGTACAGCTACAATCAACTAGATAATTTAATTTGTTTAACTCCTCAAGTATTCTACTATCAAAATACCATCGTCCTCCTCTATGCGAAGTAATAGCTACCTGAAATGTATCCTCAAGCATTTTTGTAAGATAATCTATTTTTTGTACTATAACAGCCGCCGGGTACTCTCCCAAATATGGTTTTCCGCGCTTACCGATACCTTTTCTAATATAAAAAAAGGGTGGCTGATTCCATGAATGAATATGTGCCCCAATTTCCAATGACCTTTTTTTAATTCCTTCGCGCCCCATCTCAATCATAGGTTCGGCCAAAGCCATCTCATAATTAACTAAGTAAGTCGGTATAAAATTGAATTTTTCGCATAATTCCTGAAATCTATACAAATAATTAGCATTACGAACAGTTATTTTTTCTTTTATATCAGTAACTCCCCAAAGGTTATCTCCTTCGGTATCTATTGTAATAATAAAATACTTATCCATTTTCCCTCGTCTTATCTATGCTTCCCAAACAACATCTTCAATAGACACTATTGGACACTTTATTTTCATTTTTAAGATTTTTTCTATTTCGTCATAGTAATGTATTGCCGTAACAACAATTACATCGACACATGGTAAATCCTCAATCGGGCTATAAAGATCAATGTCTGCAGTTATTACCTCTAGATTTTGATCAATACCATATTTCACTTCTACCTCTGACTTTTTTAATTCTTTTAAGAGCGACTGCCCTAACTCTTTCATTCCATAGATAGCAATAGACTTATAGTTCTTTTTAATAAAATAGTCGCTTAACAATCGTCCTTCTTGATGTACATTTATCCATTGCAATAACACCCAATAAAATTCACATAGTTTTTCCGATCCTATTTCTTTTTTTGTTATTTCTTTTTTTATCTTTTTTATATAGGCAAATAAGAAACAAATTGTAATGCTCAAAATAACAATTAATATACACAGCAAAAACATATTTTCACCCTCTCGTTAATTTCCTATACTTTTAATATCAAACTATCTTTTTTTTCCTACTACCCTTATAATATACGGATTACTGTCTCCGAATGGCGCTAAATCCTTTTTTTCTGTTGCATATTCAATAATAAAATTGTTGTCTTCCATTTTTTTAATTAATTGTCCTAATCTAATAAATCTTCTATAATGTCCTTCATAAATATATTCATCTTTTCCAACTTTAATTCCTTTTCCATATATATCATCATCAACACATCTAGCTTCAATAAAAAACATTCCATTAGTTACTAATGCTTTTGATATCCTAGTTATCAAATTATCTTCCTTTTCAGCATTAATTGAATGAATAGAAAAACGACTATAACAATAGTTATACTTGTTGTTATAATTAATATTCACAAAATCTTGACACAATAATTCAACATTCTTATATTCATGGAATTTCTTTTCTAAATCATTTATCGCTTTTTCCGATATATCTATCGCCGTAATTAATAAATTTTTCTCAGCAAAATATTCTGTATCTCTTCCATTTCCACATCCGATTTCCAAAAACAAGTTTCCATTATCCGAGCTTATATAATTTTCACAAACAAACCTTGAAAATAAAGATGGTGTATGTAAGCCTTTATCATTTTTATAGAAATCATCCCAGTATTCTCTATCATCAATAATTGTCTTATTCATTCTCTAGTTCTCCCAAAAAGATAACTGTGATATGCGTCGATTTTTAGGCCTTCTTTCCCATTTGCCATAGGTAACTTCTAAAATATTTTTATAACCTATAGGTATTGGGAAAAAATCTTCCCTAACAATTTCTTTGTTCTCGTTTTCTACACTATATTTTTCCTGCAAAACTTCCTTAAAACCATCTTTCATATAAGTACATTTTTTAAGCGGGTACACTCCAAAAGGTCCAAAAGGAACTGTTACTTGTTCACAGTTTATATCCTCTCCATATTTCCTTTGAATATCACTTCTTATACTTATCCATTTTTTTAAATCTTGTTTATTCAATCTAGATATCAACTTTGATAAGAAATATGTTTTTTTATATGCGTTTTTATTTAATGACATCATATTAATAACGCCATCTATTACCCCTAGATTATATTCCCATATTATTTTTGCTATTTTCTTATTTGGAACATTTACCAGTTGAAAAATATCAATATAAATGCCACTATTGTTTGATTCATCTATAAAACAATTCGTTTTTCGATAGGTTCCTTTTAAACCTACTCTTGTAATAAAGCTATTATATGGATAGTTTGGTTTCGTTATCGAATTTATTAAAAAAAATTTAGATGTATCCAACTCTTCTTTTAAAACAGCATTCATTCTGTTCCATTCTTCAGCAGTAACACAAATATCTATATCATCATCCCACTTGATTGGTCCATTTTCCCTTACCGCTCCCAATAGGGTTCCGAACATTAAATAATACCTAATATCATTTCTTTTTAGAATTTTAGACACTTCAAATAAAACATCAAATAACGCTATATGAACTTCATAAATAGACATTGCATACGAACGTTTCTTCATAGCCTTTCATCTTTCTTTTTTTATTAATAACAAATAATCATTAATCCCAAATTCTGATCTTTCTAATCTATACATGCAATTAGACTTTTCATTCTTAAGCGATTCCCTCAACATATGAACTACTTCTTCCTCGTCAGCATAAAAATCCATTTCACTTATCTCTCTATTATCTATATCTAAGAAAAAAAGCTGTCCGCTTGTTCTAGCCTGAAAAAAAACACCATTACTATTTTTTAAAGTTGCTTCAAATTGAGTATATCCTTTACGTAAAGAACCATACTTGTCATAATTTACCTCTATTTCATTTACTCCATCTTCCGTTTCCAAATACACTTTTTTATCACAAGCAACAATGTAGACTATACTTTTATCTATAACAAATACCTTCCAAAAAAAACCAATTTCATCAATCGGTATTTTTTCTTCAATAATTTCTTCCGTTTTGGTATCCCATGTTACTTTTTCTTTATCAAAAGTAGTGAGTATTATTTTTTCTTCTATCTTATCAATTGTTCTAAACCTATATTTCTTGTCGAAGTCTATTAGTTTTTGCTCTCTACTATCTAAATCAATAATAAAGAGCATGTTTCTTTCATTAATTGGTATATAGACCATATTATTTTCAACGAAATAATTATCTGAAAAGACTTCAGCTACACATCGCAAATCTTCTATTTTTGCTATATAATTTTCCCTTTTTTGGAATTCCTTTTTTCGAATATCATATTTAAAAATCCCATCTACGCCTTGTCCTATCAAGTAAATATTCTCGTTATATTCAAAAATAATATGAAACTTATTATTATTGTTTTCAGTTCCTGTTTTGTATGGTATTTTCACGCACGAAAATATTTCATTTTTAACATCAAATATAACGAATTCCTTACTCATATACGGAGCAATATAAATATAATTACCATATATACAAAATGCCAAATAGCTGTATTCCATTGATTCTTCTTTGGGAAGAATATAATAAGATTCCATAATCATTTCAGGGAACCTGAATTTACATAATATTCCTGAGTAATTTGTAATCAGCCATAACGTATTATTGTCTATTACTATATTTCTACTTGAGAAATATTTATTTACTTTTTTTATCATTTCAATAATCCTTTTAATCTTTGCTCCACACCTCAATAAATCTTCGATTATTTTGAGCGGCAGCAAATCCTTTACTTCTCGATTTTAACTTGTATTCTTCTCCTAATATCATTTGCCAGTCATGTAGATATCTATATGATTCAGTTGTCATCACAAATTTATCAACTATAAAACACTCAATATTATTATTTGTTTTTAACATTCTTATCCATTGTTTAACATTGTCATCGCTTTCATCTTGAATCCAATTAACCATAATCAAGCATTTTATCTTGCCAAGTTTTACATTATCGCAAGAGCCTATAATAAAATGTGTTCTTTTATGTAACATTGATGCACACCGGACAGCTTCCTTTGAAATATCATAACCATATTTATCTCCATTAACTTTTAAATCTCCTATTATATCTCCAAGCCCACATCCTATTTCAACATAAGTCCCATTTTCGCCCATTTCCTCAATATACTTTCTTATATACCTAACATATTTTTTTTCACAAGGAGGTTGAATATGCCACTTATCAAAACTATATATTTTTTGCAAACAGTTTCTTAAAATATATCGAAGCTTTACCCATTTTTCATCATAGCTCCATGAATCATCAAATCTTTTGTTCATTTGAATTTGTCCTTTTTTTAGCTTGTTTAAAATCCATTTCCATATACCACTGTATTGCTGCATTTATTCCCTTTGCAAAATCCCAATCTGGATTATAACCAAGATTATCCTTTGTCTTGCTTATATCCGCATTACTATGTTTTATATCCCCTGATCTATCTGGTCCAAATATCGGTTTGATATCTACATTTAATGCCTTACATAGACTCTCATATACATCTAACAGATACTCTCTACCACCATAAGCCACATTATATGCTTGACCTGCTGCATTAGAATCTGCCAGACAGGCTTTTAGGTTTGCCTCTATTACATTTTCAATATATGTGAAATCTCTACTTTGCTTACCATCTCCATTTATAGTTGGCTGTTCCCCGTTCATAAGCATTTTTATAAACTTAGGAATTACCGCTGCATAAGCTCCATTTGGGTCTTGTCTCCTTCCAAAAACATTAAAATATCTTAATCCGTATGTGTCTAATCCATAATGCTTTGTATACTGTTTAGCCCATTCTTCATCGCATCTTTTTGTAAGAGCATAAGGCGATAGCAAATTACCCTCGCGACCTTCCTTTTTGGGAAGATTAGGTTCATCACCATAAACGGATGAGCTTGACGCATATACAAACTTCTTTACTCCATTTTGTCGTGCCGCTTCTAACATGTTCAACATTCCTGAAATGTTATTTGCGCAGTAGAACAATGGCATCTCTATACTTCTTGGAACGCTTCCCCATGCTGCTTCGTGAAGAACAAAATCTACATCCTTGCACGCATTCATGCATACATCTAATTCTTTTATATCCCCTTTTATAAACTCAAAATTTGAATTACTCAAAAAAGGTTCTATATTCTCCATCTTTCCAGTGGATAAATCATCTAGACATCGTACTTTACAGCCTTTATTTAGAATGGCCTCGCACAGGTTCGAACCAATAAAGCCAGCACCACCTGTTACAAGAAACAAACTATTCTTTTCAAAAACTACATCTTCATATCCCACTACTATAATCTCCAATACGTATATCCGTTTTCTTCAAATTCTCTCTTGTCGTATATGCCCTTTAAATCCATGACCAATTTGTTCTCTTTACCAAACTTTTTTTCAAATCGATCTATTGTGATTTTCTTAAACTCCTTATGAGCCACTGCCATAATTAGAGCGTCTATATTTTTAAGCTGTTTTACATCAGCCAACTCAATATCGTATAAACGTTTTGCTTCATCCGCATCTGCTACAGGATCATAAACTATTGGTTCTATGCCAAATTCTCTTAATTCATTTACAATATCTATTACTTTTGTATTTCTAGTATCTGGACAATTCTCTTTAAAAGTGAAGCCTGCAATGCCTACTCGAATTTCCTTAATTGGTCTCTCTGTATTACTAAGCAATTTCACACACATATCTGCCACATATTTACCCATATTGTCATTTATTCTTCTGCCTGATAGAATAACCTGACTATGATACCCGAGCATCTCTGCTTTATATGTTAAGTAATATGGATCTACACCAATACAATGTCCCCCCACTAATCCAGGATAAAATTTCAAAAAATTCCATTTTGTCCCAGCTGCATCCAATACCGCTTTTGTATCAATGCCCATCCGATTAAATATGATGGATAATTCATTCATAAATGCTATATTGATATCTCTCTGACTGTTTTCAATTACTTTAGCTGCTTCAGCAACCTTTATACTTTGAGCTCTATAAACTCCCGCTTCGACTACTAACTCATATACACTTGCTATTATTTCTAATGACTCATTGTCCATACCTGATACAACCTTAGTAATTGTATTCAGTCTATGTTTTTTGTCTCCAGGATTTATTCGTTCTGGGCTATACCCAATTTTAAAATCTATGCCACATTTTAATCCTGACTTTTCCTCTAAAATTGGGACGCAAACATCTTCAGTTACCCCAGGATACACCGTAGACTCGTACACGATAATAGATCCTTTTGTAAGATTTTCTCCCAAGAGTGCTGTCGCTGACTGTACTGGAGTTAAATCAGGAGTATGGTCTTCATTTACTGGCGTCGGTACTGCCACTATATGAAACTTTGCTTTTTTCAGTTCTTTGGGATTACTAGTAAACTGAACTTTTGACTCCTTTATAGCCTCATCTCCAACCTCACCAGTTGGATCATAACCATTTTTGTATAGGTCAATCTTTTTTTCATTTATATCAAACCCAATTACATCTACTTTTTGAGAAAACGCGACAGCAATAGGCATACCTACATAGCCCAAGCCTACAAGCGAAATACTAGTCTTTTTATTTACAATATTCTCGTAGAGCTTATTGTAGCTAGCCATAACTTCCTCCCGAATGAATTTGCATTCTCAATGTGTATACAGAAATAACTGCGCATAGCCTTGCTAATCCGCAGTTTTACTACTTATGAACTTCAAATTAAAATGGGATAGGTTAAAGATTTTTATGATGATACAGTATAAACCCCGCGCTGAACCATTATATTTTTCATACCAACCCCAATTGTATCTATCTGTCTCCTTCGATATATATCTAAATTTTACCTCATTTGTATATAAATTGCCGTATTTTTCACAGAATATTGCGAATTATCTTAAAATATTTTTAAGTAAAAGAAATGCGGCAGCTGATGCTACCGCCATAATTCTACTATTCAATTTTTTAGATTCATCGTTTAATCATTTAAAACCTCGCAATTGTTCCGGTAAATCCAGCTTTTTTAATTATATTTTCATACTCTAAGTTTTTCACCTTACCATCTTTAATTTCATCATCATGCTTATTAAGATACCATGTTATATTTTTACCTTGAAGATTTGATATTATTTCTTGAATATATGGTAAATCGACATCTCCATATCCAAAGCCAAAGCTATATACACTCTGAATATTACTTTTTCTTATAGCCTCCCAAAACTCTTTGTTATTTTCTATAATTTTATCTACCGGTTTTTTCATCTCATTTATAATTTCTTCGAGTATTATCTTCTTTGAATAATACTCTGATTCAAATCCTCTCGGATTATCATTACCATGTCCAACAATGATTTCGCTAGTATTTGACTTAATGTCAAACTCTATAAAAGCCCTCTCTCTTACTCCATGAATATGGTTGACTAATACTGATGAAACATTATAATTCTTTTCTAGTGTCTCTGTATAATTAAAAGACAAATATAAACTTTTATTATCTACTAATTCTTCACATTCTTGTATTTTTTTAGATTCTATATATACATCATTGATCCACTTCTCAAATAATACTTTTAGCTGATTAACTGTAACCTTTAAATTGTTTGCAATGGTAGCGTAATTTTCATCTGCCCAAGCAGGATGAATATCACCGTTTCTATCCTTTGCACAATCTTCCGCCCAATAATCATTATTATCCATAGCTGTTTCCAAATCGATATAATACAGACTTTCTTCAAAATCGCACCAATCTTTTCCGATAAATTGATTATTAATCAATAACCACATTAAAAAATAAGTTGATTGATTTATATCTATAATATCTTCTCCATGGTGCCCCATTGACACTTCAGGTAATTCAGGATATTCATTGATTTCAATATGATTATTCTGGTCTAATTCTATTTTGGGATTTATTTCTAATATTCTATTCTCTAACCACTCGTGAAAATCGCAATACTTTGTTCTATATCCGTGCGCTAAGTCAAATCCATTTCCTATAATGAATAGCTTCTGTATCGTTCTTATCACTCCCCTCTTTCTTCCATAATTTTGTGCTACCTAATACATTTTTTACTTTTTTACCACTGAAACAACATATTGCATCTTAAATGGTTGGCTAATAACAAAAACGTCTTTATCAACTGTAAATTTCCTTGTTTTTAAGTTATATCTCTTATTTATATCAAAAAATTCCCTATTTGTTATACATATACGTGCTTCTCTTTGATAACTATATTCAGGAAATTTGTAAAATAATTCCTCGTAATTATCAGTCACATTCAAAATGAAAGTCTCTTTTTTATAAAAGCTATAATTAACTGGTTTCATTTCAAAATGCATATTTCTATTAACGCACATAGGTTTAAATTGCTCATCAAAAATGTAACTCGTTTCATTAAATTTGTTAATGTAACTGACCCCTTCTTTGAAACGTGTGGTAAAACCGCGAGGATCAATCAGCAATGCTTGAAATCTTTCATCATCTGATAACACATTATTCATTGAATATTTATTTGAAAAGCCCTCAAACATCCTGGAGTCTATAGATTGATTCAACGATTGTATTCCACTTCTCTTAATCTTATTGTCCTCTATTAAATCTTTGGCTTTATATCCGTAAAGGCAAAAGATAGGTCTAAGTAAGGCACTCTTTCTACGAAAAAACACAAATTCACCAATGTATATTTCTTCTAAATCGTCCCCAAATCTCACCCTTAATTCTTGAATTCTAGGGTCTCTTATTTTTAACTTTGCAAAAATCGCTTCTAGCGCATCTCCCTGAATTATATTTCCTTGCGAGGTAGCTTCTTCAATGAATTTTCCACAACACGAAAAATTAATATTTCCGTCTATAAGTTTATCCATCCATTTCTTCTTCCCTATTTTAAATAATGCGATTGCATGATCTTCTTTTATCATTTTGTCTCCTTGTTGTCTCTATATTTTTAATCATATTATTTTAACATCCATATTTTACCGCCCTTCATATATTGTCGTCCAGTTTTCCCCTTTTTTCACTCTCAGTTTATAGACGCATTATAAATATACATTTTATAAAATTTTTGTGAACTCTAAAAAAAGCACTACCAGCATTCCACCGATAGTGCTCCATTTCCATTAGCAATAATATGTAATCTCTCCAAACTGTTTAAACCACTTGTCTACAATATACTTACTATTTGCTTCAACCATTCTAAGAATATTCCTTTGGTCTTTCGTATCTATATCTGATTTCCATTCCACAATAAAAGCATAGTGAAATCTCTGAATGAGTAATTTCAGTATCATCTGCTAGTACTAAAAATGGGTACATCATAATCTCTTCGTAGATTCCTTATACTCCTTCACTAATGACTCAAACTCAGCCACAGTTATGTTTAAACGCGTAGCGGCATCTTCTATGGTAAAAGTACCATCGCTAATGAGATCAAGTAGAAGTGATACTTTGCCATTCACTTCACCTTCAGCCCTTCCCTCTGCCTTACCTTCCTCAAAAGAAATGCTTTTTTCATTGCTAATATGTTCTAATTCATCATACTCTGTTAGTAACATGTCAGTCACCTCCAACCTATGTTTCTTTAGCAATTCTACTAGAATTCCTTCTTTTATAGATTCTTCAACCGCTAAATTTATTGCTTCTTGTCTAATCATTCCAAGATTTAAATTTGTTCGTATCTTCTGAATCAACAAGGAATACTCATGTAGCTTCCTACACTTATCCATTAATTGCTTATTGTGTCCATAATTAATATTTAGCACCCTTGCAACACAATCTAGCGCCGGAACACCAGAAATCTCTCCTACATAAGCATCACTCATTTTTATATACGATTCATCTGGCTCAACTTCGCCACCATTATAAAATACTATGAACTGCGGTGTGGGCAACGGTATTCGTTTACTACTAAACAAATCCTTGTGTTCTTTAAATAATCCTTTATATAGGTCCGCCATATACAAAAATCCTCTAAGCGCCATATTAGGATTATCAGTACTTTGATGTTCATAAAGATTTAATACATCATAAATCAGAAAAGAAACATCATTTTTCATTCCCATATAGATAAAATCCTCTACAGTATTGATTTCCACATCGTCAGGATTATCATAATTGGAATTATTGACCGCATTGTATAAGCTTAATAAATCCTCTTTGGTTCCAAAAACTTTCTTAAAAAGTCTATCCTTATATATCCTATTTGTGTTTACTTCATTCACGTATTTCTCTCCTTAATTATAAAATCTATTTTCTGCTTCATCAAGGAGAATCTAAGCGCTGTTCTCTATTTTCAATAAACTACCTCCTCTTTGAACTATTTTTTAAAATACGCAAAAAAAGACCTATGAAATATAGATATACATAAAGAGTACCTAGAATTAATGGCTGCTGTTCAATTCTTCATAACTCATCAAAAACTACATAACATTAAAATTAGTGGGTATATTGACCGAATGGTCGTGATGCCTAAATGCATATTTGAAATACGGGTATGAGTATAACATGCGTTAGATAGTTTGTAAATATTTAAAACACTCTGATTCTATAACGCTTTTAAGTGTTCCATTCCAGTATTTTCGGCACTTTTACTCCTGTATTTTCGACTACCCTCCTGCCTAATATAGAAAAGACGGCAGCTTTCGCCACCGTAGTTCTATTTCTTTATCTACTCTCCTCCCCTTCACACCTATTTCATAAACCCATGCTATATTACAACCATGAGCGAACTAATTAACAAGGTTGCAAACCTTCAATTCGATAACTACATACTCGCAGCAATCCTATTTTTCATTGCTATGTTTGTATGTTTTCATGGATATTCTGTCTATCGCATTATCTTGGCCATTCTCGGGTTCTGGGTAGGTTTTTCCAACGTGCACAAATTAATAGAATTTCTAGATCTAAAGGTAAACAATAATCAGATGCTCTTCTTGCAGATTCTGTTTGCCGCAGCCTTTATGCTCATTGCCTGGTTTATCAGAAAGCTTGGCATCTTTATCGTGGTATTCGACTTCGTTTACGTATACCTTTCCTCCATCATTGTGGAATTTTTAGCAAAAAAATTGGATATATCCGAAGAGATATATCCATACTATTCCGTGCTCAGTGCATTTCTTATAGCGCTAATAGTTGCTTTGCTTACAATAAAATTTGAGTACTCCATCGCAGTAATCGTTATGTCCTGGGTTGGCGGTTTCGCTGCCATTCACTACCTGCAAATCTTCCTTACCACAGGCCCTATTCACCTTGGATTCATATCCAAAATTCCATTCTGGGGTTGGTATTTCCTGCAGTCATTTACATCATTACTGGGCATGCTGCGCCAGGGTGTAGGCAACGACAATTAAATTATGCCCATCACCTTCACGTATTCTTCCCTTTTATCTCGCATAATTTCAAATCCTTTTACTATCTCATCCATGTCAAATTTGTGTGTGATAAATCTCTCAGGATGAATAGTCCCCCTCTGCAATCTTGAAATCACATAGTTCCAGTCATCGGCTATATCGTGCATAAATGCAGAATTCCAGGTGCCTGTAACAGTCAGCTGATTTCTTAGTATCTTCCAATACTCATCTCTTGTCAGCTCCATATCTGATTGCGGATTTCCTACTGTACATATTTTTCCAGATGGCGCTGCTGCATTGATTCCCACCTTCAGTGATTCATTTTTACCTATACATTCAAAAAAAGTATCTGTTCCCAGATAATTCGTATTTGCGATAATCCATTCGGCAGGATTATCCTTACTACCATCAAAATAATGTCCCTCTGGGATTCCCAAATCCATAACAAATTTCTTCTGAGATTCCTTGTTTCCAATGGTAAATACGTTATTTATTCCCATATCCAGCAGCATCATTGTGATTAAAAGACCTATGGTCCCAAGCCCCATTACTACCACAGAATCTTCAGCTGTTGGGCTGATTCTTCTAATTGCATGCACTGCCACTGCCATTGGCTCCAGCATTGCAGCCTGTTCAAAGCTCACTGATTCAGGCAACTCTATCAAATTCCACTCTGGCACTGTCACAAATTCTGCAAAGCCACCATTGGTTCTCGAGCCCAAATAAGAATAGTTCTTGCACATTTCGTATTTACGATTTTTACAACAATCACATTCGCCGCAAGGAATCAGAGGAAATACACCTACTCTCTTTCCAATCCATTTACCATCTACTCCAGAGCCCAGTTCTTCCACTATTCCTGCAAATTCATGTCCTATCACAAGTGGCATGTTATGGGCACCATCTTTGTAGGCTCTAGGTACATCCGAACCGCAAATCCCACATGCTTTTACAGCCACTAAAACCTCCCCCTCTAAAGGGGAAGGTTTCTTAATATCTTCTATTCCGATTTTTCCAATCTCGCTTAGAACCAAAGCCTTCATACTAATCCCTCAAAATGCCTTCTAAATTCCGTTATCTATCGGGCTTTACAATCTCGTTAAATCTCTCCAAATCTGCCCTAGTAGTTATCTTAAAGTTTCTCTCATCTCCCGGAATCATATGCATTTTCATCCCAGCTATAACAGCCGGTTCCGTTGATCCATTTATTTCGTCTAGCCTTTCCTCGTCAAAAAGCTGCTTATTAGCTCTGCAATATTTTCCATACAAGAATATTTCAGGAGCCTGCCCAGCAAAAATCTCACTTCGATTCAAAAGTGATGAAATGCTCTTTCCATCCTTGCTTAAATATACTGTGTCTTTCATTGGCAATACCGGAATCACTCCATCATATCCATTCATTCCTTCCACGCACTTTTCAATCATTTCCTCAGGCAATAATGGTCTTGCTGCATCGCAGATAAATACATAATCCTCATCCTCTGCCACATCGCAGATATCCTGCAAAGAATTATAAATAGACCCCTGGCGACTCTTTCCCGGCAATGAAAATCCCAGCAGCTTATCGCTCAAGCTAAAATCCTCAAGCCACCCCTTAATCCTATCCTGCCAGTCTTCCTCTGCCACGATTTGAATCTTATCTATATGTTCACTTTTATCCAGGGTCTCCAAACAGTACAGCATCACCGGCTTTCCCGAAACCTCTATATATTGCTTCGGAATCTCGCCTCCCACTCTACTGCCTGTTCCACCAGAAAGAACTATCGCCACAATCATAGTCTTAGATTCCTAACATCTTCCAAAATATCTTTATAGGTTCTTCCTCTTCCAAACAATAATGTTGTACCAAGGATAAATCCGTCCACACCTTTTGGTGCATACTCTAAAATCTTATTTCCAGAGCACGCCCCGTCCCAGTATATCTTGAAGCCATATCTCTCTTTCAGTTTCAACAATTTCTCGATCTTTTCGCCCACATAAGGCAGATACATCTGGCCTGCATTTCCCGGATTTACCGACATTACCAATACCTTATCTACAATCTTTAACATCTCTTTTACCGTTTCGATGCTAGTTCCCGGATTGATAGCAATCCCAGGAATCATCCCCGCATCTATTACCTTCTGCAATGTTGTAGATGGATGATACTCTGCCTCCGGATGAATATAAACAGTATCGCCTTTACGAAGATTACTAAGAAAAAGTTCTATTGTGTTGCTGGGATGCTCCACCATCAAATGCACATCCAGTGGCTTAAATGTCACCGATGCAATGTAGCGCATATCATTTAATGACATGGCAAAATTAGGAACAAATCGACCATCCATAATATCTATATGGAAAGAATCTATTCCTCCCTCTTCTAGTTCATTTACTTCCCTTGATAAATGACCATAGTCGGCACACATCATAGATGCATTTAATTCAAACTCCATAACCCCTCTCCTATCAAGCCTCCCCAGGCTTACTCAGCACATATTACATCAGGATTCTGAATCATAATCGGCTTTTCCAGTTTCTCGTATAATTGAACGATACTGCTGCCATCCCCATAGTAAGCATCACTTATGATTATTGCTCTGTCCATATCAGGGGTATCATCATAAATCCCCCAGCCCTCTTCCTTATAGTTTTTAACAATCTGTCTATAATCTTCCAAAACCTCCGGAACCATACTCTCTAGTGACGCCTCAATAAGGGGATGTGGTCGCCAAAGTAATGCCACATCATCTGCATTTTCCTTAAACACCTGCAGGACATCCCGTATTTTGTCAATCATTTGAGCGCCCTTATTAATCATTGCCACAACACTTGTATTGTAAAAGACTATTTTCTTTTTACTTCCGTCTGGCTTGGTAATTATCTTTTTCCATTCCTCTGGAATCTCCTGCTCTTCATCCTTCATTCTTAGAATCTTGTCAAATTTTGGAGATCCTGTTCCTTTAATTTTTCTCTCCCAATAATCTCGTGTATCCTCCCCGAATCGGCCAACTAATGTCATCACATAGGCCTTCTTCATATTTTCCGACTGAACTATTACCTCGTCTGCATTTATAACTCCTTTAGTAAGAGCATAAGGTAATATATTTTGATTCAGATTCACATCATCCAAATTGGGCTCAGCCAAAACAAAATATGGTATATAAATCAGTTTATCTGTGAATTTCTTCAAATTCTCCGAATAGAAAAATGGATGAACACTGGTGACATAATTAGAATCATCATATGGATTATGAATGTATATTTCATCAGGTCTCGCACCTTCAAAATCAAACTTCTGAAAATCTACCACTGGTACATAGTCGGGATAATCCTGTCCCTCGTAATGATATTCCTTCACGCTTCCATCTGGATTTTTCTCATAATAAGGAATAGGTATTACATATGCTTCACAAGCCTCATCATCCCTCGCCTTCATCCAGACCGATTCCAACGAATCCCACATAGATGCTTTGTATGGCAGGAAAACTACCACCTTTGTCAGCTTTATATCTTCCTTTGCACTCTTTTCGATTACATTTATACAGTGGTCTAGTCTTCCTTTTGCCGAAGACGCAGAAAGTCCTCTATCAGATTGAATTTCTTCGTGTATCTGAAAGAGAACTTCGCAATATTCTTCCAGATGAGATACCGTTTTATGCCCCTCACCTTCAGTTTCTTCTATTAAATTTCCTAAATCTATGGCCTTTTGCTGGGCCATTTCCAGGTATTGGCAGGCCTTATCAATACCAGGCTCCTTGTTATTTAGCTCCTGGTATACACCTTCACATATCTTCCGGAACAATGCTATGTAGTTTTCTACCTGCTTGAACCTGTTCTTCCTCATAACTCCGCACCAAATAAGACTATTTCCTATATCAGGAAAATTTCTGTTTCACTCCGAAAACAAAATATTATCCTTTTATGTATAAATACACAAATTATATTATATGAATATTATAGGTTTAACTTTCTTCATATTCAACGATTTGCAGTGATTACACGGAATTATCACAATTACCTCCCACACAAAAAAAGGACCCCTGACAAAAGCAGGGGTCCAATAAAAATCTTCTATTTAACTATTTCATCCAGAATGGCCTGAGCCACATCGTCCTTAGACATTATCGGAAGCTCCCTGGCGTTCTCGGCTGTGATAAGTGTAACCACATTCGTATCTGTGCCAAACCCCGCACCTGCTGTACGCAAATTGTTGGCTACAATCATATCTACATTCTTCTTTTTAAGCTTAGCCTTTGAATTCTCCAGCATGTTTTCCGTCTCCATAGAGAATCCACAGATAAACTGTCCAGGCTTTTTATTTGCCCCAAGGAAAGACAATATATCCTCTGTACGCTCCAGCTCAATAGCTGCTGCCTCGCCATCCTTTTTCTTAATCTTTTCAGCCGCCACATTCGCTGGACGATAGTCCGCTACTGCAGCGCTCTTTATTATTATGTCCATCTCCCCGGCTTTTGATTTCACCACATCAGCCATTTCTGCAGCGCTCTTTATATTTACTACATCTACAAACATTGGTGGTTCAATTGCCACTGGACCGCTTACAAGTGTAACCTCAGCTCCCCTAAGCATTGCCGCTCTAGCGATAGCATAGCCCATTTTTCCTGTGCTGTGATTGCTAATGTATCTAACTGGGTCTATTGCCTCCTGAGTAGGCCCTGCTGTTATCATAACCTTCTTCCCATTAAGGTCGTGCTCGAAAGCGATTTCTTTCAATATGTATTGTAATAAAACCTCTGGCTCAGGCATTTTTCCTGCTCCAGTGTCGCCACAAGCCAAATATCCGCTGGCTGGCTGAATTATCTCAAAGCCATATTTTTTCAAAGTCTCTAAATTATCCTGAACTATAGGATTAGTGAACATATTTGTATTCATGGCTGGGCTCACCAGCTTCTTGCACTTTGCAGCAAGAATAGTTGTAGTGAGCATATCGTCAGCGATTCCATGTGCCATCTTCCCTATGACATTTGCGCTGGCAGGTGCCACCATAAAAATATCAGCACGCTTAGCAAGCGCTACATGCTCCACGTTAAACTGAAAATCCCTGTCAAATGTGTCCACGAGACATTTATTACTTGTTAAAGTTTCAAAGGTAATTGGATTGATAAAATTTGTGGCATTCTTAGTCATAATGACATTAACATCCGCTCCCAATTTCACTAAAGCTGATGCAAGATTCGCAATCTTATATGCTGCAATGGAACCTGTTACCCCAAGTACCACACATTTACCTTTTAACATAATTACCTCCGGACTATCTTATTGCTGTTTTAATATCTTAGCTTACTTTTAGGTGATGAGACGTCCTATGCCATCTGCTTTACAGCATCAGCATCTGATACAGCCTTCACCTTTCCATTCTTCTTTCCTGAATATACACCTGCTGGCTTAATCTTATCAAGTACGATACCAACAAGATATACGATAACTGCGCCAACGATTGCTTCGATAACACCGTTGAAGCTGATGATACCGCCAATTACTCCCATAAGAGCACTTGGGTCGATCTGTAGAACTTCTGAGTATGGGATTCTATAGAATGCATAAATGCTACCCATAACAAGAAGTGTATTTGTCATTGCACCAGAAATACCTGCTGTGATAAATCCAAGTGCCTTTGCATCTTTATTCATAAATAAATACTCGATAGCTGCAAAAACTGCGATTCCGATTACTGCTCCGATAACCTGAGCAACTGTAACTGAAAATCCAACCTTGCCTTCAGAAATCATCTTGTTGAAGAAAGCGAATACACCAAAGCCCATAATGAAAGAAATGATTACGTTGATGATTGATCCGTAAACAAGCTTCTTCTCTGAGCTGATTGCCTTCTTGATTCCTACATAAACGAAATAAGGAACTACACCAATAAGAATTCTAGGAACAATAGCGATGAATGTGCTCTTGAATACAAGGGCGATAGCCTGTCCTATAGTATCGTGTGGAAGCATAGTAAGTGCTGCCACTGGTGAGAATGCGAATGCTGATGGAGTTGGTGTAAGTGAGCTTTTTACAAAGCTTGTGATGCCAAATACTCCGCCAAGGCATGCTCCCTTCTTTGGTCCTAAGAATAATGAACCAATGATAACTGGAATATGAAGTGTTGTTGCATTAATAACTACGAGTGGAATGTATCCGAGTGGTGTTGAAGCCATAACTACAATAATGGCTACGAATAACGCTGTGAGCACGAGCTCATAGGTCTTAGAATTGTTGCTTTGCATATTGTTTCCTCCTTCTGGTAGAAGCCCTTAGGCGGGTCTCCTCCTGTTAAAACAGTTTTTTGCAAGCTAATTTAATTGATAAAAATTTAACAGCACATGAATTCTATCACATGAATTCTAATGTGTCAAAAGTCCGGTACAAGTCACTGTGGATCTTGTCTGGACTTCTGACACATATCTATAGGTATTAGATTTTCATCAGAAAATCTAATACCGGACTTGGACCAATATTTTCTGAAAGAAAATATTGCCCTGCATAGCAGGGTTCTTGTGAGCCTTTCCTTAAGTGGCTCACAAGAAGTCATAAAATAGAATCCTCAGCTACTCCGACAGTCCCTCGGTGTAGTAGCTGTTACCATATATATCGGTTAAGACATACGAAATCAATATATCCTTATCCTCAATTACAAGATTTGAAATCTTCATATCTTCCATGGCAGTGCTAACAGTCATCTGCTCTCCAAGGAAATAGCTATCGGTATATCTGCCACTATAATCATAATAATCACTTATGAAATCAAGTGTGTCCCCAGGTTGAAGTTCTGTAAGATTCTTTGCAATAACCTCTGTCTCACCATCCTTGTAGTCATAGGTAGCACCTGCCACATAGCCATCCTCATGCTCGCTATCAAACACAAGAATCAAATCTGCTCTCTCATCGTCAAGGAGT